>Ga0209382_10000367_pt1 | contig 73883 bp, 131 predicted proteins | sample SoiMetdeltSBSDD5_FD_187599 | JGI IMG/M metagenome (GOLD analysis project Ga0209382, IMG submission 187599) | Bulk soil microbial communities from a Populus tree surrounding site in Tennessee, USA - Soil MetaG P. deltoides SBSDD5 (SPAdes) (version 2) | ecosystem: Environmental > Terrestrial >... | reverse complement strand
GCGGGACGGGATTACCGGCGAGAGCTCCTGGTACCAGGCGCCGGCGAGGACCACTATAGCACCTTGCTGCTTTCGATAATATCCAGTATCGTAAGCACCAGGTTCCAGTGAGGTTGAAGCACCTGGGGCGACGTCGGGGGGCTCGAAAAGAGGTCGCGACGCCCAATTTCGATCGCGCGCTCGAGGCGGCAAGTCCTCGCGTCTTTCGAGAGTACTACCCCGAAGAGGCTCTGGACCCGGCGGTGACGCTGGCACCAGCCGCTACCATGGAAGAATTTCCGGTCGGCAGCATTGAGCGCCGGGTGCAAACGATTCATTTGTTGACCCCGCAGCAGCTCACCCCTGAGCAGGTCCTCGAGCATTTCTACGCCGGACTGTCCCCGCTCTCGAAGAAGGCCTACCAGCAAGACATGGCCGCGCTAGGCGCCTTCTGCGGCCTCACGGTGCCGGCGCTCGTCCAGGAGCTCCTGAAGTCCTCGCAGGGGGGTTTGAACGCCCTGGCGGCGCGCTGGCTCGATTCCATGGCCGGCCTCTCTCCCGCAACGCGTGCGCGGCGCCTCGTGACGCTCCGAAGCTTCGGGCGCGCGGCGCGCGCGGCGGGTCTGGTCACTTGGACGCTCGAGCTCAAGGGCCCGAAGGTCCAGCCCTACCGCGACACGCGCGGCGTGCCCGAGGAGGGGGTCCGGAAGATGTTCGCGGCTGCTGGTGACGGACTCGAGGGCGCTCGGAACCGCGTGATCCTGTTCCTGCTCGCGGTGCTCGGCCTTCGCCGGCACGAGGTCGCGGGGCTCAACGTTGGCGACTACGACCAAGAGGGAAAGAGGCTCCGCGTGCTCGGCAAGGGAGGCGTCGAAAAGTGGCTGCACGTGCCGCAGCCGGTAGCGCGCGCGATCGAGGAGCTGAAACATCGACGAACACCTTGGTTCGGTGCGACGACGCCTGCTGGCGGCTCTCCTCTTGTATCTTCGCTCGCGAAGCAGAACCAGGGCGAGCGCCTCAGCGGCGCGGGCGTGAACCATATCGTTCACGAGATCGCCGAGCGCGCTGGGGTGAAGGCGTGGGCGCACGCGCTTCGGCACTCGACAGTGACCGTGGCGCTTAATCATGACCACCCGATTCAGAACGTCCGCTCGCTTTCGCGCCACGCCAAGCTTGAGACCGTGGCGCTCTACGACGACAATCGCCAGCAACGCGACGCCAGCGTCTCAGACGACCTGGCCGAGCTCTACGACGAGAAAGGAAGCCCCAAATGAAAAAGCTGATCTTGATGTTCGCCATGTTGTCGTTCACCGCGTGCGGATCTGAATCACTCCCGCAAGAAAAAGTCGGCGAGGTCGAGCAGGCGATCTGTCCCGCGTCCCTTCAATGCACGGCTCCGCCCGGCTACCCGATCTTCTACTCGAGCGTGAACCCGTCGCTGAACCAGGACATCGTGTGCGCGTGGCGAAACTCCGCCTGGCAGTTCGCGAACCCGGCGCCAACACTGGTCAAGCCCGCCGGTTGCAAGACGTGTTGCGCGGCAGGATGGTGCCCGAATCCCAAGTACGGCCAGCCCGTGTACTCCGGTGCCTGGACCTGCAACGCGCCCTGAATTCTGGCCGAGCCTCGCGGGCGCGCGATAGCGCGATACTCCCGCGCGCTCGCGGGGCGGCCTCCCCTGTGCTAGGTCTTGTCCCTCACGAGCCCCGACTGCCGGGCGGCGCCTACACGCAAACAACTTTTAGGAAAGTTGCCCGTAAAAAGGCCACGCGCCACCCACTCGTCGGGCTCGTGATATTCTCGGGGGGTGGAGGACTTCCCGCCTGGTCAGCGCATGTGGCTCGCCTTTGTCGAGACCATCGAGAAGGTCGAGATCGTGGCGAAGGGCTCGGGTAGCCGCGTGCTCAAGAACAAGGTCAAGCACCCGTACGTCGTGCGCGATGAAGAGGGTGAGGAGTTCGTGATCGCGCGTGACGACCTCTGCGATTCTCCTCGATGCGCAAACCTGAAGCAGGCCGAGATGCGACAACAGCTCGGGTACGAGTACGAGGACGAGCAAAACGAGGACGAAGAAGAGGATGACGATGACGGAGACGACGACTTCGACGAAGACGATTGATCCGGGACCACCGCCTTACTGTCCCGTTTGCGGTGGCAGGCAGGTCGCCGTTCCGAACAATCAGAGCCACTACGGCGTTTGCGTTGGCTGCGCCACGGTAGTGAAGCCGGAGATCAGTGTCGGTGGCGAAATACGACCGTTCTTCGTTAGAGTGAGCGAGCTCATGCCGCTTACGAAGGACGTCGTTCAACTGAGAGAGAAAATTCGTGCCCGCTACGGGTAGCCCCGTCGTCCGGCTCACCCAGGGCCACCGCTACCAGACGACCTGGCTCGCTCCGGTTCCGTGCGTGCTTATCCCGGCGCAGGTCGCGTCGGCAGCACTTCAGGCCGTCGGATCGCAGGTCGGCCAGTCGGCGCCGTGGACGAACATGAGCTTCTCGACTTCCGCAGCGACCGTCTCGAGCTGCCGTTTCGAAGCTGACGGCGTGTGGTCGGCGCCGGACGCGGTGATCGACCCCGAGGTTTCCCAGGTGCCGGGCGTGAGCGCTCTTTTGCCACAGAAAATCGTGGACGTGACCGCGAACGAGGTCCTCTACGACGTCTCCCGGCTGCCGGCACCGCAAACGCCTCCGCCAGGTCCCGCGCCTTCGCGGCCGAGCTCGACAGAGCAGCCGCCAGGGACGCAGGGCGCGAGGCCAGAGACCCAGTCGTACGTGCCGCTGGTTGTCGTCGGTCTCGCGATCGTCGGTGCGTACTTCGCCTTCCGGAGTCGGCGCTGAGATGGCTTGGTACTACTTCTTCGTGTATCGCTGCGATCACCCGCCTCCGGTCTGGAGACCGGCGTTCGTGAAGGGTCCCGAGTGGAAGAGCGACCGCGACGCCGAGCGGTACGTGAATGATCTCGTGTACTACTCCGGTATGACGAACACGCCCTTCACGGTACACACGTATCGCCACCGCGGCCGCCCTCAGGACCAGTGGGAAGATCTCCGCTGGACGGCTCAGAGTTGTCCTTAAAGCTAAATGACCAGGGAAGAGTGTCAGGAGCTCGCTGAGCTCGTCGCCAGCGATTCTCTGCCCGCCGAGATTCGCGTGGCTGCGGTCGCCAGAATTCTTGAGATCGTCTTCATGCTGGGTAAGAGCCAAGGGTCGGCTGAGACAGCGTTCGATCTCCTGCGCCGCAGCAACGGAGAAAATTAGGCCTTTTTTTCGGGTGGCGGTGGTTCTGTGTCCGCGTCCTCTAGAAAGTCGGGTTTCGTTACGTGGTAACGACCGCTCTGGCTGGTCTTCTCTTGCGAGAGTCTCATGATCTCGAATGCGGCTTCGTGTGCGAATTCGCGCCACTCGTTGGCCGGTAGTTGGCCCATCAAATATCTGGCGAAGTTTACGAGCTGCTGTACGGACTGCTTTCTGGTCATCTGCCGCTCGCTGCCAGGATAGCTCTGACGAATTCGACCAAGGCTGCACCTGCTCCGACCAGAATCGGAGCGATGATCTTGGCGTTTCGCTTCCAGCGCCGTGTTCGAGCACGCTGGCTACGGGCATTTCGCTGGAGTTTGTCGACGCTCTGAACTCCGGTGATTTCCTCCTGGTCATCGAATTCATCGCTCTCGAGAGATTCAAGACGCTTTTCGAGTTTCGCAAACTTCTTTTTTTCGTTGTACTGAAACTCCACCCACTCACTTCCGAGTTTGTCAATACCTCTCTTGATGTCGTCGAGTTTTTGACGATCAACACGCAATTGCTCAGGCAGTGATTCGAGTTTACTCACACGGTCTTCCATCCACGAACCCCACCCTTTGCCGTAGGTGAAGTCGGCCAAGTCGCGCTCGGGATCGGTCATGCGGCCTCGTCAAACTCTTCTTCCGCCTTGGTCCAGCTCCGCGGACCGACGATGCCGTCGGCCTTGAGATTGCGCTGCGCCTGCCAGACGCGAGTGGCGCCCTCAGTCATCGACCCGAAGCGTCCGTCGACCACGAGCGTTTGGGCGCCGATGCCTTCGAGCTCGACGTTTAGAACTGAGCGCTGCCAGACCTTCACGTGCTCGATGTGGCGTGATCCGCGACGGAGTGTCGGATGCTCGGCGGCGAGGTCGTGCATCCAGGGCTCGGTTGGCGGCATCCATTCGTGTACCGGATCGTCACCGTTGGCGTTAGCCGCTGCCTTGACGCTCGAGAAGAGGAGTTTGTAGTGGTTCGCGATGCGGTCGGCGGGAGTCTTGCCGTGACCTTCGTAGTACCTGGTTTCGTAGAGGGCACGGCTCACGCCGTAGAGGTCTCCACGTCGCGCGGCTGCGAGGACAGTTGGTCGACGTAAGAACTCCTGTTTAATGAGGCCGAAACAGCCCGCCCGATCGTCGGCATAGCGCCTAAAGCAGATTCGGTAGGTCGTCGACGTGCCGTCGGGGTTCGGGTGGGTGTCGACATACTCGAAACTCGTGGCGAGCGGACACGGTGGCAATCCGGCTTGGTCTGCGCCCCAGTTCCGGCTCCCCTTGCCGGCGCCCTTCCACGCGAACCCGTAGTGCGTCTCGAGCCACCCGATGCCATGGATCGCGAGGACCACGATGGGACTGTCGATGAGAATTTCCGCGTCTGCGAGTCCGTTGAGGATGATTGGCCGGGCCCAGCGGTGGAGCTCGGCCGGCGTCATTGTGCCCGCGATAGCCTCATTCGGGCGAGCTCCATCGTCTTGACGCGGGGGGCCGAGCCGGGCCAGATGCACGCGCCGCCGGTGAGCCCTGCGAAGCCGCCGGCCCAGTCGCCGACCAGCTTGCCGCATCGCTTCCGTCCCCCCTCCCACTGGCGGATCACGCAGCGCGCGGCAGCGTTCAGTTGCTCCTGGCTGTTGTGGGGCGCGTCCCACGCCTCGGTGCACCAGCTCTGCACCTGAAACGCCGTGATCGACTTCGGGCGCTTGAGCTTGTAGTCCCAGTCGCAGCGCGCGCCCCTCGGGCCGTCCTGGCACCTTCCTTCCAGGACATATCTTGCACCGTTGCCCGACTCGTGCTTCCAGACGGCGACGAGCGCGGCGGCGCGTGTCCGATTTCCGTTGGCCGCTCTGGCGATCGCGACGGCACTCGGCGTGAAGAGCTCGGTCCGCTGCTCGAGCGTGTCGAAGCGGTCCGCATAGTACGGCGGAAACGAGAGGAGCACCTGGAGGACTTCGTTGTGACCGATCATGGAGTAGCTACTATCATGGCCCCGTTGGCGACATTGAAAAAAGGGATTCCAGCGTAGGCAGTGTTAGTGCCTCCAATTCTGGTGTCAGCAGTGAGTCCTGTGATTGTAGGTTTGACGGTGTAGTGTACGCGACCATCAGCAGTTAAACCGAAGGTTGTATTATTGTTGCCCCACAATAAACCTACGCATTCTAGTTGACTGTCCATTGAGACGACCATTCCGCCGCCGTCGAATGAAGCGGCGTCAAAGACTTGGCAAAAAGCACCTTCATTAATGAAAAAGAAACTTCCTTGGCAGATCGTGGAGTCGGATATGTAAAACGTAGAGCCGTGCCGGCCTCGATTGACTCCGCGGTAGGAGCACCCTCTCCACTGGAAAGCTGACAAGTGAAACACACTTGGAAGTAGTAAACAGAGCGCTGCTTCTATGTTGCGGCCGTATACATTTCGCGCGGCTTGGCTACACTTCGACATCGCCACGTCGCTGTTGCCGTAATCGAATCGGTCCGTTGTGACCGAAGTCCTCGCGAGCTGCATGTCCGCGAACAAGCACGCCGTCGGTCCTTGCGCTGCTGAATTGACCTTAGAGACTTGAATGGAAGCGCTGCTGAGAATCGGGAGGCTCTCGACCACGTATGCGTCTCCGACCTGCGGGTTGACGAGGGTGGGTACGACCGAGTAAGGGACCGCGAGGGGGTCGCTCAGCCCCCATGGACTGGTTCTGACCTGGGTAGCCGCGATCAGCTTGCTAGCCCAAGCAACTGCACCAAATCGCGGACCGGGAGTCGTGATGCGGAGGCGACGGTCGATGTACGTCGTGAAGTCTTGAGCTGCATCAGTGATTGATGGCGGTGTCTGCGTCGCAGAGTTGATGTCGGTTTTTGCCGTGATGGTCCCCGAATCAAGTACCGTCGGTGTACCGAAAAATCGAAACATCGCGTCTGGTCGAATGAGCAGATTGCGCAGAAAAAGCGTGTCGGTTGCCGAGGAGTCCGAAGTAAGTGTCACGTCCATCGTTGCCGGAATTTCGCCGGCCGGGCCCATCCTCCGGGAAAATTCGCGGAACGTCTGAATAGGAGATCCTGGTGCTCCGGTGTTCTCTTCGTTGCCGTTAATCGGGTCGATGACCCACGACGTCTGAGTGCGCCAGCGGTTAGAGCCGAGCTCGAGCCTGATCCAGACCTCGCCAGGATTAGCAACGCTCTCAATTGCCACCATGGGAGTCGTGTTGGCGAGGGTCATGAGCTCGGTAGTCGGGCTCTTCACGAGTTGAAACAAGTCTTCGACGCTGAGCACCTTCATCAGTGCTCCGTTCGGGAGGCTATCCGTAGGAACGTCCACGAGCCGCGAGGTGCTCGGACTGAACTCGATCGTCTCGACCACCCCGAAGCCCGCCTCGATTGAGGCCTGCTCCGCGATGCTTCGAATGAGGTCGAGCGGCAGCTCGACGAACGGGCAGCAACGAAAGCCCTTTCGAAGCATGAGTTTTAGGGTGTCGGCCATTTTTTACTGTGTGATGAAGCTGTTTCGCACCGTGAGCGTACCGCTCGATCCGGCGCCTCTAGCTAGACTGTTGTCGATGATGATCGCGGTCCCGGCGTCGCCGAAGCACGCGACACCACCTGAGCCGGCGAGCACGCCCGACATGGTCCCGTGCGCGATCTCGACCGTCGGCGTGCCAGTGACGCCGCCGAGTCTGTGGCGAATGCCGGTATTAAAGAAAGAGGCTGCGCCGGGAGCGTTGGTGCCGCGAATAGTCGTGTACCAAAACCGGATGTCTTGTAGTCCGCGGAGGTCAAACGATCCGCCGAAGTTCGTGAGCTGAAATGCGTCGAAGAAGCTGTACTGCACCCAAACGTCCACGAACCGGGCGGCCGCGCCGCTGTTCGTCAGACGGCAGGCGAATTCATCGAGCCCTCGGTAGTTCACCACGCACTGATCAATCGTGAGGATGCTCCAGGTCGCTCCTTCCTGAATCAGGAAGCGCTGGCGGGCAGTGAGCCCATTGTCAAGCATGTCGACGTTTCGGATGTGCACCGCATTTTGGTTGTTGCCGTCGAAGGCGTAGATTCCCGCGGTAGGACTCCCTTCAACCAGGAAGTCTTCGAAGAAGACGTTGCTGCCTCCGGCCTGGAAGAGTGTGCCGACGTCGTTCTGGAACTGGACAAGGTACTTGCTGTCGCCCTTTACTCCGGTGTACGCGGGAATGACCGTCGGGGTCGTGGATGTATATTTTCCTGGATGCACCCAGATGATGGCGCGGTTCGTGGTCGTTGGCGGGCTCGGGTCAGCGTTGATGGCAGTTACTGCATCGGCTACTGATGGGTACATCCAGGAAGCCTTACCCACTTCCCAGATGCGGTTAGCGGTGCTCTGCGCGCCGCGCCCACCAGGGCTCCCGAAGAGTCCTCGAGCTATAGTCGTCATACAATCCTCACGCGAGCCGTGATTGCGTCGTACCAGAGTTCTGCCGATTCGTTTGGTTGCAGCGTCAGATTGACGGCTCCGGGAACGATGATTCGATCGATTGCGGCCGAACCGGCATTCTCATGAGCGAGGACGATTGGATTTGATCCCGTGTTAACGAGCAGTTTGCGATCGAATGGGGAAGCGAACGAGGTCGAGAGAAATCCGGTGATGGTTCGCGAGGCGTCGCTCGAAACTCGGATGATGGATGCCGTACTGAGTCCGGTCGGGTTCCAGTCATTCTGGTCAGATGTGATCGCGGCCGTTATGATGTTGCCACCACCGTCTCCGCCGCCACTGGGGCCAGCCGGTCCGGGAGGTCCCTGAGGCCCGGCCGGCCCCCGCGGTCCGGCGGGTCCTGGCTGGGCTGGGGGGCAACCTGTGCCGCAGGAGCTCATCGTTCACCAAGCATAGCTGTAAGTGCGGTTTCGTTGCCAGGGGATACCTGGGTCGTCTTGCGAGGACGCGGCTGCTCCGTTCATGGTGAAATTGCCGCCCGTTCCCGATAGATCGACGTTGAAGCTCGCTGGAATCAGGCAACTGGTCCAGAACGTGAGACCCGATAGCCTCCTCGGTTTGACGCTCTGGGATTCAGCCTTGATTTCTTGCAGGGTGAGCTCAACGTTCCAGATTCTGAGCGATCTCACCAGATGCCGGCCGCTCGCATCGGCGGCAAACTGGAACTGGCTCCCCCAGCTCATGCGATCGTGGGCGCCGGCGGGGCTAGTGATGGTTCCTGTCGTGGTCCAGGTGCCGGCCCTCAGCCAGTAACCGATGATGTTCGCGGTCCTGCCGACCGAGGCGAGAAAGTTCCAGCCGTTGTCGTCGTCAATCCAATAATCGGCCGTCGTGCCGCCGGTGTTCTCGTAGTTGTAGACGTCGCCGTTGATGTTGCCCTCGACGAACATGCTGCGCGACTGCGGCGAGCCCTCGCTCGCGAAGAAGTGCAGGAAGTCAACGTATGGGTCGGAGATGACCTTGATCCACGCGCAGGCCGTGTAGCTCTCACTCGTCGGAACGCTGGTTGTCCGGCTGATCGAGGGAGTGCCGTATGTCGTGTTGTTGACCCCACCGGTGCAATTTAGATCAACTAGTGCCATTACTGGAATATCACTACGTCCACACCCTGCCAGTCGCCTGTCATGGTGTCTCCTGTAGCAACCCGAGCGAGTCTGAGCCGGAAGAGGCCGCTCGCCGGAATACTGTCGATCTGGGCGGCGGTGAGGGAGAAGGTGTGTGTGAAGATCACCCCGCTCGTCCCGCTGGCGGCTGTCGTGTTCGTTTGCTGGGCGGCGAAGGTGTTAGCGTCGAAGTCTTGGGTGTTGAGTGAGTCGAACTCGAGGCCGATGGTGACATTGCCGGTGGTCGCAGTCGCTGAGATGCCGTTAACCTGAACAGTTAGATTCACTGCGGAATTGTAGTTCGCCGGCAATCGACCCTTTAGGTCTACGCTCTCGCCAGTAGCGAAGGCGACGAGTTGGTGGCCGTTACGCTGAACGAGCTCGGGCGTGCCGGCGCCGATGGCTTCGTAGGCGTAGACCGGAATCGCGACCAGTGTCGGCCCGGCAGCTCCTGCTGCTCCTGGCGCTCCTGCTGCTCCTGGCGCTCCGTCCGCCCCCGCTGGGCCAGGCGGTCCCTCAGGGCCGACTCCGCCACTGCCAGCCGGTCCGGGAGGTCCCTGAGGCCCGGCCGGCCCCCGCGGTCCAGGCGGCCCTGGTTGGGCTGGAGGACATCCTGTGCCGCAGTCGCTCATTCTTTTACTTGTTTCAATGTTGCAAAGAATATGACGAGCCCGACGCCGGCGATGGCGAGTGCGAGTGGGACCGCGCTACTTCGCGGAACCTCGCCCTGCTGACCGATCCAGTGGAGCCTCACCGCTCACGTTTCCTCGAGATGCGACGGCGAGCAGCCGGCGAAAGCTCGTGGTACCAGACCGCTCCGCAGACCGCTTCAGCGTCTCGAGCTCCGCCGCGTGCCCTCACTCCGCGCACGCAGTCGCGAAACCACTTCTTTGGAGGCCGGTTCGGGTTCGGGTAGTAGAACATCATTGCCCGATTTTCTTCACCATTAGCGAGCCGCGGTCGTTCTCGCGCAAGATGTGCGCCGCGAGCGTTGGCGGGACGATGTGCGTGGCCGAGGGCAGGCCGCGCACCCAGGTGTTGGTCTTCTGGAACTCCTTGTCGAGTTGCGAGAGACAATCGTGGTTCGGAGACGGGCAGCAGCCCATTAGTCTAGCGATGGAGCTCGCAACGCCCGCTGCTGCGTCCTCGCGCTCAACGTTCGGGTCGATGAGCTTTGGGCCAATGAGTGCATGACCGAGCACGATCGTTGACCATGCCGCACAGTCGCCGCTCGCGAGCGTGCCCGCGCCGATGCGCGCGCGGAAGTACTTAGCCTCGAACAAGATGTGCTCGAGGAAGCTCGGAAGGCACCACCCGAGCCAAGCTCCGCTCTTTAGGCGCGCGAGTGCGAGCTCCTTGAATGCGACGAGCTCGGTAGTCTTTCGCTCGACGTCACCGCCTGGCGACTGCCAGAGGTCGTAGAGGCTCTTGGCCTGGCTCCGCCACGGCTCCTCCTGGAAGAGCAGGTGAAGGAACAACGCGTGCTCGGTGAGCTGGCGCGACCAGAACTCGACGTCGTCGGGGAGCTCGACCTGGTTCGCCATTCACGCCGGTCTCCAGCTCGGATCGTTCAGGTGCCAGTGCGGCCTGACGCATGCTCCTCTTGGGGCTCGCTTGCCACAGCAACGCTCCTTGTAGCAGGTCGTCGATCCTTCATGCCGGTGCGGGCCGGTCTGGGCTCCGGGAGGTGGTTCGCCCATCCCGCACGTCGGGTCGTTCAAATGGTAGTGCTCGACCGGGCAGATCCCGACCATCCCGAGCCACTGGAAGTTCATCGCACTTTTCTCCCGAGCCACCACCCCGCCGCGAACACGGCGAGGTCGACGGCGACGTTCACGCCGCTCTCGGGGCGCTTGCTCCCGAAGAGAACCGATCCCTTCGGCCACTCGTGCGCGTACTCGACGACCTCGTAGGCTACGGCGAGGCCCATCGCCCACGGGAACGAGAGACCGACGGCTCCCGCGCCTAGCCCGGTGGCGACGTGAGCAGCCGTCCAAGCGTCGAGCGGGCCTTGGTTCATCGTCGCTTGCCGGCCATGTAACCGATGAGCCCGCCCACCGCGAGGCCGCCTATCGCGCCGACCGTGAGCGGCTTGCGCCAAGCTTCACTCTTGATGTCGTCCCAGAGCGTCTGACCGAGCGTGTTTCCGACCCGCGTGATCACGACCGCGCCGAGGGCTCCCGGGAGTCCGCCGGCCGCCAGGCCTGCTGCACCGAGCGCGAGCGTGGCTCCGTCGCTGAACAGGGGCTCTGGCCGCTTCCATGCCTGAATTTGTTGCTGGGGAGTGGCTTCTAGAAAGTCGTACATGCGCTTGCTCCTTATGCGAGGGTCCTTCGAGTCGCCAGGGCCATTATAGCCCCAACAGCCCCTCCAACGGCCGCTCCAGTCGTCTCGCCGATGAAGTAACCAATGACGCCGCCTAATCCGGCTCCAACGATGACGCGCCGGGTGCCGCTCGTGCTCTTGGATCCTGGGTCCGGAAGCGTTGAAGGCGGCTCGCTGTCGGGAGGGACGTCGGTCGGCTGGCGGTAGTCTTGGAGCGGCCCCTCGTGGCTCACGAGCGCGTTTCCGGGTGCGTGACCCGTGTAGACCGCTGAGAGGTCGACCGGTAACTCGCCGAAGCGGGCGGCTCGCGCGGCGAGCAGGATGATTTGTGAATAGTCCGAATGATCTGACGAGTGCGCCGTACCAACGTCTTGTACGACAAGTAATGAAGGAGTTGATTGGCTCGCTTCTCCACGGAGTCCCTGGAAACCTTGCGAGGGCAGGATCCATCCATAATTTGCAGCCTTCCGGGCGGCGCGCGCCTGAGGCGTGAAGATCTTGTTCGTAATGACCCACGCTTTTCCGACGTTGGCGAGGACTCCGGTCGAGCCCTTCTGCTGGATGTGAGCGTCGATGCGCGCCGAGTAGTTGATCGTACCCGCCGTCGAGCTCGTGATCGGCTGAGGCTTCGGGTCGAGTCGGTTCTGCGGTGCCGTCTTGAGCCAGATCGAGTCGTAGAGCCTTGGCGTCAAAAGAAGCGCGCCGAGCTCATCGGCGATGAGCTGCTGAGTGACGGCGCTCGCGCTCACGCGCACGCCGTTGATCTTGAGCGCGTCGCAGCCGACCTTGACTTTCAGGTCGCCGAGGTCGAGCACGCACCAGTCGAGCTCGTAATTGCCGCGCTTGACCTCTTCGAGGATGCGCCGCTCGCGCTCAGGTCCGTGGCCACTTGGCCAGTCAGGCGGTAGCGGCATTCTTTTCCTCCGGTGCCGCCTCGTTCTGATCGTAGCCGTCGAGCGCCGCCCTGAAGGCGTCTTCGTACTTCTCGCCTGATCCGACGAATGCCCCGAGTCCCGGGTCGTCGATGCACCAGAGCCAGACGACCCAATCGTCATCCTCGCTCCGCGGCGGAAAAGCAGTCTGAGTGAGATTCCTGCTACGGAGCTTCTGCTCGAAGATCTTCTCCGCGGTCACGGATAATAGATGGGTCCGTAGGGACGAGCGACCACGCGCGAGGCCTGCGGATTGCAGTACGTCTGGCCGTCGACGGTGAGATTGCCGTTCGCGTCACGGCCGAGCGTTCCGGCCGGGAGCGGTCCGACGGGGATGCAGGCGGCTACGTTCTGGGGAAAAAACTGAGGCGGTGGAAAGAAGAACCGTGTGAAAGGCCGGAAAAAGCCCCGAAAGCCCGATGAACTCGGGGTCACTGTCATCGTTCCATCTTGGGCCAAAAAACTGTAGTTCATCATCCTCTCCTTTTTTACCTGATTAGCGTGCCGAGAAAGAGTCCGGCAAACCCCGCTCCGAGGAGCCACAGCGGCGCGGTTTTGCTCTTCTCGGCCTTCGGCGCCGGGCAATAAGGCATTGCTTCGAGCGCGGCGTCCCAGACCATTCTTGATGTGGAAGCCCGAAGGTCGTAGTACTTCTTGCACTCGGGCGTGAAGGTGTTTGGGTCGGCATTCGGAGAGTCAAAGGCGTCGAAGCAGAGCTGGAACTCCTCGGAGTAGCAAGAAGGCAGTCGTCGGAGGAGCTCCGACGGATCTATCTCTTGCTGGCCGAGCCACCGAATCATCAGGCGCTCTTGACGACCGGCTGAGGTTCCTCTTCTTCGGGCGGCAGCGGCAGTACTTTGATTTTTGCCTCGCCCTCGGCGACGAGCGCTCGACTTTCCATATCGGCCATCTTGGCTTCGAACAGAAGAGTGTCGCCGCGCTTCTTGGCGTCGGCTCTCAAAGAGAGGCACACGAGAACCGCAGAGGCCATCCCTCCCGACGAGACAGCGAGTACGGCCCACGCTGGCAGATGAAAGATCAGCACGACGCCGCCCATCACTAGCGAGAGTAAAAGAGCGATGACCGAGACTTTGATGGCCGAACTCAGACCTTCTGCGGCGGCGAGCTCGAGCTCGCCGGCTCGCCGGCATTCGAGCGCCCTGTCGCCGGCAATGAGCTGGCGGAGGAACAGCGGCTCGGGGTCGTTCGCTCCGTTCTCGGCGAGCTCTTTCGAGAATTTGGGGGGAGCGGGCTTGAAGATCTTCTCCTTCTGGACAGCCATATTTGCATTCTACCGTCAACCGGTTAATCTTGAAAGCGCCCCGCTCGGACGGTCTCAGTCGCCCGAGCGGAGCTAGGAATACGAGCCTGAAAGGAGGCCCGAACCTGATGAGAAACCTAGCATTAATTGGCCTGTTCTGCGCCGGTTGCGGCGGCGAGGCGTTCGAGTCGGATCTGTTCACCCAGGGGGAGCGGGACGGGGGGAGCGTTCAAGAAACGGGGCCGATCGTTCAGCCGGAGGGGTCTCCCGTTCACGAGGAGACCGGGACCGGCCCCGAGGTCTCCCCGCCTTGCACCGACCGCTACCTGAGCCTTCCGGGCGACGCTACTGAGCTCTTTTGCCCGAACCTCTCGCCGCCCTTCATGGTCTCGGGGACATTCCGCCTGGAGCCGAGCGACCCAGAAGTTCGCGTCGTTAGGGACGGCCCGGAGAACCCGTGCGGCTGGAGCCTCACGGTTCGCGGCACGACCGTCAAGGCGACGGTGACGGCGCTCTTTGATCACTTCGCCGACGTGCCGATGGCCGGCACGGGATGGCACCGCGTTGCTTGGCGCTACGATGGCGAGCTCTCGACGATCATGGTCGACGGCTCACCGGTTGGCGTCGCACCCAAGCCGCGCGGCGCGTGGCCCTTCCCGGCCTGCAGCAAGCCCGCACGCGTTGAGGGTTCGGGCGACGTCGACGACGTCAGCATCCAAGATGCGAGCTGGGGGTTCGAGAACGGGTCAGCCTGCGATCAGTAAACCTGCTTCCAGAAGATCAGCGAAGAGGCGCCGGGGAAGATGTCGCGGCGATCCACCGGCGGAGCGCCGTTTGCGACCACGCAGTATCCGAGATCGATGAGTTCCGGAGCCGACCATCCACACAAATGTTTCTGGTACGGATTCTTCGCCCACGGCTCATTCGGAGCTTTCTCAGGATCCTGCTCGAGGAAGCCGTTTGGAGTCGTGCCGATCACGAGCCTTCGGGCGACCTTCTCGAGCACGCCGAGCAGTCTCGGTCCGTCTTCTTTTTCCAGGTGCTCGAGTATTTCGCAGGCCATAACAACGTCGAAGCTCTTTTCGCCGAAGATTTCTACTGTATTTAGCGCGTTTCCTGGCTTGAAATTTCTCCACGGAGTGGCAGGTGGAAAGATGTCGAGCGTCCAGATTTGGTCGTGAGGAACTTGCCAGTGATCGAGTCCGACGATTCCTCCTCCGCTGCCGACGTCGAGCATGTTGTCGTGCGGCCCGAAGTAGGACGCCACGAGGGGGATGAAGGTGCCTGGATCGCCTGTGATCAAAGTTGCACCCGATTGGGACCGTCGATTTCTGGTCCGTCGACGATGAGGTAGGCGCGATGCTCGTCAGAGTATCTGACGGTGAGTGGCACGAACTCGACTTCTAACCCGAGGCTCTTCACGTAGAGCCCGAACTGATGCTCGGGACAAAGCGTGTAATCGGAACCGCCGGGAGCGAAAAGAGGTTCGGGAATTCCGTAGGCGTAGACCCACTGAGAGCAGATCTGCTCCATCACTTGTTTCGAACCCCAGAAAAGAAACTCCTTCAGATAAGTCGCCGACGTTTCGGAGCTGTAGAAGGCCTCTTTGCAGGGGACGTAAAGCACACCTTCGTCGACCTTGCCAATCTCGAGAGGCTTCTCGAACACCAGGTCCGGTCGAGCTCGGATGACGACATCGTAGGGTTCGTCATAGAGCAGGTCCCAGCAGTAGGCCAGCCGTAGGTACTGGTCGATGCAAGACATCCGGTACTCGGGAGCCACGTACTCCGGAGGGGCAATTGGTCTGAAATTTTCTCTTAGGTGCGTGTCGTATTCTGAGAGTACCAGTGAGAGCTCACCTGCATAATTTGGATTTTCTTCTGTGAAGGAGAACGTCTTCACGTACGGAGACCAGGAAGCATATACATCGTTCAAGTCGCTATCCGTTAGCCGCGAAGGGTGCTTCGATCCTACTTCCCTTGTGACATTCTCCCTCGATGTGAAAATGTAGACGTCGGCGTCGAGAGGGTCGAGCAGGCACTTCCTGAAGTTCTTCGCGGAAGCCGAAGCTCCGTGAAGAAATCCGCTGGCGAGGACGGCGACTTTCAAAGGCCGATCTCTCGTCGAGCGGCAGCTAGGTCGAAGAGCTCTTCCTCGTTATTTTCGAGAATGCGCCGGGCGACGGGGTGACCGCTCGCCGCCCATTTCGGATAGGCACAGTCCTTGCCGTGAAAGCCGCACTTGCCGTCAGTTTTCCAGAACTTGCAATTCAAAACCTGGAGCTTCTCGTCGGCAGTGTAGCGTGACCGATTTGCGACCTGGCTGTTTACTGAAAAATGGTGAGCCGTGTTGCAGCAGCGAGCGGTCTGGTTCTCGTTGTCGATCACCTCGGGCGGGTAGCCGAGATGATCGTGCAAGGTCGCCATGATGCGTTGGTCCATGACGAAGGCCAGGCCGTTTTGCATCAACCGCCGAGCAAAGTTCATGTCTTCTAGGCCGCGAGCGCCGTCGAAGTGGAGCTCGTCGTAGCCGTTGACAGCAATCGCTCTGTCGATCGGGAACGAGATGAACCCATAAGGAACTGGCCCCTGATTGCCTCGAATAGTGACGTGGTCGTTCTTTCCGGCTGCCTGCAAAAAGAGACGCCATCTGCCGTCAATGACCTGCCCGTCTTTCTTGTACATCACGGCAACCCCTGATCCTCGGTCGGCGTAGTGGACAACGCGTTCGAGAAAATCAGACTCGATTTCGCAGCAGTCGTCCATCACAAGCACCCAGGCACCCTTCGCGTGCACGAGACCCGTATTCCTCGCAGATGCCGCCGCAAATAGCTTCTCTCGCCTCCAGGGAGTAATTCTTGGTTCGACGACTTTCAGTCGCCAGTGCGAAAGGACACTCGTCGCCTGTTCTACAAACGGCGTCACGAGCACAAGCTCGAAATCTCGGTACGTCTGCTTTGCGAGTTGCTGACCGAGCACCTCGAACTGGTTCCATTCTGGGTGATGCGTGAAACAGTTCGGCCCTCGCGCAGTCGCTACCAAGACGGTCAGCACAGTTCAGCCTTCGTAAAGACGTTGAAAGGCGACTCTCCTCGTCTCCTTGCTTCGGCGTCAGCGAGCAGGTCGCGTACCGGTTGATTCTCGATCCAGAACTTGGTCGCCTCCCGTTCTGGCCCCTCGCAGAACGGAAAGAGGATACTCTCGCCCCATCCAGGCTCGTGCCCCTCGCAGCGGTCTCTCACCGGACAAGCGTTTCGACAAATGTTCGTTTTGATGTCGTCGACCCAGCCGTCCGGCTTCGGGGTGTTGACGCGAGTCCTCATCTTGATGCGGTTATACTGCCAGATCGCATAAGTACATTTGATGACCTGACCGCGCTGGATGCCAGGCGTCCATTCGTTGACTGTCGGTGGCTCCATAAGCCACAGATTGCGGTGCATCGCGATTGCATCATCGCCGCGAAGCAGTTGAATCCTGCTTCCCATGTCGACGTCTACGGCGCTCAAATCGCCATCGAGACTTTCGTCGAATCCGTTCAGTTCGTAAGCCAGGTCGAGCGGGATGCCAGCGTACTGAAAATAATTCTGGTGATGGCAGTTGCTGTGGGAGAGCTTCGGCTCGTCTACAAAACGCTCGGCCCGATGGTCGACGTCGCTGATCGCTCTCTGGTCCCAGCCGCACATCTCGAACTCTACTACCGGATGAAGTCGGCTCGGACGACGACGAGGGTTGTTGCTCAGGATGGCATACCAGGCGACCGGCACCTTCCCTCGTTCGTGGTGGAGCTCCCAGGCGGTCTGAAGAAAGTGCGGCGGGAAAAGATTGTTCTCAGCTCCGACCCAGACGAGCTCGCCGTCACACCAAGCGAGACCCTTGTTTAGCTGAGCGCAGAGGCCAGGTCGTCCTCGCGAGTGCCAAACGTTCGGCGATGACGGGACGTGCGTGATCGGGAAGAAACTCTTGAAGCCTTTGAAGTAGTCGGGACGCCAGTCATAGAGCGCGTCGACGATAACGAGCTCGAAATAGCGAAAAGTCTGAGCTGAGAGAGTCTCTAAAACTGGAGTGAAACAATGCAGATCCGGACGTTCTGGATAGGGATGATTCTCCCGGGCCGTGTAGATCAAGACCGAGATGTTCGGCTTCACTTCGGCCGCTCCTGTGCGAGTTCGGCGGCCATTTCTTCCCAGGATGGGGCCCCGATGTTTGGGCTCAAACTCCGGTCGATGTGTGGTTCGAAGACTTCCTCGATCTCCACGTCGAGCTCTAGTGCGTCTCTGAGTGTACGAAGCAGATTTAACTTCGAAATTACACTACCGGTGATGTGATAGACCCTGCCACAGGACAAGTCAGGGGAGTGGCTGACTATTCTCGTAATCGATCGAGCCACTTCGCGAGCAGATAGGCCAGACCAGAAAGCGTTCGCATATCCCTGGACCTTCTTCTGCCTCACGAACCATTCGAGAAGACCGCGCTGAGTGGCATTTTCCCAACCAATGAACGATGTTCGAATCGTGATCGACTGCGAACCAGTGAGCTCTCCAGCTAACTTCGTCGCGCCGTAAAGGTCGACCGGATCTGGCTCGTCGGTAGGCAAATAAAGATGGCCTCGCCCGCTGAACACGCAGTCCGTAGAGACGTGAAGGATGCGAGGCGGTTCACCGCGCTGCATCACTTCATTTTCTAGCCAATGGGGTGCTGCCGAATTGACGAGAACCATCTGGACAGCCTCTGCTTCTCGACTCTTGACGATGCCGGCACAATTCACGAACCAATCCACATCCGTCCAGGCGAGATTCAGTACATGATCCTTGTTGCTTAGGTCGCCCTGCTGCCTCTTCAGCGCAAAGACCAAGTGATTTGCTCGCTCAAGCTCCTCGACGACACGAGCGCCGAGCATCCCGTTCGCCCCGAGTACAGCAACTCTCATAACCCAGCCTTCTCGAGCAGCTTCACGACGCCGTCGACGTCGAGGCGCTCGGTGTTCTCCGACGTGTACTCGTCCATCGTGCCGAAGACTTCAAATCCCTGGTAAATTATGAAGTGCTCGCCGGTCTCCTTCGCTCTTCGCCGCTCGTCAGAGGTAACGAGCACTTCGTGCATCTTCTCGCCGGGCCGAATGCCGAATTGTTCGGTGCTACGACGCTCCTGACCTCGAAATTTGAGGCAAGCCTGAGCAATCGTGTCTACCGTCGCAGCTGGCATCTTCTTCACCCAGAGCTGACCGCCGACGCCGTCCTCGGCAACTCGAAGCAGCAAATCGACCGCATCCGAGAGACAAAAGAGAAACCTCGTCATGTGGCGGTTCGTGATCGGCAGTGATCTCCCGTTCGCGATGCAGTCGAGGAAGAGCGGGACGACCGAGCCACGCGAACCAATCACGTTGCCGTACCGGACGACCATCATTTCGGGAGTGTCTCGGCTGAGAACGATCCGCTCCATGAGAGCCTTCGTGAGGCCCATCGTGTTTAGCGGCTCGACGGCTTTGTCGGTCGAGATGGCGATCACGGCCCGCGGGCGACATTTTTTGGCTGCTTCGGCGAGGTTCAGAGCTCCCAGAGTATTCGTTCGTATCGCCTCGACCGGGAATCGCTCGCAGTTCGGAACCTGCTTCAGAGCTGCCGCGTGAAAAACGTAATCGGCACCCTCCATGGCGTCAGTGAGCGCCACGGGGTCTCTGATGTCACCGGTGATGTAGTCGACTTTCGGATAGAGCTGCCGCATCGCGTCTTGCTTCGCCTCGTCGCGCGAGAAGACACGGAGCTCGACATCAGTATCCACGAGCCTCTTGACGAGAGCGTGCCCAAGCGACCCGGTTCCGCCCGTAATGAGCACCGATTTTCCGTCGAGGAACATCATCGCTTCCTGTATAGAGTCCACGCTGCGCTGACCTTGGGTACCGAAGGAACGGCTCTGACTACATCGCAGCGCTCCTCGACGAGACTCACGGCCCTCTTCGTCGAGAACCAGTCGACGTCGTCAAAAAGTAGGTGACCTCCAGATACGAGCTTCGGAAGGTACGCCATGATGTCGCCGGTACTGGCTTTTTCGGAGTGATTTCCGTCGATGTGCAGAAAATCGATGGCATCGAAGAGCCCGACGGCCTTCTGTGACGTGGCCCGGTAGATCGTCCATCGGTTGACAGGCGCTGAGTCCAGCATCGAGCGGAGACAACCCTCGTAGATGGCGTCGTAGTTCTGAGCGGCCCACCAATCGAGATTCTCCTTTTCTTGCACGCCGTCGAGCGCGGCATCTTTTGACCACGGATCGATGCCGTAGGCGTGACCCTTGGCAAGCTGTACGTGAGCAAGCGCCATCGCCAAAAACGATTTGCCTCCCCAGACGCCGATTTCAACGGAGACTTCGGGTTTACTCTCAAGCACGATTTCTGCCATCGCATAAGCCTTCTCACGCGAGCACCATCCGTGCATCGTTGACAGGTGCTCGTCGAGGGTCTTCTTCAGCCTCTCAGAGATCAGCACGGGACCATCCTCTTCAAAAGTTCTTGGTGACCGACTCGCACGATCGCGCACCGCGTATCATTCACGCCAATTGACACCCACCACTCGCCGCTTCTGTGAACAGCTCCACACGGGAACACCGCGAGCGGCAGCGTCGAGATGTTCGGATCCTCGTCGCTCGCAGCGAAGAGGGGCCTCCCCGTCATCTTGACCGGCGTGAACGGCTGCTCCGGAGAAAAGGCATACGCGCCGGCGAAGTAGCGGAAGCGGTGGCCAGAAGTGAAGAGCCTCGAGTGAAAGAAGGTCCAGTAGAGTCCCTCGACCAGGACCGGTGGCGTTCCGCCCCGCGGCAGACCCCAGGCCCACTGCACGCCCTTCTCTCTGATGTGATCAGTCCCTCGACCGACTTCGTCGACTCGCACGACTTCGTGAGCTGGACTCACGTAGTAGATCATCGTGAGTCCCTCCGGCCGATCGAAGAACGCCCAGTTCTTCTGAAACACGTTCAGGTCCCAGTTGCTGCCCCACGTCGTCGTCAGCTCCTCGATGACCTCCCAGTCCTCGCTCAGCCGGACAATCGCCATCGCGGCGCAGCGTTTTCTGTTCCAAGCGACGTAGTTCATCCAGACCTCGCCACGGAACCAGAAGAGGCGCGGGTCCTCGCGCTGCTCGAGTCGACCGAAGTGATCCGGAAGCTTGACCTCCCGATTCTCCTCGGGGTGTACCTCGTCGCCGGCGAGGCGGCAGATACCGATGCGGGAGTCTCGGTGCTCGTCTTGGTCGCGGTAGGCCATCCAGAGCCCGTCGACACGCTCGATGAGACCGGGGTTATAGTGATGAGGTCCGGGAAGCAGCCGATCAGAAATCACCCAGCGGAACTGAAAGCCCCCTTTCTCACACTGTTTAACGATGCTCGGGTAGTCGCGACACGCCTCGGGCGAGTACTGGATCGCTGAGCTCATCTTAGTCTCGATTACTTTGCCCCACCGGTCGCGTTTTTTCTTTTTGACTTCGACTTCAGTTGCTTGAGGCTCTTCCCGCGGCGGATACTGCTTACGCCTGATCCGCGTCGGAACTTTACGGGGACCGAAGGGGCTCACTTCCGACGCCTCTTTAGCTTTGAAGGCTTTCCAGGCGCTGTTATCGCGTCCCAGATCCGGAGCGCGTGGCGAATTACTTCCGACCTCGTGAGCAGACCGAGTTCGTTCTTCATCCGCTCAATAATCTGACGGTCGCGGTCGGTCAGCCGTATCGTCGTCGTGGTCTCAGTTCCCACGATCCAACGACGTATACCAAATGTGCTACGCGGTCAACCGCTCGACCCAGGCCTTGAATTTCCGGCCGATCTCTTGCGAGTTCAGGTGCGTTGGCGGTCTGCTTCCTGGTCCCGGCTTCGAACGCGCAAGCTGGAGCGCCATCACGAGGTGATCGAGGTCGTGGTCGGCGTAGGGGTGGCCGAAGTCGTCGAGCACTTCGCCCGTCACTGGCACGAGCGTGTCGCCCTCACCAACGAAGTCTCTCGGCCCACCCGAGTCAGTTATCGCGAGGCGCCGTCCGGCGAGCTTCATGTGGTAGGCCGGGAGGTCCCAGCCCTCTCCGCGACTCGCCGAGCAATAGACGTCGTGCTCGGCGTAGAGTCGGAGCATTTGCTCGCGGCTGAGCTCGCTCTGAAACACGGTCACGTTCGGGTCGGCCGCCACGGCGCCATCGAACTCTCGAATCTGGTCGACCGAGCTCAAGCCAGTGTATCGGCTGAGCTTGATCGTGAGCGACGCCTCGCCTGGCTTGAACGCGCGGCTGAAGGCCCTCACGAGGCGCTCGGGAGATTTTCTGAACTCGACACGGCCGACGTAGAGAAACCGATCGCACCTTTCAGGCTTCGGCAACGCGAGCAGCGGATCATCGTCGAACCACGGCATCCCGATAAGTTCGACGTCGCGGACGTGAGCCTTGACGAGCGCGTCGCGGTTGCTCGAGCACTGCGCCCAGACGCCCGTCAAGTTGTTCAAGACTTCCGCCATCGCCGGCTCGATTCTCAGGCGCTCGAAGACGACGTGCATGGCACTCGGCGCTGAGTCGTAGCCGAGCGTTGACACCGAGGCGGAGGCGTGCCTGACGTGCGTGATGGCCGTCGACAGGAGGTGCAGGTCCCAGCGATCGGCGTACTTCAGGCACGGCCCGACTTCAGCGACAACTTGCTGGTCGAGCTCCGTCACGGTCTCGTCGAAGGAGACGAGTCGGACGTCGAGCCCAGCCTCGTGCATCGCTCGAGCGTAGCGCCGGGCGGCAATCGACCAGCCGTCGTCAACGCGCGTAAAGGGCGTGTGAAAGAGAACGGTCGGCTTGTCGGACTTCGAGGGTCTCGTCCGAAGCGTCGCTCCCTCGAGCAGCTCTCCGAGGCTCGGACGGATCACGGAACTGGGGCGCCGGTAACAACCAGGCTGTCAGAACGGATCAGGTCAGTTCGCATTGCAGCGCCGAGGATGAACAGTTGACCGGTTCCAAACTCCATAAAAGCGGTCAAGCGAAACGTAAGAGTGTTATTACCTGATGTTAACTGCTGGCGCCCGGTGATGATCGACATGCTCTCTGCCTCATCGGCCTGCCAGTTCAGTTTAGATCGGGCATTTAGAGGGACACCATCCAGCAAAATTTGCCAGGCTGCAGTGAGCTCGTTCTGATCGTCTCCGGCCAAGCCATTCCATTCGGCAACGTTCGTAAAACCCAGACCCGGCAACGCAGCCGGAATGTTAAAAGTCGTTGTAGCCAGGTCAAATGTCTGCGGCGTTGTCGTCAGATTCAGCGTGATGAACGTCGCGGCCCCAGGCGGGATCACAAGGTGGTCGACGTAGACGCTCTGAGGGCAAGAAGGACAGGGACTCGTGCACCCACAACGCATCACGGACCTCCAAAGACTGTGTAGTTATTGGCACGAGGGAGCCGTGCATAGAGAGTAGCAGAGTGCACTCTCAAGGTGCCGGTTCCAGCAGCTATGAGCTGGGCGGTGATCTCGTAAAAAAGAGCGTAGTTTCCTGGAGTAATGTTGTTTTGGCCGCCGTTTATGGCGTCGACCTCGGTCGTATTTGTCGCCATCGGTCCAAACGTAGCGACGTTACCAACAACGCTAGCCTGCAAAACAGTCGCATTGATTTTGAGGGCTGTGACGACAATCGCTCCGGTATTTTCACCGAAAAGAGACATCGAAGCAGAACCCATCATCCAGAGCCCAAAACCAGGGACTGCTGCAGGGATGCTAATCGGGATGCTGGCCAGGTTTCTAGTGGTCGGAGTCGTGCTGAGCGGGATGTCCAGCGGCGTAAGAGAGCCGTCGAGATAGCTCAGAAATTCCGCGAGCGGACACGGCGGGCACTGCTGCCCGATGCCACCGCCTCCTGTGCAGCCGCAGCGCATTCAGTTCACTACCAGTCTGACTGACGAAACAAGCTGAATCGTCATCTCGGCAATGACGCCGATTCCGCCGTTACTCTGAGCGTTCAGCGTGAAAACGCGGGGTCCAGGAGTAAGCTCGCGAACGACCGCCTGCAAGGAACCCTCGGAGTTCGACGGGCTGGTCGCGATGTTGAAGAGGTGAGCGCGTATAATCGTCCCGTCGAGGCTCACGTCCCAAGTGCAGTCATCCGAACTGCCGGAGCTATTGATTGCGCGGATCGTTGCCCGGACGATGGCCCCGTAGCCCTCTGGAGCGTCGACTCGACGAGTGATGATCACTGTCGGTATATCGCCGCTAGGGATATTGAACGAGGTGGTAGGTCTGCCCTCTGGATTCTCGTTGTAGTAGACGGGCAGAAAATCCAGGTACTCGTCCGGAATCTGCACGCGACCATCCGGCAGAAGCTTGAATTTCATCGGAACTGCCTCATCTTCTGGGCGACGACACGGAGGAGCACGCCCTTGATCTCCTGCTTGAACTCGGGCGAGTTGAGCTTCTTCTTCAGGCGGCGCTTCAACGTCTTCACTTTGCGCTCGAACTTCTCCGGGTCCTCGTCAATCTTTTCGGCGAGGCCGTGGAACAGGTTCACGAGCACGGGGTGCATGATTAGCCCCTCAGAACTCGAATGAGCAGCGACGCGCCTCCGATCACGAGGGCCCAGGGGATGATGACCTCAGAGGGCTTCTTTTTGGGTTTCGGTGGCGGCGTCATCGGCGTCGGCGGTTTTGATCCAGGTGGAGGTGGCTCAGTCGTCGGCGGAGGCGGAGTCGTCGGAGGAGGAGGACCTGGACGACCGACCTGGTTATCGATCAGCACCTCGTCGGTCGTCTCGTCCCAGAAATCTATGAGCCGGCCACCGAACGGAGAGAGCGCCTGCTGCATGGCGTTGATTTCGAACCCGGGGACATCACTCGCCGCACGCATCTCGGCCCACACAACGCACTCACTCGCGGCTCTACCTGCAAAGTCGCGGCGGTCAGCGGGCCAGTCGGAGGGGAGCCCGGAGAGCGTCGTGAAAACCCGGAGGTCAGCCGGGAACGCGGTGCCAGTTCCCGGGAGGTTCAAGATCTGCTGGATGATGGGACCGACCGGTAGCGACGCGCACGTCACGAGCGGGATCGGGTTCATGACGACCCAGCGCGCGCGATAGATGTGCCCGCGCTCGAGGTCGATCGTACCCGCCTCCTGGCCGAGCCACTTGAGCATCAAGACACGACCTTCGAGAGGACGACGGCCGTCACGATGCCCGCGCCCACGATGGCCGCTGCGTAGACCAGAGCGCGGCTCCTCTCTTTTTCGGCCTGAGTCGGCGTTACCGTCACCACGGGGACAGTCGTCACCGGCGGAGGAATGTTGGGGTTGACTGCGGGAACCTGGCCCTGGGTCGGCGAGACGCAGATGCGGGCGAAGGGATCGAGGAATGAACCCGGCGGGCAGACGGGCATCTCAAACTGGCCGACCCATTGAAGTCGCATCTTCGCCTCTACAATCCTACCACCCGGGCACCCCGCCGGGCTAGCCGCCGAACGTCGGGAAAGAGGTAGTAAGCGCCGGCCCCCACGGCAGCCAGGGCCGCCGCGTAGGGGAGAAGTGCCCTGCCGCGGGCAACCAGGGCAACAGCTCCGTGGTCGCCTCGGGGCTCACCAAGGGCCGCAGCGACCCGGTCGACGTTCTTGTCGACAGACGACCAGTACTTGTCAGGGTCGAGCTCGAAGTAGCCGGTCGCGCGTTGGGCGTGGACGGCGTCCTCGTACCGGCCGGCGCCCGCTAGCCGGAGCGTGTCGCCGCTCCCGTAGAGCCTGCGTAAATAGGCTGCCGCGCCGGCCTCTGGCGTCGCGAACGTCCTGAAGCAGGCCTGGTAGGGCGTCCCGTCGCGGTGAGTGTCGGTCGCCTCGACGCAGCCCTCGGGGCACGGCGGGAGCTGCCGGCACTGGAGCGCGCCCCAGTTGTTCGTGTCGCAGATACTCTGGCCCGTTGGCCTGTTCTTGTAGCAGCCAGAGCCATACTGGCCGCCCTCGCCGAGGCTCACGGCCTGCGCGTACTGGAGCTCGGGAAGTTTGCCGGCGCGACCGAAGACGTCGCGGAACGCGGCCTCGAGAGTGTCTCGGGCCTGGCGATGGCTGAGGGCGCCAAGCCAGAGGAGATTCATCGCCGACGACGTCGCCTCCGACGTCTCGGATTCGACCGTCGCCCACTCGGCTTCCCGAACCCCTGCGCAATCATGACCGGAATCGTGATAGGCCACACCCAACCAGCGAAGCTCCATGCAATCGCGTTCCACACCGGGTGCTTTCGACCACGCTTGTAGCCGTGATAGGCGCCAGCAATGTCGGTTAAAAGCGCGATGGTCCCGTACCAGGGCGGGATCATGACTCCACCCACCTCGACCTGGCCGAGCGTCTCAGGTCTCTTCGTCGTTGAAATAGATCCGTTCGGCACGCGAACGGCTGATCGGGCCTCAGCCCACTCGAGTTTCATCGAGCCTTCCTTTCAGAAGAGCCGCGGCCGCGCCGATCGCGGCGCCAGGCAGACCGCCGAGCGCGTAGCCGATTCCGGTCGCGGCGAGGCCGAAGAGTACGCGCGGCTTCTTTCGCGGTCTCGGTCTCACCACGACGCCCTCACTCAAAAATCCGTACATCACTTCACCTCGTTACGAGAACTACGGCCCCGATCAAGACTGCACCGCCGAGCAGCCAAACTAGCGGACTCACCTTCTTCTCTTCGGTCGCGGGAGGCTGAGTCTGCGGAGGCGGCGGCTGAACCACAGGAGGCGTTCCTGGAACGATCGGCGGCTGACCCGGCGACACCTGGCCACCGCCCGGCACAAACTGAGCGGCTGGTCGATCGTAGATGCGCTGCCCGGTCGTGTTGTCCCAGAAGTTCAGGAGGATGCCGCCGAGAGGCGCGAGCGCGTTCTGCACAGCCGCGAGCGGGAGATTGAAGTCGTTCGTCGTCACCGACTGAGTCCAGATCGGGCACGTCCCCTGAGGGGTCGGCGGCGGAACTTCACGTCGGTCCGCTGGCCAGCGAAGCTGATCGAATACGGTCTGGTTCGGCAGCTTCAAGACCGCCGGAATCTCCCAGTTCGAAGTCGCGAACTGCGGAGTCACCATGCTGCCGAGAGTTCCGAGGATGTCCTTGACCTGGTTCACCTTCGCGTCCGAAATCGGGCAGGGAAAGTCTCCCGCCGTTCCGGGCACAAGCCAGCGCGCCTGATAGGCGTGGCCACTCACGAGGCCGAGCGTCTGCTGCCCGAGGAATTGGAGCTTCATCTGCTGCGCCTCGTTGAGAGCCAAAAAATCGTCCCGAACAAAATCGCTGTGCCCATCAAAACTCCGTATTGCTTTACGAAGCTATCTGGCTCGCATCCCTCTTGAGCCTTATAAACCTCTCCCGGTTTGCAGACGTCGTAGCAGCGCCCGGTCTCGGGATTGAGTCCCTGGTGGCGCTCACACTGGGAGAGAAACTGGAGGTTCATCGCATGAAGTACCAAGCGACCAGACCCGCGACCGCGAGTGCCCCGCCGATCTTCAGAGGGTCAGGACCACACTGGCATCCGGTCGTCACCGAACCGGTCTGCTTCTCCCAAACCTCACATTTCGCGCACTCGATCGAGATGCCGGGAATACTCTCGTCTTGACCAGCGAATCGGAGTTTCATTTTTGACACTCCCTCTGGAGAACCCAGTTACCTGAAGCGTCCTTCATGAACTGCTTGATGATGACCGGAAAATTCCTGGTCTTACTCGAGAACAAACTCTTCGAAGTGACCGTCGGAGCGAGTGAGCGTCCCCGGCGACAGAGATCATCGAAGTAGGCTCCGACGTAATTGGAGTCTGGAAAATATTTCGTGTACTGCGTCATCAGGAGCCACTTGCCGCCCGACGGAGACTCAGGGCGATACGCCTGAACCACGTACGCGGGCGGCCCGGCTGGAGCCAAAGTAGGAGCCAGCCGATAGCCGAACTGGGAGAGCCACCGAAAGTTCATCCGCCCTGCGCGTAGATGACGAGCCCACCGATGAGTAGAGCTGCACCAGCTGCGAGAAGACCGGCGCGGCTTTTCTTGGCGACTGGCGCCGGAGGCGGCCTTCCCTGAGGCCCGCGCGTCGGCGGAGTCCTTGGCCGACCGACGCACCCCGCCGGCACGCCGCGACCGAGAGCGTCAGATGCGCCGCAGGTCGCGGGACCGAGCACGCAGTCAACCGTGATGGGGTTATAACCCTCTGCGACGAGGGCCGTGTTGAGATCGCGTTGAAGCTCGCACGTGTTGTTGTTCCTGACGCCCCAGGGATACTCGTCAGCGCCGCGGAGATACGCCTCGCAGGCGGGAATGCAGACCTGGTTCGCGATCCGCCGAGCTCGACCTTCCACGCAAGCGTTGTAGTTCGGGTAGCCCTGAGTCGTCTGGTCACACTCGAGCTGCGCCTGGCGGAACGAGTTTCGCCAGCACCCGTCAAAGTTCGGGTCCTGAGCGAAGCAGGTCTCGTACGAAGGCTGACCTAGCCACTGGAGTTTCATCATAAATTTCCTTTGAAAGTTGCCTCGCAGCAAGGGAACGGCTCGTAGATGATTGCTCCCGCGACGCGCCCGTAGACGACGTTCGACGGGCCATTACTCGCGAAGAACTTGTCCTCTTCGCGCCAGCCGTCCCGCGCAGTGATCGCGACCTGTCCCGTCGCCCCACCGGCCCCCGTCAACGTCCAGACGCTCCGGTCGGGCTGGAACACCGAAGCGTAGAGCGCGACCTGACCCGGTCCCATCACGAAGTGACTGAGACCGAAGTCCATCGTGCCCCACGGGAAGCGGATGTCGCGAAACGTTCCGAGATCGCCGATAGCTTTCCCTGGAGGTATGCCGCCTCGGAGCGTCACGTACGGAAAGAGCTGCGCGTAGAAGAGCGTGGCGTCCATGCCATCGATCTTCGGACTCGTTCCCGCAACCTGAGCGGGGTCATGGACGTCGGCGGCAGCCTTCGTTTGCTTGTGCCGGAGGTGCCAACTGATGTTACCGAACGGTAAGTGCCAGAAAGGACTCGTGATGTCCTGCTCGAACGGAATCGTCGGACCCGTGACTGTCGCTCCGCTGATCGTCGCAGTTGTCGTGACGAGCGCGCGGATCGTCGCTGCCTGCATGAGCCCGCGGATGGCGATAGCCGACCCGCTCGGGATCGTGACGACGGCAAGCCGAAAGAGGTAGCGATTGTCCTGGCCGGTCGTCGCTTCGGGCGGGACTACGACGCCCGTCTGGCCCATGTCGCCTCGGGCGGGAGAGCCACCGATACCCGTCAGGTCTGCATCGAACGACGCCCCCGACTGGATCTGGACCACCTCACACGGGAGATCCTCGTGCGTCCCCGTCGCCAGCCGGAGCTTACCCGGCTCCATGGGGACTAGTAACTCCCGGCGTGTCCGCCCGGACCGACAGGACAGCAGTCGCTCGGGAGCAGGCCCTGAGCCGCGAGCTCACGAATCGCATCGATCTGCGTGCAAGCCTCGTAGGGCGTCGGGAGCGGGATCGTTCCGAGCGTCACGACGACCTCGGTCGGGATCTCATCTGCCGCGAGCTCGCGCTTGTTCGTGAACTCCGCCTGGAGGATCGCCGCGCAGCCAATCTCGAAACCGACCGGACAGATGCAGTCGAATGTATCGGTGATGTTCTCGAGCGGCGTTGGATCGGGCGAGAGAATGTACTTGCAGCGGCTCTTGATGATGAGCGTGAAGTCAATGTTGGGATTGAGCGCGTTGTAGTAATCGCTCTGCGCCTTCAGGATATTTCCTGCGAACGCGTTCGGCCGGCGCACCGTGTATTTGATGAACCGCACCCAGAGATCGGTCGTGATGCCGCAGACCTCACCCTTGACGGTCTGAATTGCTCCAGAGGTGAAGCAGCCGGAGATGTTTACCCATTCGATCCCGCCCCAACCGCACGCGGGTGTGCAGGTCCCGAAAAGGTCCGGACGGAGCGCAAAGCTCCGAGCGAGCCTAGGGTCGGCCAGAGCCAGCTCTCCGAGCCCCACGCCGTAGATCTTGGTCTCCGGCCTGAGAATCGAGGCGCCTTTGACGATGGCAGGTGCGTTCACGCGCTTCTCCGGGGGGCGTCACACCAAGCGGTGACGCCCCTTCAAAATGGACCTCGAAATCAGGTGTTCGGGTTCGGCTCCCTAGTGTTCAAGATGCCAGCGAGACGGCCCGGATTCTCGTTTTTCTGGCCACTCGGCATCGTCGCCAAATCGTAACCCTTCTTGATTGCCTGATCGAGAAGCTGGCGACCGGCCGGAACGCCAGCGACCATCGCGGCCGTGACGCTGCCCGCCGAAACGTACTGCTGCATGTACTCGATGCACGCCGAAGGCCAGAGCTCGTAGCCCTTCAGGATGACACCGAGGCAGATGCGGCCACCGGGAACCGTGCAGCTCGTGCCGCAAGATGCCGTGGCCGTGACGTTGTTGATGCCGGCGCCGAAGTTCTCGTCGAGACCCTGGCAGTTGAAGGTGACTGCACTCCGGAGTGCTCTGAAACACGCCGCGTCCTCGATCGGCACGAACTGGATATCGAACCGCATACCCGGCAAAAATAGCAACGGTTGCGGGAAGCAGTAGAGCCTGTTCGCCAGGTGCTGGATCTGGTTGTGACCGTAAGTGACGCCGGCGATGGGGGGCGGCAAACAGTCGGGACCGGTGCCAGCGACTCCAGTGTTGGCCGGAAGAAACCGGCGAGTCTGACCCTTCTCGCTGAGGACGTCGTTGACCGCGCGGATGAACGGCTGGGTCGGGATCTGCGAGCTCGAGGCACCCTCGAAGGTCGGGATGTTCGGGCACATGCCGACATCTTGAAGCGCCTCGTCGACGAACAAGAATCGGCGGTTCATGAGCACATTCAGGCGGAAAGCCTGGAAGTACTTCTCGATGAAGAGGTGCGTCGGACCTCCCCACCAGAGCGTCGCGGCAAGCGCGCCGACTCCGGCCGGAGAGGCGTTGATGTCTACGACACCCTGGAGGTTTCCAGGAGTCGTGAGCGCGACGGACTGGAGCTCAGGCTGAGCCGAGCCGGCCGCGGTCGGCGCAGGCACGGTCGCGCCGTGGATCGCGAACGAGCGCCCCTCGCCGATGGCGAGGATGCAGATGCCGGTCGCCACGAACGGCGCTCCGACGCCCGAGCCGCAGAGCGCGTTGGTTTGCCGGCCGCAGTTCACCTCGGTCCCGGGTCCGCAGTCGAAGACGTTCCGCGTGCTCATAAACTCCGCGTCGAACTCTTCGTCCGTGAGCGGGAGATCGAAGCACGTGTAGTCGTAGTAGTACGTCGGAATCTTGTACTGATTGGCCTGCCCGAGCATCTGCCCGAGACCCTTGATCGAGGAGAGACTCTGAAAGTCACCGGGCTTGGCGACGATCGACTCCTTGCCCGAGAGTCTCTTGGTGAGTGCTGTCTTCTTCTGCATCTGATCTCGTCCTCGGGAGCTCCCAGGTTCCTGTACCAGGTCGCTCCCAGTTCTTGGTTACTGGTCTTTGTTGAAAAATTACTCGGCGACCGAGTCCATCATGAGCGACATGGCAGCGTCGTTGCCGGCGCTGAAGTGCTTTCCGTTCGCGAAGTGCTCGTCATCTTCGTCGATGATGCGGTTCGGAGTGCCGTGAGGAACTCCGGCGAGCCGCTGCCTCTCGGCGTCGCGCCGAACGAGGTAGCGACCGAGCGCGTGGGGCACGCGCACCATCTCGCCCTTGGCGAAGGAGGTCCTGCCTTGGTTCAGGCCGTAGACGACTGCGGGTGCGACGCCGGCTTCCGCCATCATCGTGCCCATGTCGTCTCCGTGCTCCATCTCGTACTCGGCCTCGCCCTTGCCACAACCATCACAGTTGTAGTCGGGGCAGTCGTTGTAGCAGCCACCGTTGCCGCCACAGCTCTCGCACATGCCGAGCTTGCCGGTCGGAATCAAGTAACGCTGACCGTTGCCTTGCTTGCCGAGTGAGTAGACGCCGCCAGGCGGAGGCGCTGAAGCGAGCGGACTGATCGAGACCGGAACACCGGCCGCCTGCGCGGCACCGAGCTGACCAGTCAAGCTTTCGAACGCTGCTGCAACCGGGTCCTGAACGACCTTCTGCTCGAGCGGGTACAAGCGATTCGCGAGAACCGCCTCGTTCGGGTTATCGCTCTTCAAGAGCATCGGCATCACGTACCAGCGGAGTCCCTGCTGGACGATGTTGACGCCGAAGCCTCCGGCGAGACCGCCGAAGAACCACGGCAGACCCTTCATGTTCCTGGTCGCGTACGTGAGGACCATCGAGATCAGAGCGCCGAGGCCCTGAGCTCCGAACCGCATGATGTCCGGACGACGCTGGTACGCAGCGGCGGCATTACGGCCGAACCACGGATTCGAGCCGCCCTCAGGCGGCATCGTGGCAACCCAACGATCGACGAGGTCGGCAACGGTAACGCCGATGCCGATACCGAGGACGCCTACGCCGTACTCGGCGAGACGGGTTCGGCTGAACTGATTCTTCATCAGTCCGCCGAGACCGACGGGATTCACTCGGCGGCGATGTCCTCGAACTCGACCCTTGCGGCGGTAGCCGCTCACGCTCTTGTATCGAGTGTTTCGACGACGAGCGCCGACTCGGCGCGCTCCCGATTGACTCGAGCGAGTCGAGACCTTGCCGCGCCGACGACGACGGCGCTCTTTGCCTCTGGTGAAACGACCAGTACGACGCGACCGGCGAACGGCGTTCGCCCGGAGCGTTACCGGATTCTTCCGGCGACGACGGCGACGCGGAGCTGAACGACGCGCACGAACGCGGTTCGTCCTGCGATGGGCGACGGCGGGAGCGGCCGCGACCGGATTCTTCCGGCGCTTGCGGCGGCGACGGCGCGCGCGGTTCGGCTGGCGAGCAGCGGGAGTGGCCGCCACGGCGACTGGATTCCGTCCTCGGCGCCGACGACGCTTCGATCCGCGCTTCATGAAACGGCCCTTCTTGTTTCTCGGCGGCATACGTCTAGCCACTGTGGGGTTCTCCTCTTTCGAAGCAACGCTCACCGCAATGGCAGCGTTCGACGAGACCGGATTCGGTCTTCGCGATCTCAACTGCTGCCGGATACGGAGCCACGCCCTTGTGTGTCGCATTATGGTCTCGCGCAATTCAAACTGTCAACGTCAAGGTTTTATGAATCCATCCTGAGTCACGACGCACGAATTTGGTAGCGACAATTTCCACGCCCTCGAGCGCTCAGAAAATGAGAGCCACACGGGAGGATCGTAGAGGTGCTCGAAGCCCATCTCGTAATTGTGCCGGCGATAGCGGATCAGCCTAATTTTGGCCGTTCGCTTCCACGGACCTTTGGGCAGCACGATGCGCCCAGTTGCCAAGCGAATCGTGTCCGTTGGATTGTCTCCCATGGAGAAATATGAACGGGCAGCTTCGATGTCATTTTGATGTAGCTTTGACACGTCGTTAATTTTGGTCGGATAGTAATCGACCACGTAAAACTCGCACCGGCTGAGCAGATCTCCCGTCGTGTCGTGGACGAGCACGTAGCTTCGCGGGAGCTTGATGTCGCTCGGCATGGCTTTTTCATCGAGCGCAGTCGGGCAGCTCTTAGGACCGCACTTCACACGGCGTGCTTGCTCTAGTGAAACGAACTCGATCTGGTCGCCGCGCACGAGCAGGTGCGCGCAGAGCTTCGAATTACAGGCTTCGGCGACGCGAGCGACCATCGCTCAAGCCGGAATGATCCGCGGCTCGCGGCTCGGAACGAACTTCGAGACCAAGTAGAGACCGCCGCCAATCAGGGCGACGATCGCGACGGTCCGAATGGTCTTGTTTGTGTCGGGCGTGAGCCCGGTCTTCGCGGCGGCACTTCCCTTGGCTGCTTCGAGATCAGCAGCCGCCTCGTACGTTGCGGTCTGAAGCTTCTTCGCCTCTTCCGGAGTCGCCTTGCCTTGCTCGACGAGCTCCATCGACTTCAGCGCGATCGTCTTCCGCGTCTGCTCCTGGATGATCGTTGTCGCGCTCTCCATCGCCGTGTTCACGGTGTAGAGCGCGCCCACCGTGACGACGACGCCGGCGATGCCGAGCCCCACCCAGACAATCGGAGCAATGCCGAGCGTTCCCGTGATCTGGACCGGTTGATTGGTCGCGTTCGAGATGAGCGTCGGGACTCCGCCCGGAGTCTCGATCCTGCTCGCGTCGGTCGGCAGCCGCTCGATTTGAAACGTCTCGGCCGCTCGGTCCCAACCAATTTTTCTCTTGTTCGCGAGCGCATCATCGAGCGCCATGATCCCAATGTCCGCCATCGAAGCGAGCTCGAGCGCCTGCTGGCTCAATGAGCGAGTGATGGCTCCCGCAGCAGAAATCCCCTCACCGGGAGAGACGACCAACGACATCCCGAACGACTCGCGAATTTTCTTGTACGTCCGATACGCGCCGAGCATGTCGTCGAGCGTGCCCTGAAGTTGGTTTCGAACGCCCTGGAAGTACTTGCCCCACGCCGCGACATCGACATCCTCGGGAGCCGCGAGATACTGAAGGTTCATTTCGCCCTCTGGTACATCGACCAAATCAGGCTCGCCACGCCGAGCGCGATCCCGGCGGCCGTGAGCTTCTCCATGCGCGTCCACGTCGGCGAATCAACGCGCTGGACGTCGACCTGACCTAGCCAGACGAGCTTCATTACCGCAACCAGAAATACCACAGCGCCGCGCCGGCTGCTGCCCCGACGCCAACGGAGGCCACGAGCTTCTTCTGATCCTGCTTCTTTTTCGCGTCCGCTGCGGCTCGGTGCGCAACTTCGAGCGTCGCCGCGGCAATCCTCTTTCGCTCAGCCTCGTAACAAGACTTCCGCGTCTCACTCAGGCACCGGGCGATGTTCTGGGTCCTGATCTGATCCTCGAGGTAGTTTGGGAAACCCGGAGGAATCGGGTACCGCTTAGCGCACTCGGCGAGGAGCTTGCAGTCGTGGCAGGGATCAAACGTGCTCACCTTCGAGCAGTCAACCGACGGATCACCGCCGAAGATGCCACTCCAGAGATTTGCGATAGCGTCAGCCACCGGACCGACAACCGTCGAGCAAATTCCGGGAGGAACGGCAAACGTCGCGCAATAGGCGTCAGCCGCGCAACGAGCGCCGCTGCCGAACGAACGCTCGCGAGCCGCGGCCGTCGAGACGTCAGCCCGAAGACTCACGTCGAGGCAAGCATCCATCACCGCCTCGCCCCGCTCTTTCAAAGTCTGACCGAGCATCTCGGGAGTCGGTTTTCGGAGCCAGTAGAATTTTGGCTTGCCATTTTTCGGCACGCCGTCGACGCCAACTGAGTAGCCCTCGGTCACGAAGTCGTTCTTTTCTGGGTGATACGCCGTCTTGTCGGACAAACAAACATCGTCGTCGCACAAAACTTGAATGTTCGGAACGCTCAAAATGCGCTCGCGAGAAAATTCGACACACTCACCGAGATTGAAGTCATCAGGGGTCGGGTCGGCGTAGTGCCATCGACCGTCAACACGAACGGCCGTGAGGACGTGAGAAATATTTTTTGAGGATCCGTAGGCGTGGCCTACAACCATCACATTCAGACCGACCGACAAGAAACAAGAGCCGAGCAGAATAACTAGATCGTCGCACTGCGATACAGTGACGTCGTGCTCAGGCAAGTAGACGCGATGATCGTCGGTCTGGATATCCCAACACGGCAGCTCCGCCACATCGCGCTCGATGGATCGTACGCGAAGCAGCATGCTCTTGGTTGGTCGAGTGCCAAGACGATAGATCGCGTTGCTGCCCAAGCCCCCGTGATTCTCGATGCGACGTGATCCGCAATCCGTTCCAAACATCTTGTGCAACACCCGAACCTGGAGCGCCAAAAGCCGGGACGTCGTCGTGAAAGTTCGTCCCTCGCCCTTGGTATTCTTGCCGCTGTCCGCCATCACGCCCACGAGCGAAGCGAGAGCAGCGTCTTCGTTCAGATCAAGCGACAAGAAGTGCTTGTTCGTGGCTCCGTTACCCATGAGCTGCATTCGCAGCGCCCACTCCTTGTCATTCACAGCCAAATATTTTCGATGCCAGCGCGTGTGCAGACCAAGGTCTTCGCAGATCTTCTGAACTTCCCGCTTCTGCTCCTCCTTCGGGCAATTGTCTTGGCCGCTAATGGCGAAACGGTAGTTCTCGGCCCAACCGTCAGCAATAAAAAGCCCCTCGACGTACGCACGCTTCGGATCGAGCGCCTCTCGGCCGAACGCGATTCGCTCTGGCGTCGGCAAGACCATGCCGCGTCGAAGCTCGGAGACTCGGATGCGCTTTTCATCGCGCGCCGAAAGATCGCAAGAACACCCGTTACCGTTACGAGGCTTGTCCTCGCTCGGAGCGCGCCAAGCTCGATCCTCAGGCAGCGCCAATCCGTCTTCGCTGAGCATCGGATGCTCGCGGCAGTCGAGTACGTAAACGTGATGGTCGCCGGTGAGCTTGAGCTGACCTCCATTGTTCAGCTCAATGTAATCGACCGAGAGCGTCCCCTTGTACGTGACCTGCTGTACTTCCGACCATCGATCGAGTCCCCAGATTTTCATTCCAGGTTTCAGGTGCTCTACCGGAACGAACTCGTGACCGAGAGCCAGCATCAGCGTGCCCTCTGCAAAACAGTCTCCGCTCAAAAAGCAGATCTCGTCCTTCGTCGACCGGTCGCACGCCATGAGATGCGCGCCGACCATGTATTCGCTGTGCGTTGGGTCCGGAACCCAAAGCTTTTTCTGAACGGCTCTCAGAAGAACCTGCGCACGCTGCCGATCGGTGTTGCAGGGAATGCCGTTGACTTTTCGAGCCCTGTCAAGCTGCTCAATCGACCAAGCTCGAACCTTCGGGTGAACCGATCCCTGAGAAACTCGGCGCGCGACCTGCTCCAAGGAGCTAAAAACCCCGGCCTCTCCTGTCGGATGATTGCGCTGCGTTACCTGGAGCGTCTGGCCGAGCACGAACTCCAGTGTGCCACCGAGAGGCGACCGACGACAAGCTCAGCTCGTCGGCTCCGGATCCTGAGGCGGAACTGCGGGCCCTCGCTCGACCGCCCACGGCGGTGCCTTCCAGTCTTCAGGTTCAGTAGCCTTTGGCGCCTGCATCTCGCGCTGCAGGCTCGCTGCTCGCTCGAGATTCGCGAGTCGCTGCTCCTCCCACTGCCGCTTGGCCTCGATAGTCTTGAGCTCGATCTCCGCGGCTTCCTTCTTCGAGTCGGCCAAGCGCTTGAAGAAGTTGTCAACGATACCAATCACAGGCCCAGCATTCACTGCTCCCTGCATCAGCAGGCTATTAACGACCTTGCCGTCCTGAGCCGCGGCGTTGAAGGGCGTTCCGGGAATGCGCCGCACCTGGAGCGGGAAGTCGTCCTCGCCGTCAGCGGGCGGAGCTTCGTTCGCTTGCTGGTTCTGCTGGAAACCGAGCGAAGTCGCAATGGCTCGCCCTGCTCGATTCACGGTCGAGATGATCGATGCGGCCTGCTCCATCTGCTCGACGGGCGTGGGCGGAGGTGGAGCGGGAGGAGCTGGCGGCGCCGGTGGCGGAGCGGCCTCCTTCACCTTTGCCTCAATGACCTGGGGCAGGTTCTGGAGATACGCCGCCTGCTGGGCCTGATTGCTGATCAGCGGCAAGAGATAGTTGAGCAGCGGGCCAATCACGGCCATCGGGTCGCCAGGTTGCGCTGGAGCGGCCGGCGCTGCGACCGGATTCTGCTGCTGCTGCGGCTGCGGCATGAAGATCGGCGGCATACCATTAGCTCCAGGCATCATCACGCCGGGCATCCCGAACTGACCGAATGGATTCTGTTGCTGCTGAGGCGCAGCCTGCTGCGGGCTAGGAGCGGGCTCGCGCCGACCATTCGGCTCCCAGTCGTAGTTCTCCGCAAACTCGAAACTTCCAATGGCCAGATTCGCGTAGTTGTCCTCGTAGACTCTCCACCCGTAGATGGCGTGATTGCCTTTCCAGTACCTCTCGCGCACGTGCTGCTTCAGGTCGTCGAACGTCGGACAAATGGAGAAACTTACCGGAGCTAGACCGTCGTCCTTAACAGGCAGCTCCTGCCAGATTGCGATTTTGGCTCGCGGATAGATGCGCCTGGCCTCCCAGTAACGCGTGTGCGCGTCGGAGTTCCATTTCACCATCGTCTCGCCGCGCGCTTTTCTCTCGAGCACGCGCTTACTCTGCTCGTTCAGCCGAGCGCTCTCGGGATCTAGACCGCCGATTCGCTGAAACGTTTCACGATCGAGGTCCACATTTTCGAGCGGGATGCCGCGGGCGTCTACCGGCGTCCCCTTCGGGTAGAGATTTTTCCCTCCGGGGGAGCCGTGAGCGCGCGTCGAGAAATTGTACTGGCGCTTGACCCTGTGCTTCTTCTTCGGCGGCGGGCGCTCCTCTTCCTCCTCTTCGACCTCGTCCTCCGCCTCGGTCTCGTCAACTTCTTCGTCTTTGGCCATTGTCTCTCTCAGAGCACGACCACTGGCGCTTCTTCGGTCACCTGCGCGGGCACGCAGAGCGCTAGCGACTGACCGTAGAGCCCCTTCGTCGCGTACGTCAGAGCCTCGGCGGTCGGAAAATTCTCGTCGCCTTCATCGGTTGTCTCGAGCACGATCGTTCGCTTGACTTCGCTACCATTGATGACCGTGTCGTCGCTCGAGACGGTCATGCCGATCAGATCGAGCTCGCCGCGAAAAAGCGGCACGCCAGCGACCTTCGTCACGAGGCTCGCGAGCGGATGGACTCCCGCCGAAATTGCGTACTCAAGGGTGACCGTTGCCACGTTTTTCTTCCTTTCGGCGACCGAGCTCAGCGCGCCTGTGCATCTCCAAGATAGCAGTGTTCACGATCGCGCTCTGAGACAAGCCGTATTCCTCTGAAAGCTGGAGCAAGAGCGCCCTCGTCCGCGGCCTCAAGGTCACTACAAGCCGCTGACCAGGCTCTCGATTCACGCCACCGGCTCCGCCGACTTCGATTCAGTCCCGTTCGTCGGAACGACTTGAACGGTCCCGGACGGCGGCTCGTCGTCTCCGTCGTCTTCGGGTGCGAAGACTGGGTTAATGACCTGCTCGATAATTTCCTTGAGCGCCGACTCGGTCGGCCAGCTCTCTTCGTCGTAGGCCACCTGGTGAAAGTAGATGTTCCTGCGATAGACGATCTTGTGCGCGGCGAGGTCCTGGGCGAAGAGATCCTGTTTCCAGACCTCGAGCTCAGTCGGATCAGTCTTGAAAAGCGCGCGCTGCGCCGGGTTGAAGAAGTTCTCGAGCAGGCTCTTCGGGACGCCCCAGATCTCGTAATGGGGCGGTAAGACCGTCGCCCCGTCCTCGTCCTGCTCGGCCGGACAGAGCCAGATCAGGCCGACCAGAACGAGCCCCTTGCTCCCCTCCTTCTGGTTCAAGACCGGCCACGCCTTGCCGAGTTCGTACGTCTCCCCGCTCTTCAACACGACCCTGGTAATGAGTGGCACCGGAATAGGGTAGCTTCGATACCAGAACGGCGTCAAGTTTACCGGCGGCGCCGGCGCCTCTTCCGACGCTTCGGCGATGGGAAAGAAGGCGCGAGCGCGAGGCCGACCAGGACACCGACTAGGACCAACCAGATCCCCGGAATTCTACGCGATTTGACTCGCTCAATGGCTCGCATTTCTGTCGGCGACTCGGTCAAAATAGCGTTCACCATCTGCTGAAGATTCTGATCAATCGCAGCGGTGGCTATCTTCACCTCCCGTCTGCGAGCCGGCTCGTAGAACCTGACCGACAAAAACGGCATCGCGTGCCCGAACGGCAAGCTTCCGTTCGGATCGGCGTAGTGCCAGGTGCTGTCGGCCCGAAGCGCGATCAGAACCCGGTCGACCCTGTTTCCCGAATACGAATGCACCGCGACCCGAACGTCGAGCCCGTCCGAGACCGCGGCTGCCCCGTAGAGTGCGACGCGCGCGAGCGGAGCGCTCCCGCAGATGGGATCAATCGACGGGACCTCCTGCACTTCTCGAAGCAGCACGCGCGCACGCGGCGTCTCACCCTCAGTTCCGGCTAGCTTCTTCTTCGTCCAACTCCTCACTTCATCAGTCTCGGAGCGAGCGCGGATCTCGTCGACCAGGCACCGGACGTCGTCGACGGTCAGGCACTCAACGACCTCCTCACCCACGGCTTCAATGCAGTCTGTGAGGTTGAACCCTCTACCCGAAGCATGAACGATCTGCCGTTCGCGAGTCAGAGGTGGAGGTGGCGGAGGCGGCGGAGGCGGTGGCGGAGGAATCTCCTCCCCGACGAACTCTTCAGAGAAGTTGATTCCGATCCAAATTGGCTCCTGAAACGTCGGAGGTGAGGACCACTCTTCGAGCGGGAGCACACTGGGCAGCTCTTCAACGAAGGGCTCGGCAAAAGACCACGAAATCCAAACCGGCTGAGTGATCGTCTGCTGATTTGAAACTTCTTCGAATGGCAGCGACCCGGCGAATACGTCTTCGGCCGCCAACGCTTGCGGAGCCGGACTGTCGACCGGAATCAGCGCCGGCAGAGACCCCGTCTCCTCTGCCGCGACTGTTACGACGGGTGTCTCTACAAACTCTTCCGAGACCGACGCGAGGACCGGCGGCAACACGATGAACGCAGCAACATCGGAAGACGTGCCGACGTCTTCGGTCGGGAGTGCCCCGCCAAACTCCTCAGATACCGGAGTGAGGATGAGAGCTGCCGCGACGAAGGTCGCGACAAACGGCGAGTGCTCCTCGCCGGGAAAGTCAGCGGCCGGGGCGAGCTGCGAGAGGAGGAGCGACACCGCTCCCGATCCTAGATGTTACCCTCGTACCAGTCGACGCTCACGCCGAGCTGCCAGGTTCCAGCGGCGTCCATCGCGGCCGGATTTCGAATCGCGAAGAGCTCGCCCTGATTCAAGACACAAGAACCGCCCGAAACGTTCGCGCTAAATTCCCAGACCGCCTCGTAGTGGGCTCCGGCAGTCCCTACGTGAACGAGCGTCATCAGCCGCAGCGGATCGGCCTCAAAAGTTATTCCGGCAACTCCGAGTGCCGCCGTCGTCGCGATCCGGATGTCACCGCCTTCACCTGAGTTGAACTGGCTGTTTCCGTCCGCCGTGTCCTTCTTCGCGGCCAGAGCAACGGCCGTGCCGCCGGTAGTGGCCGCTCCGGAACCACGGAAGAGAGCAAGCCTCCTACCAGCCGTGATCGGTGTCGTGAACGCGACGATGGTCGTGAACTGAATTCGGATCTGCTCGATGTACGCCTTGTATGAGGCTCCCGCTGCCGGGTCGAGTCGCATCGCGAAGATGGAGCTGTTAGCGCCGAGCGCCGCAGCCATCGTGCCAGTAATGTTTGCAGTCGAGTACGAAGGAGCCCGACCAACAGGACAAACTGCCAGCCCACGTTTGTAGGAGCTGACTTCCCAAATGACGCCACTGTTCCCTGCACCTTGAATAGCCATGTCAGATCCATACCCACCCAACAGTCCAGAGGCCCCAGATCTTCGGGTGCGTCAAGGCGTGAAATTGCTCTCTATTGAGCATCGGCTCACGCATAAATATGTCTTGCTTCAGGAATCCCCGAATGTCGAAGCCCGTCCCCGGGACAATGCTCTGCGCGTTTGCGTAGACCTCGAGCTGCTCGACCATGTGCTCGTCGGCCGAGTGGTCCGCCGTGTCCTTTGGCATCACCCAAGCCTCGACGAGTGACGAGGCGATGATGCCGGCCTGGCCCGTGATCGTGACCGTTGCGTCGAGATTACCGGGAAACGCCCCGAAATCGATCGTGGTCGAGCCGGAAGCCCCCATTGACTACTCGACCGTGTCGACCGAGAGCTCGAAGTTCTGCGACGCCGCACCCGAAGCGCTGAAGATGTCGAGGCTCTGGTTCGCGGCCGCAGCGAGCGAGTAGGCCTGGTCGAGCGTGGGCGCGATCCAGTTACCGGGGCTCGTGGCGCCGCTACCGATCGAGAGCATGAGGGTCGGGCCTCCCGTGCCGGACGTGAGCGCGCCGACAGCGAAGGCCGAGGTGTGAAGCGCTGCCTGATAGCCTGGATCCTTCGGCGACGGAGTGATGGCCGAGCCTCCCGAGCTCTTCGTCGTAGTCCACTTCTCGAGTCGGTAGCTGATGCCCGAGATCGAGGTCAGGGAAGCTCCGCGACCGGTCGGGTAGATCGCGTTCACCCACACCGTACGCGTCGCTCCGGGACTAACGAAGAAGCAGTCGTTGGCGGTGAGCGGAGCCGCGTTCGTGGTCTGGATCGCGCCCGGGACGCACGTGTAGAAGAGAGGCACGGCTATTTCCTTCCGCGGTATCGCTCGCTGGCGGCGAAGGTCCTGGCGTCGTCCGAGTGCGGCCAGTTCAGGTGATGGTCACAGACGTTCAAGTTCGGCAGGGCCTTCCTACCGAGACCCTGCACGTCCTCCTCGCTGCCGTCCGTGCAGCGGGATGCGAGGTGGCCGCAACCCCAGACGTCACACGGGACAGGATCAGCCTTAGGAGCGGGCAACGTGCTCCTCCCACTCGCGAGCGATCTTCGAGAGGTCACTCTCGCGTTCGGCATTCTGAACGCGCTCCCAGAAGACCGAGTCGGGCTCCTTGTACAAGTGAGCGACGTCCCCGTGGGTCTCCGCGCACGGGTCGCAGAGGGCGAACGCGAACGTCACGTGGTGCTCGGGCACGAGACCCCACGCCTTGCCGCAGTTGGCGCAGTAGATCGGAATCAGGTTGCCGTGCTCAGAAGAGCGCACGACTCCGCGCTTCTCGCGAGCTCGGCTCTCGGGCAGGAAGGACACCGAGTTCGAGTCTACCATTAAGTCGGCAGCGAGCGGTAGCCGGCCTCGACGGCCTTGAAGTGCGTCCAGCAGAGCGGTTTTCCTGCGAGCATCACGATCGGACGCCATGGGCAGTCGTCGGTGCTCGAGTCGTGAGAATTGTGCCTCGTCGAGAGCTTCATCGCGCAGCAGGTGCCGCGCGGGGCTGGCTGCTTCGGGAGGTCGGAGACTTTCACAGCAGCCCCACTCCCATCACGCACCATCCCTTTTGAATTCCAAGTATCGGCCCACGGAGCACACTCCGGACGACGACGCGCATCTTCCGGCCCGTATACGCGCCGCTCGGGCCGTAAGCGTCCGGCGCCCATTCCTCGAGCAGGAGCGTGTCGCCTTCCTGGAAGTTTCGGTCGTTCTTCCGGACCTCAAAAGTCTTTCGGCCCGAAAGCACGTCGTCAAAGAAGACCGGCCAGGTCTTGAGCGCGTGTTCGGTCACCGCCCGCTCCTCGAGTAGAGCCGAGCGAGCTCGGCGCCGACTCGCCGCTCCTCCTCGCGAACCTTCCTAAGCTTTACCTTGAGCCTCAAGATCTTTCTCCGGTGGTGCTCGCCGCAGTACCCGTGCGCCGACACCTTCTCGTTACAGTCGTAGACCTTGCAGATCATATCCCCGAGAACTTTCTGAGCGCGTCACTCTCTTCGTCGGCCTGCTCGCACTGCTCCCTGGTCGGGAGCTTTCCCTTCATCGAAAGAATCGCGCGCATGACCCGCTTGATCACTTCGAGCCTTGGCGAGGCCGCGCGCCAGAGCGTCGGGTTCACTATCGGTCCGGTCGTGTCACAGCGCTCGGCCATCTCAAGCGCAACGGCAATCTCCTTGCCATCAAGTATGTTTGCGAGTCCGGCAAGCAACATGCACTGCTGGACTACGTGGTCGTACTGTTCATTGGTCACGCGAACCTGCCCTCGAGCACGGCCCGCTCGAGGTCCGTGAGGTCCCACTGCGCGAGCACGACGTAAACGTTATCGCTGACCTTCTTCAAGAGAATCGGGTCGACCGGAGGCGCCTTCTGCCACTCGGCCTCCCAGAGTACGTGATAGTCGTAAAGCTTCTCAGGCCTGAAGCGCGGCGGTACCGGTGGCACGAGCGCGCGGCATCGATAACGCCAAAAATCCCTACCTCCAGTCTGCACTTCGATCTTGCACGCTCCGTCCATGAAACGGCTGATTCCTGCGTGGCAATCGTACTCACACCACTCCCAGTGCGCCCGCGCGACGGCGAGCTTCGGGAGACCCTGCTCGTTGAAGCCGGCCTTCCGGAGCGCGCTCGGCAGGACGATCACGCGCTGGCCGAGGCTCATCGCACGGTACGCTGCGCGGAGGTCATTCTCCTCGCGCTCGATCTGCGTGCGCTTTGTGTGCACGCGGTCGGCCTCCATCACCGCCTCACGACGACGCTTATCGCGAAGCTGTCGAACCGAACGCCGGTACTCGAGATAGTGCGTCCTAGCAATCTCCGGGTCCATGGTCTGGATATCGATGTTCATAGCTAGCCTCCGTACTCCTGGATAAAAGCAAACACCTCTTCGTCAGTCGCGAACTCGACCACCTGCGGCAGCGTCGCGAAGATGCACCGGTTCGAGACCGGCGGGCTGACCAAGATCTTCTTCCGATTCGTCGCATAGAGCGCGTAACCAAACTCGATCCACATCCCGACCGACGTCGCCTCTAGCGGCGGCGCGAGCAGCCAGACCAACGTCGCCTCGTCGATGCCCCTGAGATTCCCGCGAGCGAAAAACCACTTCTCGGGCTGCGAGAGCTCGAGCCCTGCCGAGCCGTACTTCTCGACCGGCTTCGTCCAGTCAGTCGTGACCCGGATGCCGGTCTTCTCGAGCTCGGCGATCCAGCGCTTGCAGCGCTCGAGCTCCTTACTCGCGCCAGCCACGTACACGGAGGGGATCACTTCTTCCTCCTGACGAGCTTGCACGAAACTTCCATCCCGAGCGCACGGGCGCAGCGCTTGAACGTCCGCTCGGTGATCGAGTTCCGATTCAGAATCCTGTTCACGTCACTCGGAGTCGTGTCCCAGAGCTCAGCGAGTCGGTACTTCGAAACGTTCTGCCGCTTGGCGGCGTCGGCGAGGAGCCGTCCGAAGGTCATGCTCGCCTCGAGCTCACGATCGGTTCTTCGAACCACTCAACGCCCGGCACCGTTCCGGGAGCCGCGGCCTTGATCTTCGCAGGGTCGGGCGAGCAGTACTCGCGCGGCACGAGCTCCGGGTTCACGACCCGGAACTTCGTGACGTAGCGGACGCTAGTCCCTTTCGGCGGACCGGACTGATCGACAAGCTGCACGGCTTCGCGGGCTTCTTCAGCCGTCGGCGCCACGGCAGCAAGCTCGAGCGCCGCCCGGTTGGCGAGCTCCTTCCGCTCCTGATAACCAGCGAGCTTCATCTTCAAATTCTTCTCACAACGTGAAAGCACGTCGAGCGCCGGTCGGAAGAGGCCGTTCACGGAGTTCAGCGCCGCGTTGAGCGGGACGGTGATCTCCTTCCGGCGCTCGTCAATGGACTTGAAGTTCGCCTTGACCTCGCGAAGCACCTGCGCGCCAAACTCTGCGTCCGCATCCGACTCCCAAGGCATGAGCTCGATTTCGAGCAGCGTCCCGTTCGCACTGTTCTCGTAGGCGAGGGCCTCTTTCTTTACTTGTTGGTCGATCATCCAAGTCTCCTAAGCTTCCATAGCCCGAGCCCAACGGCATCGAGCATGTTGTGATCTTTTTTCGCGGGTAGTTTGTCTGGCTCAAAACCACGGAGCGTCTGAAGCACCCGCTGATTGTGGATCTCCTTCGGCACCGTCCCCTTCCACGTCACCGGCATCACAAGCTCGACGCGGGCGATTCGCCGGTACTGATGCTTGACCTCGCCGACAAAGATTGCGAGCTCAATCAGATCGTTCACATCGACCTTGTTGTCACGGCCATACCACATAGGCCGTTCAATCACGACAAGGTCAATGGCCTCGGCAAACCTGAGCACTTCTTCCTTTGTCCCGTAACCTGCGCGCGCAAGCTCGTCGCCGTAGAAGTACGCCCAGCCCGTTCGCTCACCGGGATCGATGGCGAGGAGCTTGGTCACTTGATCTTCCAATCCTCGTCATTCCACGGACAGCAGCCCTCGCGAATCAACTTCCACTCCTCGTCAGTCGGCTGCCGAAATTCTCCCTTCGGATCAGTCTCGCAGTCCTCACCATACGGACCGCAACGGCTGTAAATGTATTTGCCCTCCCAGATCCAAATACCCGGTTCCGGCGGCTCGAGCCCGAGCTCTTCTAGCGTCCAAAGACCACCCTCCTCCATCTCCATCCGGACGTGGGCTCCCACGGTCCACAGCACGCAACCCTTGCCATCGTCGTTATAGGCGAGCACGGCGAGCGACGACTTACTGCGGTCGTACCTGGGCCCGACTTCAGAAAATTCAGGCTTTGAAAAAAGATCATCCAGATTCACGCCGCCCTCAGATCCCATGGAATCAGCCTCCCGTCTTTGTCGCGCACCGGCTTCGCAGCCTTGCTCCATCTCCTGCACAAGAGCGTTTCGACGACCGGCGGCACGTCCGGCAGAAACGGAGCCGCTCCGGCAACCATGATCCGCGCCTGCTCCTCGGCCGCGTCTGCCGCTCGCTCATCGTCCGGGACCAACGTCACGAACTCGTCGTGAACGAAGTTGAACGGCCGGCAACCGTAGAGCACCGACTCCGGATCGGCGTAGCACGCGCGCGCGAGCAAAAACCCGGCATTCTTTGCCGCGTCGGCCGCAAGCGTTTGGAAAAACCCGTTCGCCGCCTGCGTGTAACTCACGTCACCGCGATACCGATTCGAGCAGGGGTGAAGGATCGTGTCGCCGAGGTCGCCAACCCAATCGAGCCAGAGCTGAGACTCGGGCCACGCCGAGAGCCAATGAGCTCGACACTCCTCACACCGTTCAAGAGTCAGGTCGACGCCATAGTTCTTACGCGCGTACTCCTTGAACGGCGGCGGCGTCAGCCCACCGGGGAAACCAAAGTTGCCCGCCTTGCTCGCCTGCCGCGGTTTGTACACGCGGCCCTTTCGGTCAGCGTTGAACTCGTTGACCGCGTCCAGGTAGCTGATGCCGAGCATCTTGCTGGCGAGCTCACAGTGCGGGTCGCCTCCGCCATTCAAAAACTCCGACATGCGGCTCACACCCAAGTACTTGAGGCAGAGCTGCGACCACGTCCGGAGCTCGAACGCCGAATAGTCGCTGACCGCAAACACCCAACCGAGCGGCGCCTTGATGCATTCACGCATGCCTTCATCAGTCGGCCAGTTTTGGACGTTTGGCGAGCTCGTCGTGCGACCGGTCTCAGCGAGAGGCTCGAAGCGCGTCTGGATCAGACCGCGGCTCAGGAGCTTCACGTCCGTCGAGAGTGTCTTTCCGAGTGATGAAAAATCCGAATATTTCTTCAAGAGCGGGTCACCCGAGCGCTCGCACGTGTCGGAGTCGGTCTTGATCCCAGTCTTTGTCGCCGGAATGGTCTTCGCTTTCTTTGCGACATAGGCTGCTAACACTCGCCGCTGCACGGCCTTCACGTTCCGCGAGCCGTCGCGGCGCACGAGCCCGGCAGCCATGAGCTCGAGCTTTATCGCGTCGTACTCCTGCTGAGTCTTTCTGGCGAACTCCCGGACGCTCGGTTCATCGACGCGCATCCCCCAGCAGCTCATGAGCTGAAGCCAGAACGCCGCTCGCGCCGACCGGAACTGGTCGTCGAGGAAGTGCGCGTCGGCCTCCTGACTTTCGTAGATCTGAAGCGGGACAGTGACATCGCCGGTTGCGTAGTCGATCGCCTCTTTCGGCCAAAAAGAAAGCGGCACGTTCCGGAGCTCCGCGAACTTGAGCTGCCACTCCGCGCTCATCTTGATCCCGAGCCGGAGCTCGGCGACCTCGTCAAGGGAGTAGACGAGGTGACGGACCTGACCGCCACCCAATCGAAGCCATCGAAGATGTCCGCGAGCAAGATGGATGAGCTTTTCACGGAGCTCACAACAGGTGATCTCGTTGCGCCAGTACTTGTCGAAGACGAGTGGAATCAAGTCAGGCCACTCGGCACACACAACGCTCATGTCGAACGCAATGTTGAAACCGACGATCAACTCCGGTCCCTCAAGCAGTTCCTGGACGAAGGCCTTCGCTTCGCTTTGATGAATAACTCCGTAATTATTCGATTGTGAAAAAGCGTACTGAACGCACACGAGCGGCGGGGCGTGACGGCCCGGTCGAATGAGTTCGGTTTCGGTGTCGAAGCTAACGGTCATGTCTTGAAACTTACTCTCCCGAGCTTCTCCTCAGCGAGCCACCCCGGAACGCAAATCTCACCGTGACAAAACATCACCCAATGGTCACCAAGATGTTCTGTACCGCAACCGAAACATCTACTACCCCGCAAGACGCAAGCCTTGGGCACCCAAATCGATTTGCGGCTACCTAGTTGAAATAAAATCGCCAACTCCGTCGTTCGTATGACCCGCAAAACGACCAAGAACACTGTGTCAGGGTCGAATCGCTCCACGAAACCTCTCCCCGAGTGCACGGAGTTTCGCTGCCGTGGTCTTACCCGTGTCATTGCAAGTTGGACACCGAATGCCGAGGCCCATCATCTTCGGGCAACTCGTCACCACCCCCATTTCCGGAACGTAACCAGGGCAATCGTAAGTGGCTGCTGCCCCACCAATCGAGACTTCACTGAGAGAGGGCACCGCTGCGCCAAAATGAACTGGCTCCCCCGCCTTTAACAGGAGGTCTTTAACGGGGGAGCCGTTCAGCTTCTTCATGCTGCTGCCTGTGTCTTCGGCTGCTCACACGGGTAGAAGTTGTACACGGTGAAGTCGCGATCGTTCTGCGTCTTCTTCTGCCAACACTCGAGTGCAACCCACATTCCGAGGAACGGGTTGACCTCGGGGTTATCAGGGTTGTCCGTTGCTACCGTCATGAGCTGGCGCAAGATGGGCATCACTTCTGCTTCGATCTTTTCCTTCTGACTATTCGGATCGTAGCCGTTCATCGCCGCCGCCCACGCTGCCACTGCTGGAAACGCGACCGACGGATCGATCATCTTCTGGAACCAAGACGCTTTCGAACCGACCGCGTGCTTCTCCGGCATGTTCGTCTCGCGAATGACGAACTCGACGATGAAGCCGAGACCGCTCCGGCGCGTTTGCTTGGCGATGGTCTTTTTGACCTCCACCTTGCCCTTGAATCCGTCCGACATGAACCGACCACGCTCGAAGAGCTGGGCCTTTTCAATTCCGTCCCACATGTTTGCAATCGTCATTTTCTTTTTCTCCTGTTTTCTCCCCGGGACCGACAGATGGATCCCGGCTGAGTCTTATTTCCTCCAGAGGTGCCCTCCCCGGTTTGCCACTTCGTCGAGTGTCGGCACGTCATGACCCGCAAGCAGAATCTTCTGCCGCGATCCGGTCGTTTGCTCAACGAAGAGCGCGTCATTCACGCCCTGCCAAAATGCAGTCGCGTGCTCGAGGCAGAGAAAAAACGTGTCGACTTCGACCTCGTCAGCGTCCTGGCCCGGCCGATGATTCCGTCCGAGGAGCTGTTCCCAGCCCTTGCCGTTCGGAGGCGGACTCGTCACGAGCGCCGTCGACCAGCCCTGGAGATTTCGCCCCTCCGCGTTTGATTGAATACTCGCCGCGAACGGCTGGTCTTTCGGGTGGTCGTCGATGAATTTGCCCGCGATACTCCGACCCTTCCGACCGTAGTACACGATGCCGAAGTCCCGCTCGAGCCGCTCGCCGAACACGACATGTTCGGTCCAGATGATGCCGCGCTCGCGCTCAGCCCACGCCGCGCAGTACTTCAGAGCTGCGTCGTCAAGCCACACGGGCACCGTCGCCGGCGTGAAGCTCGGCTGGATCGCCTGCCACTCTTTCAAAAGCGTCTCCTCCGGATGCGCGCGCCGAACTTGAAGCTCGCTGTCCCAGCGCCGAGAGTGCTTCAGGACCTCTCTCACGAACTTCGCCCAAGCCTTCCGTTTCTCCTTCCACTCCGTCGGCGCTGGCGGGTCCCAGTGGTAGTAGAAGCCGAGCGCGAGCTCGCGGGCGTGCCGACTCGCCTCGAGCCCGTCCATGCACCACCGCCCGTCAGGCAGCGTCCACGTCTGACGAAGATTCTGAAACGCTTCTTTCAGGTTCGGTGCGAGGTCGTACTCGACTGCGCTAATTGTGAGCGTCGCGTCGCACGAACCTTCTTCGGCGGCGACGACCCTCGGCGTCTCGACGAGCCGGCGCCGAAATGCCATCCGGGCTGCAGCTCGACGATCGAGCGTCCAGATTCGATTTTCTTCTTCGTTGCAGAAAATCTGAAGGGCCTCAGGGTCGGCGCGCTTGACCTGCCCCTTACGCTCGTCGATGGCGTCGGCCCATTCTTCAAGGTCGCGATGCTCGCGGGGGAGAGGCATGGACTCCTGATCGCGCGCGAACACCCACATCAAGAAATGCCAGAAGTCGTGAAGCGACCGCTTCGTCATCGTGCCGGACATCACGAGCACGGGAACGGGCAAGCCCTGCTTCGCCTTCAGCGCGAAGAACCGTCGCACGCGTCGCGTGACGGCGGCTTTCAGATTGCGAAGCTTGTGTGCCTCATCGAGCGCGACACAGTCAGGGTCGTACTGGATGAGTGCCTCGGCTGCCGGCATCCGGCCGAGCCACTCGTAGGTCATGATCCGCTGCCAATCAGGGAATACGAAATGCTCGCGTAGCTGACGCGCATCCCGGCGAGTCTTCTCGAGGAGCTTGGCCGGGATGATAATGAGCGGCCGTTTTGCTTGGACCACTTCGGCGGCCAGGAGCGACGGCAGTGTCTTGCCTTTCCCCACAGGCAGCGGACCGAAAGCTCCGCCGTACATTCCGAACTCCATCAGAATGGTCGCCTGCTTCGGCCAAAGTTCCATCTTGCCGTAGGGCGTCTTGAATGCCTCGGTCATCTCGCGCGCGAAGCGCTGCTCGTCCTCCTCGGAATACATCCGCCTCGGCACGCGCACGATGCGCTGGAGCTCCGGCGAGTACCGGACGCGGGTGTCATTGGCGGCGAAGAGGTCAGGCAATCCTATTTTCCTCGAATGGCGGCTTCTAGCTCGTTGAGCTTTTCTCGCTCATATTTTATGAGACGCTCAGTTTCCGATTTCAATTGACTGAGCAACCCATTCATAGCCCCTCCTAAATCAAGATGCTGTGAAGAATATCTAGTTTCACGATCACCAAGCATTTTTACAGATGCAATCCATTGCCAAACAACTGCTTTACTCTTCTCGTGATATTGTTCAAAACGGTAAAGATCAATTCCGTTGAATTTCCTGTTAGGATCAACGCCCATCAACAATTTTGCTAGTTTTGAGCACTCATCTGCCCACTGTTCAATCTCATTGATCATGTTTCAACCCTCACGAGCCTGAACGGTGAATTCTCGGCGTCCTCGATCGTCATCCGCCGTTTCCAGGAATTGTCGGTCCAGCGGAACCCCGCCATCTTGAGCTCGTCATTTTTCTCGGGTGGCTCGGTCGCGACGAAATCAGCCTTCGGCTTCTGCGACTGAACGAGCGCCCGCTCGAGTCGCTCGGCGATGTCCCTCACACGCTCGAAGAGTTGAGCGATCAAGAGCACGTCTGAAAGCGCTCGGTGCGCACTCGTGACGGCGACGCCGTGCCGAAGCGCGATGTCGACCAAGTGCCGGCTCGTGAGCGAGAGCGGCCACTCGAAATCGTCGCGGGTGCAGATCCAAGGCGTGCTTTGAAGTTTGGAGCCCATGAACCTCTCCAGAAACGCCTGATCAAAATCAACTTGATGCCCAACTATCGCCTGAGCGCCCAGAACTGCGGTCAGGAAAATCTCGCGCGGCAAATCCGGAGACCGACCCTCATCCCAGAGAAGTCGTTCCGAAATTCGATTGAACGGCTCAGCCGGGTTTTTCTCCTGCCAGAGGAGCGTCGAGTAGGCCTCGACAATCGACCGGTGCTCGACTGACCAGAGGCAATACGCGAGCTCGACGATCTTGTCGTTTTCGCGATCGAGTCCCGTGGTCTCGACGTCGACGATGAGCACGTTCTTCACCTGAGAGCCTCCACGATAAAATCCCGAACCTGCTTCTGGATGCCAGGCGCTCGAGACTCGCGCGTCCCGGCGACGTTCAGGACTTCAACATTGGTCACGTCAAGGAACTCTCTGAGCATCGTCGAAACAGAGCACTCTAAATTCACAGTCATCAGCGGCTTACCTAAGTGGTCTGCAATCCCGAGCGTGAGCATGCTGCCTCGCGACATCTCACCTCGGTAGAAGATCACTGTCGCCTGCCCGAGTTCAACATTGAGTCGCGTTCGATCCGGATACTTTGAACTCGAACATTCGATCATCTCGTAGCAGTCGGGCACGCGGCCGTCCTCGGCGCCGCGACCGGCAGGCACGTATCCGCCGTGGTTCAGACCGAGCGAGATCGCGGCGTCTAGCCCGCCGCGATCTGCGCCCGTCTGACCGCCGCTGACAATCGCGACGAGTTTCACCCCGCGAACCTCTTGAGCTGCTGCATGACGAGCTTGTCCGCCCGCGACGCCGCGAGCTCGGCCACAAGTTGCTCATCGTCTTCACTTCGTGGCAGGACCTCGGCGTGCGTCACCGGCCACGTGACCTTCAAAAACTCCATGAACACGTCCGCGACCGGCGTTGAAGTGTCTTTCTTCGGGCGACCTGGTGCACGAGCAGGCTTTTCTTCAGCAGGCGGCGGAGGGCTTGGCGAAATTTCCTGAACCGCTGCCGCTGCCGCTGGCGCCGGAGCTGCTGCTTGCATTGCCTTTCGCCTTTCCGCCATCCGAGCCGCGAGATCACTCACCGGCTGAGTCTGCACCGGTTGACTCACGTCAATCGGCGCTGGAGCGCCGCCCGGCGGATTCACCGGCTGCTGAATTGCTTGTCCATTTCTTCGGGCTCTGAGCTCTGCGAGATATTCCTCTGGTGTCTTTGCCATCGTCTGTCCTTGGGCCATGATCGCCTCCATCATCTGACTCGGTGTTAGGTTGCAGCACTTTCTGAACGGACATCCGCCGTACGCTTCACACATCGCGACGTTCGGCGGCAGATCGAGTGCCCGGGGATTTTCTTCGTAAAGAGTTCGAAGAACCTTGGCAGTCGTAAGGGTCCGCTCCATACGCGGCGTGATGTCAGTTGCCGTGAGCGTCGCGGTGACCGGTCGCGCTCTTGGTTTGCCTGAGCTCGCCGAATACGTCCATTGCACATCGACCGCCGGCGCGCGCGTCTTGATGATCGCGTACGTCGCATAAATCGTCGCCTGGATATCGTCCTTGAACGACTCTGGCGCAAGCGCCCACTTGTACGGGTCGGTCGTGAACTTGTGGTCGTAGATGACCGGTCGACCGAGCCGTCCGACTTCTACAAAAAGATCCGCCCCGCCGATGAACTTCTCTCCGAGAATCTCAAACCCGAACTCGAGCTCGACGTGCTTCGGTTCAATCTCCTGCGGCATGGGCAAGTACTTCGCGAGCTCCGCAGCGGCCTTGCTCGCCGGGCGCTTCCAGTCGAACTCTCTTTTCGCAAGCCAGTTTTTCAAAATATCGTGGCCGTCGATACCGAACGCGGCGTGTTTGTTTCGTTCTCGCTCGACGCCCTCGAGCCGCTCCCACGCCCACTTCCGGAGGCAATCCTCGGCATCGGCGATCTGGAAATAGCTCCACTCGTAGAGAACGGCGGTCACGGTCTAGCCTCGTCTAGCACAACTTTTTCTTCAGTAAAACATTTTTTGTAGCTGAACGTAGCCCGAGTCCCGTCCAAGCGATGAACCCAGAAGCAAAATTCCGCCGTCTTCAGGTCGTGTTTTCGAGTCGCCCAGTTCCAGCGCCAGCGCGGTCCGACGCTGATCGATCGAATCCCTGGACCAATCTTCCTCTCGGCCTCCGGGTGCATCGCGACGAGCGAAGCGATCAACTCGAAATCGTTTTTCTTCAGCGTATAACCGGCTCGATGCGAGTGCAGGATGCGCCTCACCTCCTGGCGCGCAGCGCCCTTGTGCACGAACGGGAATTTTCCAATGAAGTAGGCCATCAGTTGAGTTTCAGACTCATCACCTGCTCTTCGGTGTCAACCGCGACGAGTGACTTCAGCTCGTCCTCGTCCGCGATGAAGCCCTTGTCGACAGCCCACTGGCTCAAAAATTTCAGGTCGATGATTCGGTATGCCGTCGCAATTCCCCGCGAATCCGGATATTGAAGCCGGCCGTCCGAACAAAGACCCTTCATGGCGCGAGACAGGATCCCGGTCGACGGACATTTTTCGTTTCCGACGTAAAGGTCCCAGCACCGGAGAATCCCGCGCACATTCACGAGAAGCTTCCCGTTCTTTTTTCTGACATGTAGCTGACTCGAGGCGTGGCCGTGAAACCTGTTCGGGTCCTGAAGATATGAAACCAGCCACTGACACACCGCGCTCGAAACGCCGGTCCGCGTGGCGAGCGAGGCATGAAGACCATCGTCGTCGACCTCGATCAAAAACCTCCCCTTCGCCTCCCACTTGTAATTGTCACGAAGCCAGAGTGCATGCTCGGCGATCTTGTCTCCCTCGACCCAACCACCGTCGGCCCACGTATCGACGAGCTTCAAGAACTCATGCGCCTGAGGGTTTACGTGAATGTGGAAATAACGGTCGCTGATCGCGTCGACGTCGCTCGCAGTGAGGTTCTCCTTGGTCGCAAGAACGTCCTCCGAATTCGCAGCAACGATCGTGCGCGTAGCACCGAGAAGTTTCGCAACGGGCAAGAACTTTCTCTTGAGTGGCCGCTCGAGTTCCTGAATGTGCACTCGAAGCTCGGCGTTCTTCGTCCAGCCTCGAAAGTCCTCCGGTAATTTTTCGTCAGCGAAGCAAAGTGGGCAACGCGCCAAGTCGTCGTTGAATGTATCGAAAGCGTTCTTGAGCGGCGTCGGCCCCGTCGTCGCGAAGAGCCGCGAGAGCCCCTGCGCGAGCATGCTCTTTCCGGATCCTTTCTTGCCAGTAAGCAAGAGCGCGACCGCCACGCGATCGAGCCACGTCACCGAAGCGATCCAGCAGCAGAGCTTGTGAAATTTGTCTGGACTGCCGGCCATGATCGCGAGCCAGTAATGAATCTCTTCGTGAAAAACTGGCTTGATGTCTCGAAGCGGACACGGCGCCTCCGTGAGCGTTCTCGACTTCTCGTCGTAACTCGCCCGCTGCGCGCGAAGATCGGCGATGACTCGGTCGATGACCGTGCCGTACTCGCGAACGAGCTCCGTTGACGTCTTCTGAATGACCTCGCCGTTTTTTCCGAGCTTGAAAAGCTCGACACCGGCTGAGCTCGCCGGCGCAAGATGAACGACTGCGGCATTCTGAATTTCTTCCATCGTGTACGGCCCGCGGTACGTGTCGCGAAAGCGCAAATAAAACGACCTCGCACGCTGCAGGATCCATCTTCTCGGCGGTGCGCTTGCGAGCTCGCCAGGTGTGTACGGGTGATCGCGACCGTTGCCGAACGCTTCACGAACGCGTGCAGAGCTCGCTTCGTCTTTGAAAAGCGCACGCTGTCGAACTTCTTCCTGCGCGCGAGAAAATTCTTGCACGAGCTCGTCGAGGCTCACGCGCATCGCCTGAGCACTCGGAGCAAACACAGGCCGTATCGACTCCGGGTTCACTTGATCGAATCTTTCGGCAAGACACTGCATGACCCGCGGTCCGAGGTGCGACTCGAACTTCTCTCCGTCGCAAGCCGAGAGCAGCGCGCGCCCGAGCTCAGCTTCGCGATCGTTCATCTTCCGGCTCACGCGCTGCGCGAACGGCTTCAAACTGTCGCGCGTGAGCCGGAGCCCCTCCCGCTGTTCGGCGAGTTTTCGCTTCGCACCGGCGATCGAATCGTCGAGGTAGTAGTCAGACGTATACCGCTCGATATCGCCGTTTCGCCCAACGCCCGCCGGCGCCTCAGAAATCCGCCGGCGCAAATCAGACTTCAACCAGTCGAGGTCGCGCCCGCCGCGCGCTAGGTACGTCCAGATGCCTGAAAGCAGAACGGCATGAAAACCCCCGAGCCCTTCACCGTCGCCGAGCTCGGCCATCCGTTCTTCGTACGTTTTTGGCGTCGAAACGGCGCTTTGACTCGCGTACTCGCCGGGCAGCGGGAACAGAACAACATCAGATCGGCCGTGAAAGACCCCAGAACGAAGCGCTAACGGGTCCTCTACACCCTCGAACACCGGCCGAGCGACGTAATGCGGCTGAACGACGCGAAAGACCGAAGCGTCAACGTCAGGGGCTTCGGCTTCCGCCCACGCCGCCGCTTCGTCGTCGGACACGGGCCGGTCGAGCCAAAACCAGACGTGCAGGCGCGCGCGCCGATCGCCCCCTAGGCAAGCCCGACTCGAATACTGAAAGTAGAACGTGGGGCCTGAAAAACGGTCGGGGAGGTATCTTTCGACGACCTCACAGGCGACGCCCTCCGGGTCCCGGGTCGCGTCCCCATCGACCTCGACCGAGTCGAAGTCGAGGCAAATCCACCGGCGCGCCGCGGCCCCGAACCAAGTCTTTCTACGCTGTACCGGCGCTGTTTTGCCCGGCAAAAGCTCCCCCCGAATGACCAGCATCCGGTTCTCCGGCTGACCGACTTCTTCAAGCAGCGCGGCGAGGTCGTAAATATCTGAAACATCAACAGAATTTACAGCGAACCATTCGCCAGCATTGTACTGCTGGACGCCGTCCGGCCGGATAACCTTCGCCGTGGTGAACCCAGGCGCGGCTTGCAAGACCGTGACTTTGTCGCTATTGTTTCCGTGGGTTGAGTCGCTCTGCACCCGCGCTCGCCCTTTCAGGCTTGAAGTCTCGGCCCGGGTTAGGCACCGGGAAGGGACTTTTCTGTCTGCCACGCCCCCGTTCAGTTAGTCAAGCTTTCTGGCCTCCAGGTATTTATTCAACGATTTGGGGGGAAGAGGGGTCAGTCGATCCACTACTTATACTAGGTCCCCCCCGTACATGTCAAACTGTAGGATAAATACTTACATCTAAAAACTAAAATATCCTACATCTATCTATTTTATCTACCCTTTCTATTTTTTATCAAATTTCATGTTATTTATTAGACTATGTAGAATAAATAAAGAATATCAAATACATAAGTAACTAACAAATCACCAAACAAATATTTTTTGATGAGCCGGCCGAATGTTTCTTGTTTTGACCTCCCGAATTAGCGCGTTGCGTCTCAAATTGACGCACAGAATTATTTTTCATAATGCACCGCAGAAAAACGATCATTTTGGGGTTTATTTTCATAATGCAGCGCGTTATTGTTAGGCGACTTGTTAGGCGAAGCGCCCGTTCGGCCGTTCGGCCGGTCGTTTGCGTTCAATAGCGAACGTAACCAATTTCGTTGAACGCCGACAGATCGCGGACGCCCACGCCGACGATGATGTTCCCATGCGTCGGCTGGTCGCCAGAGACTCGCTGGCCCCGGAGCTGCTCGAGGCGAACCATCTGGTTGGTCATCCTCGCGAGCCGGTCGACTTTGCCGGCCGGGATGGTCTCATACTCGGCCCGGAGCCGGGCGAGGAGGTCGTCGGCCAGCACGTCGAACTTGATGCGCTTCTTCGGGATGCAGACCGGGAAGTCGAGCGGCTGTGGGACGGCCGGAACGAGGCTCTGGGCGGCCTGCAGGAGCTCGAGGGAGAAGCCGACGAAGATGGCCGCTTCGACCTCGCCGGACGCCCAGGCGCTCGCCAGGCGCCCCCACCAGAGCGCCTGGTTCGAACGCGTGCCGCAGACGACCTCGTCGAGCGAGCCTCCCGGCGGGTTCAGGAACACGCGGCCGTGCCAGGGCTGGACCAGGCCGTCGTCGGCGCGCGTGTAGATCTTGGTCGCCTGGACGAGCTCGTTCGCGAACGGTGTCGTGGCTGGGTCGAGGTCAAACCCGCCGAGCGTCGCGCGCCCTGCTTCGACGACGTCGGCGGGAGTGAGGTGTTCCTGGGTGGTGCTCGAGTGCAGGGCGGGAGGGGTGGTCATGGTTTGGGTTGGTTAGGCCTGGAATGTCGCGTAGAAGTAGGAATGGGAGTGGCCCGGACAGTATCGTCGCGCCGGCTCGTGCTTGGGGACGGAACGGCGTAGCGTGTCGCGCAGGTAGGGGGCGTGTCGCGTTGGTCGGTTACGGAACGTCGCGTTGGAACGATCGGTTACGGAACGTCGCGTTGGTTCGGAACGACCCGGTTTGTCGCGTAGGAGAGAAAAGGTCTGGTACGTCGTGCAGTTTGGGGTGGACGAGGAGTGGCTTGTCGCTTCGTGCAGGGCCGAGTTGGTAGGTCGTGATGGGTGGAAATGGTCGTGGCTCGGTTCGTCGCGTCGGAAGGAACTCGGACAGTCTCGTCGCGTTGGGTTGGCTTGACGCGGCGTGGGTAGTCGCGTTGGAACGATCGGTTACGGAACGTCGCGTTGGCGGGGTTAGATTCGGAGTGTCGCGCTGGAAGGTCGCGGCTCGGGATTGGTCATGGGCGCGGCCGCGAGTTGGTAGGTCGCGCAGTTTGGGGTGGGCGAGGAGTGGCTTGTCGATTCGGAAGGAACTCGGAAGGTCGCGGCTCGGGATGGGTAGTCGCGTTGGAAGGCGCCGACTCGGAGTGTCGCTTCGGTCAGATCTTCTGAAACTCGACGACTGAAAATTTGCCTTCGCCTTGGCTCCTTGAAGCTCCAAGGCCGTTCTCCTGGGCGTGTGTCAGAATCTCGACGAGCTGCTCTTCGCCGATGTGCCTGGTCTCTTGCGCGGCGGTCTTCAGGACCCAGATCTCGAACGAGAGCGTCGGCTGCGTGACGTAGTCCATTCTTCTCAAAGCTGTCCGCGGTCCTTGCGCGGTCATCACATGGATCGCGCTCTCGTCGGTACCGTCGGGCTGTTTCTTGCCCTGCAAGTAAACGCGATCGGTGCGTCCGTCGAGCTCTTGACCCTTCACCTCCATGCCTTCGGCCATGATCTGCTTCGAGCCGCGTTTTTGCTTGTAGATGCCGAGGAGTTGCGCTGACTGCTTCAAGCATGCCTTGATGTTTCGGCACGGCACGAAGAGGCCACGCACAGGGTCTTCCGGAAACCCGTTCCAGCACTTCTCCGCGACTTCATTGACGACGAGCTCGGCGTTCTCCTGGACGAGCTTCTCTGAGATCTCGTCGGCGTAGCCGGTCGTCGCCTCGACCCAGTTCTTGATCAGGTCCGGGTTCTTGGGCATCCCGCCGCAGATGCGGTCGCGAACGGAGATGGTGACGCGATAGCGGTCGTAGAGTCGGGCCGGGCTGAAACGGTCATCGATCTTTTTGGTCATTCGATACTCCTCTTTCTCGATTTTCGAAGATGGTTCTTGCGAGCTCTGCAGTTTCGAAGCTGGGTCGGCCTATCCAGTAGGCCAGCAAATGGGTTTCTGTGGTGAAGAGCTTCGCGCGAAGCTCATCCCGCTCCGCTTCGGCCGCTTGAATCCTGGCTTGTTTCTCACGCGCCACCCCGGCCCAGGCCAAGAGGTGCGCCTCGGCAGCTTTCAGCTCCTCGTGCAGCTTCTGCCGCTGTCCAGAGTGGTAAACGGCATCCGCCTCTGCCTTTCGCAGCATCTCGCGAAGCTGGCCGATCTCGATTAGGCAGTCCGCTAGGACATGCACGCCGGCCCCGGACCTCGTGACGACCAGCGGATCACCCACCGCGCCTTCCGCTGCCCGGTGGGAGGCGGCGACAGCGGGCTCGTATGCCTTGCAGTCTGAGCACCGCGCGCATGCGTACGGCGGATAGGCGTAGTGCTTGTGTGGCGTGGTTTCGTTTCCCTGACACTTGCAACGATCCGGGTGCAGGCTTGCGCTTTGGTAGTTCCAGGTGAGCGCGCCAGTCGTGTCGTTGAACCGTGCGCAGCGGTCAGCCCCCGCGTCCGGCTGCGGGGTGGGCTGGGGCTCGGAAAGTGCCGGTCTCTCCCGGCTGTCACCGCGCGGCTCACAGTCCCCTGCGGTTGGGTCGCCTACGTCGAGCCGTGACGCACTACGGGGTTGCAGGCCCGCTCTCCCGGAGTGAGTGCCGTCGATCGGAGTTGCCTCCGAACGGGCCGCTGGCACAAGTCTTTGACCGGTAACCGAGATGCTTACGACGTTTTCGACTACCTCGACGCTAGCGCCGTCGATCGTGTCTCCAACACCAGGAGGGTCGGTCTGCCCCCGGGTGGCGCGGGCTGCAGCGAGGGCTTGCAGCAGGTCGGTCCAATCCAGCGCCGCGCGTTCCATCCATGTGCGGTACATCTCCCGCGCCGCCTGCTCCACCTTCCGCAGCGCCTCCAGTTCTTTCGCAAGCGCGATGCCTGTTCGCACAGCATGTGATCGCAGTTCTTTCTCGGCTTGCAGGGCCCGCGACGTCTCCGCCAGCTCCGTCCTGACTTGCTCGTGCCGCTCGGGGTCGACGCGGCGGAGGCGTTCGGCTTGCAGGGCTTGCTCGGCGGCTTCGGCTGCGGCTATCAGGCCGCAGACTTCTTCGATCGGTAGTCCGAGACGGTTCGGATCGTTGCGCCACTCCTCGGCGGCCTCGATTGCCTTGCGTAGCTCACTCATTTTTTCTTCCCCTGATTCGGAAACAAGAGACTCGTCCGCGGCGCCTGCCCCGGCTCTGCAACCGATAGCCACTCGAGCCCGCACCCACACCGCCACTTGAGCATCCCGTGCGAGTAACCGGTATCCAAGGTCTTATTGTGGCGACACGAGTCGCCGGGGCGCCGGCCGTCTTCAGGGTGGGCCACGTCAGTCGCTGATCCGCTCGAAACGATGTTGGTGAAGCTCGTAAGTATCGCCGCCGTCCATTCTGTATCGAGTCTCAGTGATTTCGGCGTTCCAGTCCTCAAGCTCTCGCACTCGCACGCCACTCTCGGGGTAGGCGAGCGCCACGTAGACCACGAACTGTTTTTCGGTTTCGTGGTGTGTTGCCAGAAAGAGCGCACGATAGAGTCCGCCTTTGTAGTGCTTGTAAAGGCCCGCCTTGAATTCAGGCATTGCGCGTCTCCTGGCTCACCGCCCACGTGCGCGGGAAGTGCTCGGATAGGAGTTGACCCACGAAATTCGCGTACTGTCTGATCTCCCATTGCGCGGTACTCGCCATTCGAAGCTTGCAGAACGCGAGCCAGCCGCGGAGGTTACCCGTAGCGCGCATGCGGGAGTAGCGGCCGACCGGGACCGCCAATCGAGCGAGCTCCTTCGGGATGCCGATTTTGAGGCCCTCCTGGTAGACGTCCTCACACTGCCGGTAGAGCCATTCGAGTTTTGACAGCCAGTTCTCAGCAGCCTCGTCAGTGAGAGGCTCGCTCCACTCGACCGTACCGGCTTGCCTGGTCACGTGGCCGCCGCCCATCATGCAGCGCTCGACCGTTGGCACGTAGTTCAGGTTTGGCATCGGTGTGTACCGAGCCGAGAGCTCGTTGTAACCGAACGGGACGCGGTGCCGGTGCCACTCTCGAAAGACGAAGATGGGCGCCTGAACCTCGATCGTGAGCCCTGCCATCTCGAACGGCGTGCCGTGCTCGTGCTTCCACATGTAGGCGAGCAGTTTCTCGTCACCTGGAATTGACACTAATGACGAGCGCAGCCAGCCGCATTTTGGACAGAATTCGGGACGCCCCTCAACGTCATCGGTTTTCCAGCCGCATCCAGTAGTGTCGCATTTCCAACCCTTCGGCCCCCACCCGAGGAAGCCCTTGTCCGTGCTCATGCGCGCGGCACGCACGATTGACTCGTCAGAGCCCCAGTGTTCAACGTATTCGAGATAGCCGTGGTCGAGAATTTTCATTTTTCGACCACCTGCGAGAATGGCTGGGCCAGCAGTATTCGCGATACGACCTCAGCCTGGTTGGATTTCACGGGGATGGCCTTTGGCTCGTCGAGGACCCGCCGTATCACTCCAGCTTCCAGTCCGAGTTCCTGGGCGCGTTTCCAGACACGGACCAGAGTCTCGACGAGCTCGTCCTCGTTTTCTTCAGCGGACGGCTGGGCCTCGGCGGTCTGTTTCTCGTCCGGGAACCCGTCGCCGTGAATGCGCGTGCGGAACTTGAATGTCCACGGCCCTAGATGGCTGTCGCGCCACAGCATGCCGAGCATGTCGATAATGGCCCCGTTCGTCCCTTCGATAGCGGTCCAGAAGATGGCCGCTACGTAGCGACCGTCCCGGATCTCGAAGATGGCCTTACTCACGACGACTGCCCTCCGTGCCGGATCCCCAGGACCGCAGCGTCGAGCTCAACTCCGAATTCATCGACCTCGCGGGCGATGTCGTCCAGAAGTTTCAGGTCAGATTCTTGGACTTCTTCGCCTTCGCTCACGTTCTGCGTGATGACTTTGAACACGATCGCGGCGCCGGCGTAGAAGGATTTGCGCATCTCGGAGCGTTGCACCGCGCTCGCGTCCGCGGGCACGACCATCCTCTCGAACCTCTTCCAGGCGGTCTCGATTGGCTTGTTCACTTGCTCTTCTCCTCGTAGACGCGCTTGCACTCGACGCAGGTCGCGGCCATGGGGTCGCTGGTGGACTTTCCAGGACCGAAGTAGCCGCACAGTGCCGGACCGAATCCACCAATGTGTACGGTCTGAACGAGCGGGACTTTGCCCGGGTGTTGAATATCGTAGACGTCTTTGCATGTCGGGCAGGTCGTGCGTTCAGGGTCCGTGGTTCCCTGACCACGACGGAGGTCTTTGAACGCAGATTTTCCGCAGAACGTTAGAACGTCAGTCGAGTCGTGTATGGCTTTTACCCATGCAGACCACTCGATCAGATGCACGGTCTGAACCGGTTGGACCAGGCCCTCTGAGTGCAGGCACTTGCCACATGTTACGTGCTCGGTTCTGTCTGCCGTTGAGCCAGAAACTCCGCACCTTGTGCTGCTCGCCATGGTCTCGTCCATCAGGTGCACTTGTAGGTCGTGCTTTGGCGCTTGTCTCTTTCTCGCGATTCGGAGCAGCACGAGGTAGCCGAGCAAGTCAAGAATGACGTCCTCGTCGGCCTCGTTGCCTCGCGCGAGCCGGCTGAGCTTGTCGTCGAGCCGGACCAGGATCTGTTCGACTGAGCTCGCCTTACTGAACACCCTGACGGGGTCGAGGGCGGAGCTCCCGTAGTTCCGGTTCTTCTCGAGCAGCATGGCCTTGATCGCGTCACACTCCTCGGCGATGGCGCGCTGGTCGTTGTTTAGGTCGGTCATCTAGTTCTCCTCTGCGATCCCGTACCGCTCCGCGAGCTCGCCCCACGCCTCTTGCTCGACGAAGTCCTCGATAGTCGCAGGCGCCATGTGCTCTTTGAAGTGGGCGTGCGGGGTCTCGTTCGGGAGTGTCGGGTTCGGTCTCCCGCACCGGCAAAACGCCTTGTCGTCGTGCTTGCTCGAGTGGATCACCCGACCTGTGTTCGGGCACCGGTGGAAGTCGAGGAGCTCGGTCGCGACGCGGAGCTGGTCGGGGGTCACTCGACCAACCTCCCTCTCATGGCAGCGACCCGGAGCGCGTCCGCGAGTATGTTTGCTTCGGCGGCGGTGAGCCGGAACCATGAGTAGCCCTCGTCGTAGTCGTGCCTGACTTCGATGTACTGCGCCGGCTCCGGCGGGTCGGGCTTGAGCTCGATGCGGATCAAGAGGTCGGAGCGGTCGATGACGATCATGGGAACCCCAACTTTCTTGCGATGCGTGCGAGCTTTTCGTCTTCTTCGTTTTTCATGAGCTAACTACGGTTTGCGGTAGCGATGTAATTGGCCACCGGACACCGGACCAAGGAAATCGTCCGCCTCTCAGCGCCTGCGCAGGCCCGTCAGATACCCCGGCCGGTGTAAAATTGCCGAGGCTCGCTGCTTTGGCTTCCCCTGACGGTATCAGCGACGACTGGCCCTGGTCCGGGCCGGTGATAAATCGAATCATAGCGCCCTAGGAGCCGTTGGGTGACAACCGGACAAGCATGTTCATTCTTCACCCAGAATCATCTGAGCGCCTTGTTCGACCTTCTCTTCGCTGAATTGTTCGGGCTCGAACGCAGACAGCAGCATGGCCGAGACAATCTTGCAGACCTCGTGCTTTTCGAGTTGGACGACCGTCACGTCTCCGCGCTCGTCGATCGTGCTCACGACAGTCGTTCCCATGTGCGGTGTGACTACTATTTCCTTCACTTTCTGCCCCTCTTTCTCTTCTTCTGCATCGGGTACGTGTACTCGCTGCAGCCTGCTCCGACCTGGTATCCCGCCGGGCCCACGACAGCGTCATGGATCCATGCTCGGCGCTTCACGCCGCGGTGCTTCGATTCCATGAGCACGGCCGGCAGGCGGCACTGCCCGCAGAGCTCGATGGTCCGGAGCGCATGCGCGAACCGCACGCGCGATCCGACCGTGAGCTCGGTGAAGTCTCGGTGCGTGTCTGACTTGGGAGTTTCGACGGCGGGCTTCTCGCAGCCACAGAGGCGCCGGGCTATCTGGTGCACGAGGCAGAGCTTCTTGTCCTCGGAAAAGTGAAAACCGTGGTGACATTTGTGGAGGCCTTCGTGGTCTTCTTCGAGCACGCATTGGCAGACTTCTCCGCCGGGTAGGTCGAGCGCGAGTTCGGTCGCGGGGCAGCGGGTCATGGCTCTTCCTTGTTGCTGATGGCCAAGCCGACGTAGCGGAAGACTTGTTGGTACAGAAGCGAGGCACCGACGATGGCGAACGCTATTCGCCACACGTTGTTGACGGGGAGGATGAGTCCAATACCCGTGATCCCGTGCAGCACTGCGAGTACGAAGTATCCGAGACGAACGTAGGAGGGGGTCAGCACTTTCCTATCCCTCCGGTCGTGGACATGACGAGTTCGATGCGTTTTTCGGGCGTAAGGTCGTAGGCGAACTGAGCGACCGAGATCGCGCGCTCGAGGTCTTCGGAGCACGCCCGGACCTGATTCTGCGGGTCGTCGATGCAGAAAATCATGACGTAGTGCATTCCGGGAGGTGACGGCTCGCGAATCAGGAGCGCCCGGCGCGCTGCGAGCCATGCTCCAAGTTCTGCGGCGTTCATAACCAAAACCTGAGAGCTATGAAGGGACTGACGATCGCGAGTACGATGACTGCGACGACGCACCAGAACATGCGATTTTCGTTCATAGTTTTTTCGCTTTGTGGAGCCTCGGATCGCTCGGCGGATGGCTGTTGGACTGGCGCCTCGCCGCAACGCGTTCGCAGGTAATGCGGGCTGCTTCGAGCGCCTCTTTGACTCCTGGCTGCCAGAGCACGACTTTCGGCAGGTGCTCCTTGATGACCATCAGAGCGTTGCAGACGTCTTCGAAAGCCCGCTCGTGCTCATCAACGCGCTTCTTGAGTTCTTCGAGCTCGCGGTTGGTCACGACGCGCTCCCGTGCTTCCAGCAGGTTATGAGCCCAAACTCGCCAGGCAGATCTTTGTTGATCCAAATGTGGAAATCTGATGCTTCGTGTCCGCCTAACATCTCGCCGCAGGCCGGGCAACGAAGCCAGAAGTAACCAGCTAAAAAGGCGAACAGACGGTTGAGAAAACGAAACTTTCGAAGTCCGGTCATTTAATTTTCCTGATCTTCTTCAGGAGCTCCTTTCTCGTGTTTGGTCCCGAAGCCTCATAAATGCCCACGAATATTTGTTCGACGGTTTGCTGGCAGGCCATGTGCCACGTTGAGAGTCCCGGTTCTGGATTGTCGACGAGTGAGAGCAGAGCTTTCATCCGTTCGAGGAGCTCGAACTGGGTCACGCCCCGCTCCCGAGCAGCTTCGGTTGAGCTTTCCCGTCGAGAACCTTGTCGAGCTGCGAGCGGAGGAGTTCTCCGACGGTCTGGCCGCTCGGCGTGACGAACCCGCTGAGAAACGCGGTCTCGATGGTCTCGATGCCGAGCGCGCAGGCTTCGAGGCGGGCCTTCGTCAAGAGGACGATCGCTCGCCAGCGCTGGCGCTCCATCTGCTGAAGTTCCTTCTCCCGTTGGTCTCGGTTCATTCGGCCGCGGCCGTTCTTCTCCGGTACGTCCGCAAGCGTTGGCATTGGGACCTCGAGCCGTACAGTCCGCCCTTCGAGCCGGAACTGAATCCGGGCGCGCCCGGTTTCCCAGCCGCTCGCGAACTGGTCGGCCCCGTACTTTTTGAGCATGTCCTCGAGCTCGGAGCGGCTCCGGCCCACGGGGACGTCGGTCTCTTTGGCGAAGATGGGTTTCATGGGTTTTTGCTCAGTGCTTTCCGTCGCTCGGGTTTTTGGTCGCGTGATGCTTCTCTGCGAGTTTCAGAACCTCTCGGAGCACGGGAACGATGTGCTGGTAGTCTGTGGCAGTAAACGACATGGCCGAGCTGAATTCGCCGCTAGGTTCTGGGAGCTGGTAGAGCACCAGTACAGCGCCGAGGTCTTTGTGCTGGTCTAGTATTCCCGAGAGCTGGTTACCGATGTCGCTCGCGAGCTCGCTCATGTCCATGAGCGATCGGTGCTTGAATGGGTTGGTCATCAGTCGCCTTTGTAGGTTGTGGAATTGGTGTCGACTTCGCCTCCGTTTACCCAGACGCAGAGGCCGGAGCTTTTCTTGTTTTCGTAGAGGACTATGTCGTTGAACTTTTGGAGCTCCTTCGCGATGGTCTCGAGCGCGGTCACCGCGCGCTCGGCGAGCGTGAGGGCGGCGCGCATCATCGCTTGCCTCCGGGCCACCGGTATGGGTGCCTGCTCGTCGGCCGCGTCCAGCGGCTCCACTTGGTCTTGCGCGGTGGGTTGATCATGCGGCGCGTCGAGAAGGCGCCGCAGTTCGTGCACCATCTCAGCCACATGGCCAAGAAACTGTGATAGCGCTTCGGATGCCGGCAGAGAGAGCGTCTCATCGCCCGAGCTCCTCTTTTATGAGCACATGGAACTCACTGATCAGCCGGTTGACTTCGTCGTGCTGGCCGCGTTTTTCGAGCTTGATGGCGAACAAGACTCGGCCGCGAAACTCCGCGCGGTGCGGATAGTCCTCGGGCAATTCGGCGACCTTTTGCAGCAGGCTTTCGAGCATGCGTTTTCGCGCGTAGAGCTGTTTTATGTTCATGATTGCCACCACGCTTGTCCGTTGTCGTTCGCGATCGGAGCTCGGAGCGCCGGATGGATCCCGCCGCGCCAGTCGCGCCACGGACAAGTGCCGGAGGGCCAGCGGAGCTGAATCAGGTGTCGCTCGGGGAGCCACCAGAGATCGTTCATCTCCGCCCCCTCTTGAGCCGGAACCGGCGCTGCTCTTCGTTCTCCACCTGGAGCACGCCGCTCCGGCAGTAGACGCGCTTTCCCACGTCGAGCGGGAGCACGCCCCCCACGACGAGCAGTGTGTGACCGTAGTATTCGATCCGCACGCGTCCGACGTCCGTCGGCTGGAACTCGTAGAAAGCTTCGGTCATGGAGCCCCCGCGATCTTCCGCGCGTGCTCGAGGCTCCCGGGGTTCCGGTAGGCCTGCCAGCAGCCGATGGACGGCGCCCAGCGGAAGCCCCGCGACTTGAGCGAGGCCCGGACGTCAGCCGATGGCTTGTCCGGGAAGAACAGCCGCACGCGGTTCTCGGCTGGGCAGTCCTCGAGCCGCGCCGCGTCGCCCTGGACCTCGGAGGGCTCTTCCGCCTGGTTCCGCTCGACGGCAGCGAGCCGGCCTTTCAGCCGCCGGATCTCGGCACCGATGTTGGTCAACGCGTAGTCGGCGAAGCCGACGCGGCCGGCGAAGTCTGGCTTGAGGAGGTCCCGCGCGCGTCCCTCGCTGCAGCCGACCGCGACCAGCGCCGCGACTTGAGCCGCCTCTCCGTTCTTCTGGTGCTTCCGGATCGCGGCGTTGCAGGCCTTCATCTGCTCTCGAGCTCGCTCGAGATTCGCGAGCTTGGTGCTGAGCCGCTCTGCGGCGTCGGAGTCCCCGAGCATGATCGGGGCGAGCTCGGGCTGGAGTGCTTTTCGAATCACGAACAGCGCGCGCGTACGGTACGCGAGCATTTCGCCGGTCAGCTTGTCGGCTCGATGGTTCGCCTTCTGGTTGCGGTGCGTGTTGAAGCCGCTCCCGCCCGTGATCATGGTCGACGCGCAGCGGGACTTAGCCGCGAGCATCGCCCGGAAGCGTCGGCCGTATGCCTCGCGGTAGCTGTTAAATTCGTTCTCGAGAGTCTCTCGCTTCTCTTCCGTGGTCGCGAGCTTTTCGAGCTCGGCGAAGTCCCGCGCTAGCGTGCCGGCGTAGTCGGCGATCTCCTGCTCGGCGCGCCGCTCGGGAACGTGGGACGTCCACTGATGCGCGGCGCGAGCGAGCTCGGGAGGGATGTCCGAGGCGAAGATTTCGGGGGTCATGGCTGCACGTCGCTTCGGTGCCCGACCGGTTCGGCCAGCTCATCGTTGACCGATGCGTATGTCTTCAGTGAGTACGGCGCGCCGTACAGATGTTCGCGCGCCCAAGCGATGGCCTCGCCCTCCGTCTTGAACGCGCCGCGTGTGAGCGGGTCAAACGGTCCGCCCTTCTCTTCGTCGCGTGGATGCCACTTGGTTCGGAACGGTGGCGGCACCCAGGGAATGATCACGGTCCAGTACATGGTTGCGTCTCCTCTGTTCTCAGAGCCTCGCGGCCCGAAGAGAGCGGCCGACCTCGGAGGGGTCGTTTCGTCGGTCAGCCGCTCAATCGGGTCGCTAGGCTTGTGTGACTGAGGAGACACTGTCGGAGAGCCGCGGCATGCGGCCCCCCACGAGCCAAGCGCCCGCGGCGGCTTCGGCCTCGCGGCGTACGTCCGCCGGTTGCTCTTGAATGTAGCGCGTCCAGGCTTGGGCGAAGTCTCCGCGAACGACGCGATTCCGGTCGCGGCGTTGATCGAAGTAGGCCTCCGTGAGCTTCGCGGCGTGCTCTTTCGTGCGCCCGGGCAGGAGTCCCGCGAACGCGTACTGACGTTGTGTCAGCATCGAGCTCCAGAAGTCCGGGATCGCGTCTTCAATCCGGATGCCGGTCGGAACCTCGACCACTTCGCTCCGCGCTACGCCCCACGCCGCGCAGAGCGCGTCGATCGCGGCCGTCCCGTGTTTGAGCACGGCTGCCACATCGACCATGATATTTCGCGTGTGCTTGCGGCGCGTGATCGATCCTTCAGCCTCGAACGTCGCAGAATTGAGACAAATCAGAAACGTGGTGCCGCCTCCCGCACGGAACGAACCGGTCCCGTTGTCTTTCGAGCGGAGCGAGACGTAACCTTCGAACGCCTCGCCGATCGCGTGCTCTGCGGCCGGTGTGGGCGTCCAGACTGAAGCGCGAAGCTCCCACGAAGTAGACGCGGGATCGTAGGCCCACGTGGCTTTTGCGTCGCGCGGCAGGCCGTCGACGACGCTCGCGAGCACCTCAGGGGCGTCGGCCGCTTCGTAGCTCGGGCTGACCACGGCGTAGCAGTCCTGGCGCGACTCGCGAACGCGGAGCTTGAGCGAGACGTCTCCGGCCATTGCTAGCTCGTGCCGGAGCACCTCTGCGAGCTTCGCCTTGTCCGCGTCGATCGCGGGCTGAACTGCGGGGTTACTAATCCGCGCCGTGACGTTTTCCCGGATGCGGTCCCGGATTCCGAGAACGTACCCAAGCGCGGGCGACTCGCACCGGCCGAGCAGGCCGCGGATCGCCTGCTCGTTCAAGGCCCAGCCGGCCGCGCGGAGCTTGCCGTTTGTCTCGATCTGACGGGCGAGCGCGGCCGCGGTCGTTTCGACGTCGCGGCGCCCTTCAGCGCGTACAACGCTCGACAGTCTGAGGACCGCCTCGGCCGCGGGAAGCTTCGCTTCGTGCTTCTGCTCGCGGGCCACGTGCGCCGAGCTCACGGTCGAGCCGTGATCGATCGTGCGAACCGGGGCAGTGATGATGCCGGCTTCTTTGAGCGCGGCGTGCTGAGCCTGAACGCGCTCTTGTGCCGTTTGCTCGACCGTTTCGATCTTGCCTACCGAGCCGTGCTTATCGGCCATCGCTCGACACAGCGAGTCGAGCGTTGCGGCGTCGCCTGTGACGCTCTCTTTTCCGTCCGGGGAATGAATGATGAATTGCATGGCGTGTCTCCTCTGCTGCGTTGCAGCGTTCGGCCCGGGACAATTGCAAGTCGCGGGCCGCGTCGCTTCGACGGAGTTTTTGGGGCCTTTCTGCGAAGCTAGGTTCGCGATTGGGTGCGAAGGTTACGCGCTTGTGATTTGAAAGATTGGCTGGCCGTTCTCGGGGTCCGACACATCGAACCAATTCTCATCGACCCATTCGACGGAAACCTCGGGGGTCGTGGTGAAGCCTTGATCGTAAAGAGCGCTCGCGACTTGAGCTTCCGTCGGCTCGTCGGGTAACTCGAGCGTTCCGCAACGCGAGCGGTCATTCACGGTAAAACCCTCGCAGTCGCCCGGGCAGCCGTAGTCTTCGCATTCGTCGGAAGCGTGCCCCCAGACGTCAAGATCCCAAACTTGTAACTTCTGCACGGTGTGTCTCCTCAATTCGGGCTTACTCGCCCGCGTCGCCGCGCGATGCCTCCAGGATGCGCGCGGCGGTAGCGGGAGGGTTAGCCGATGTACCAGTGATCTTGATTGTCGCTCTGCGGGCCGCAGCAGCCGCAACACGGGGCGTCTTCACACATGCCGCGGTAGGCCGACCGGTAACTCGAGCGGCGGCCGCGGTACGCACGCGGCGCGCGGTCCGCTTCCACGGTCGCGATCCACGCGTTGCCGTTGCCATCGCGGGCGGGGCCGCTCCACACAACGCGTTCGACCGTGCGCTCGTCCGTCGCGCCGGACTTTTTGGTGACAGTTACCGTGTCGCCGGAATTCGGCGCGGTGCCGATCCCGCGCACACCCCACGCTCCCGAACGCAATTTCGTGTAACTCGCTGAATTCATTGTGTGTCTCCTCGCACGGGGATAATGCATGCGGCGTGCCAACAATGATTACGCGCACTTAGCTTGCAAAGTGCGTAGCTGCGTACGCACTTACGCGGTGTTATTACGCACTTTCGCGTAGTTTCTTACGCACTAGCGAGGCTAAGTGTGCGGAACTGTTAGTGGCATGTGGATTGCATTATCTCGGCGCGAGGAGACCCCGCACATGAAAAAGCCTGTTTTCAAGATCGGTTCGTACGTTCGTATCAAGTCCGGCACTTTCCGCGGCGCAATCGCTCGCGTGGTCGAGCCGCACCGCGCACTAACTGAGCTCGTTCGGGTAGAGCTGGTAGAATTCCCTGACTATACCGGTGTTTTCGGGCCTGAAAACCTCGCTCCTAGCTCAGAAAAGGCGAAAAACGCCTATCTCGCGAAGCGCGCCGCAAGCTGACCCCCGCTCTCGCGCGCACGCCCCGCCCCGGTAGGCTTCGAGCCCCGGGGCTTCGGCGCGTGAGGAGACCCCGATGAAAAACTGGATTGAGCTCTGTTCCGACGTCAATTGGGCCGACTATCACGGCATGTGGGCGCGCAAGGCGCGCGACGGCCGTTGGTTCGTTTTGCAGTGGGTCAACATGTGGGACGCGTGCGGCGAGTCAGATGATCTCGCCCAATATTCGTGCGAAGTGAAAGCGCTTGATCTGAACGAGCTCACGGCAGGCAATCTGGCCGAAGCGCTCCGCTCTTGCAGTTTTCGCACGACACACGAAGGCCTCGTTTCGGATTCGGGCGACTTGATCGGCGAGTCGCAAAGCGAGCTTGTGATGCTCGAATGCTGCATTCAGTACGGTCTCGGCGCGCCGCTCGAGTCGTTCACGGGCGACAAGCATCCCGAACGCGTTCGAGCTCAAGCGCGCCGCTTTGCCGAGCAATGCATGCGCGATGCCGCGCTACTCGAGCGACAGCTTGACCGGCCAGTGAACAGAATCGGCTCGACTGCTCGAGAGTACGGTCGCGGCGACATCAATTCGGCGCTCTATCGCGGCGACGATCCGGAAAAGCAGCTCATGCGCAAGCTTCACGGGATTCCGGAAGACCCCGAGTTTTTGCGCGCCGTTCGGGGGGAATGATGTTCAAGAGCTATCACGAGGCGCGCCGCGCGGCCGAGCAGGCCGCCGATTCTGATGGGTTCGATCGCGGCATCGAACGAAACGCTCTTTTTAACACGTGGCGCGTTTTCATGCTGCCACGCAAAGAAAACCGTTATGGTCACGAGCTTCGCTGCGAAGTAGTGAGCGCGACCCTGCTCGAACGCTGCCAAAAGGGGCACGGGCCATGACCCGCTTTGCCGTTGACTATGTGCTCGGCGCCTCGACGCGCGTGATTGTTGTCGAGGCTGAGGACCGCGACGACGCTTTCGATCGCGCGCGCTCCGAGCTCCGCGCGCGTCGTCTGTTCTCGGCATCGATTCAGGGAACTGCGCGGCCAGCAACGCAGGAGGACATTGAACGTGAACATTCCGCCGATTGACCAGATGGATCGCGAGTGGCTTGCCTGGCGCCAGCTCTGCAAACAGCTCGCGAAACTGGACGTGGACATAAATGTGGCTGCGCCGCTCGCGTGTGCGATCCGGCTCTGGGGCGAAGAGCTCCACGAGCTCCGGAAGCGCGATCCGCAGTGGGATGAGAAAGCGCTCGCCGAGAAGCGCGCCGAGTACGCGCCGCACGTGATCGACGATGGGGCGCCGTGAAGCGCGCGCCGTGGAAGTAGGTACTATCTACTATCCGATAGTGGATAGAATCTGCTAACTATTTGACATTCCTAGGCGCGACCCCTTGCTCGTCGTCTCCTCGTCTAGTCCTCAACCCGGCGACGCTCCCACGTCGCGGTCGCGATTAAGGTCTTGCGGTGCTTTGGTGACTTGTGATAGCATGCGGCGCATGGCCGGAGAGCGAAGTTTTGGTCAAAAGATGGTCCTCTGCTGCGGCAAACGCCGGGGTTGCCCGGTGATTTCCGAGGAAAAGGGCGGCTACGTCCTGTCCGACGCGGAGCAAATCAATCCCGGACGCGTGCGGATGACGCGCGAGCAGGCGGAGATCCTGCTCCGTTACCTGCAGGACCGGCTCAGTCGATGATCTGGCTTCTTTTCCAGGCCGCGGCGATCACGCTGGTCGTAACCGAAGGCTCGATCTTCGCCAAGCTCAGGACCTTCGGGCCGGCGCTCTGGCGGCAGCTCGTTTCCTGCTCGCTTTGCCTGGGGACTTGGGTCGGCGGAGCGCTCTACGTCCTGCACTCGCCGCCGGCGGCGCACTACGGCTACTGGCTCCAGGTCCTCGGATTTGGCTGTATGGCTGGGGTTTTGTCCCTGATCGGCGCCATGTTCATCGCGTGTCTCGACCGCTGGAGCGGTCCTGACCTGCCGCATATCGACGGCCAATGAAATCGGAGGTCGAAGTCCTGGAGCTCCTCCGCGAGCTCGTCGCCCTGAAGGACCACGATCCGCCGCTTCTCACCGAGCGCGAGCTCGAGGCCTTCCCGGACATGCTGGAAAGTGGCCGGAAACTCACGCCGAAGCAGATGGAGTGGGTCTTGATCGCGGCCGAGCGGCTGGACCTCTACGCTAAGAAGGCCGAGAACCTGTTTTCCGGCCTCCCAGAGCAGCGCCAGCGCGCTGAGCGCGCCCGGGCGGCTGCCGTGGTCCTCCCCTGGGAGAAGGGCCTCCAGAGCCGGCCGCTCAAGCCGCCGGGGAGGCGGGCGTGAACGTGCGCGCCGTCGGCGTGTTCGTCCTCGGATTCCTGTTCGGCGCCGTGGTCCTGGCGCTTCTCGCGCTCATGTGGCGGTGAGGACCTGGAGGCCGTTTCAGCGCGAAATTGCCGCCGAGCTAGGCGTAAGCCGGCGCACCATCCGCTACCAGCTCGAAAGGCTCAGGAATCCCCGGGCCGTCCGCGGCATGTATCGGTGCGGCGAATGTGGCGAGCTCGGGCACAACAGGAGAACGTGTTCAGTCAGGTCAGCGATCGAACCGCCAAAATCGCCGTGATGACGAAGGCGAGCCCGGAGATGAGCAGCACCGGCCAGTTTTTCGCCGGGGCCGCCATGATGATCAGGCACACAATGACCAAGAGCAGGACGAAGAGAACAGCTAGCATCTGAATAGGGTAACCACCGGTGGAGCCACCGCTGCAAAGTACTTGATAAGATGTATTTTCAGACATCGCCCACGTTCACAACCAATCCGAATTTTGAGCTACCGGTGGCCATTTTCGGGCTCCCGCGGCGGGGGCCGAATTTCGAGCCGCCCGCCGGACTGAAGCTGCTCGAGGGGAAGATCCTGTCCTACGACCTGGCCCGGCAAATCAAGCGGCTTTTGACGCTGCTCGCGGCGCTCGCGCGCTTCACGCGCTGGGAAATGGGTCTGATCCGGCGCTGGCTCCACGCCGTGCGAGCGACGAGGTCCACGCCCTCGTTCGAGCGCGTCGGCCGAACCTGCTCTCTCGCTGCCGGTTACCGGGTCAGGGGTCCTCCCAGGGCTGTTTCGTGGGGATGAAGCCCGTGCCGCGCCCTCGGAATCCCTGGCCGCCTCCGCCGCCGCTCTCAGGTCTTGCCAAGCAATCCGGTGGTATCGTCGGAATTTGTGAGCTCTGCGACCGGCAAGACGACCTGCGGCGTGTGAGACCGCCGGAAGCCGACGTCGAGCTCCACGTCTGCTTGTCCTGCGCATTCGCGATGCCCGAGGGTTGGACGTGGTGGTACTACTCGGGCTGGTACGAGTATCTGCGTTTGCCGGCTCCGAAGAAGCGACGCCGATTTTTCCAGTTTGACGGTCCGCGATAAGGGGGTATTAACGCCCCGCCCCGGCAGGTTTTCCAGCTCCTGTTTCGGTGCCGAGCTTCACAGCCTCTCCGGCTCCACTTGGCAGCGAGGACGAACCTGCGGGACGGGATTACCGGCGAGAGCTCCTGGTACCAGGCGCCGGCGAGGACCACTATAGCACCTTGCTGCTTTCGATAATATCCAGTATCGTAAGCACCAGGTTCCAGTGAGGTTGAAGCACCTGGG
>Ga0209382_10000366_pt1 | contig 74027 bp, 126 predicted proteins | sample SoiMetdeltSBSDD5_FD_187599 | JGI IMG/M metagenome (GOLD analysis project Ga0209382, IMG submission 187599) | Bulk soil microbial communities from a Populus tree surrounding site in Tennessee, USA - Soil MetaG P. deltoides SBSDD5 (SPAdes) (version 2) | ecosystem: Environmental > Terrestrial >... | reverse complement strand
AGGGGGCGTAGTGGCCGTCCACAAGTGGGCAGACATCCGCCGCTCTACTCTCCGCCCGCCGCCTATCCCACACCTGCAGGTCGCCGACCCGGACGCCGAGAAGTGGAAAGCCAAGTCTAGACGCAAGGGTGTTGTCATGAGGGTGATTGCCGGTCTCGCCATGACGCTGGGAGCATGTGCGGCCGCGGTGTCTTTTGGTTGGTTCGTTGTGTTTGCTCAAGCGGTAGCACTCGGAATCGGCATGTCCGGCATCGCGATTCTGTGGTGCGAGTTCTACCTGGGCAAGCGATGACCGACCACAACTACCGCGAGCTAGCCCGGGAGCTGCTCCAGTTCGCCGGGCTGTCCGACGTGGGGCGGTCGACGGACGATCCGGTCTTTATCGCGATTTGCGAGGGCAGGTACGCGACGCAGGAGCGTCTTCGGAAAACCAACCCGAAGATGAGCATAGGACGCTACTCCGACTGCGGCGACGTTGCACACTGGATGTACTACCGGCTCGGCGTGCGGTTGCCATGGGTAAACCGCGTCGAGATGGGGAAGCCGTGGTCTGTCGGTAGGAACCTCCAGAACCTGTGCCTAAAGCCGATTGGCACGAACCCGCTAGCTCGCAAGGCGAGAATCGACGACGAGTACGGGCCGGGCGACGTGTTGATTGTCGGAGCAACCGGCGGGATGGCACACGCAACGTGCGTAATCGAGCACGACCGCTTGGGCATGAAGCTGACGACGTCCGACGGCGGACAGGGAAACCCGGCACACCGTATCGTCAGCAACAAGCTTGAGATTAGATTTTCGCCTCGCGGAGCCGAAGACCTTTGGCGCGGCAACCGTCGTGTCGACTCGGTGCTCGAACTCGACACGGTAATCGAAGCGGCGTCCGACGCCGGACTGCTTGAGGAACCCGAAACGGTCGGCGAGTACTTACAGCGCCCCGAGTTCCAAAGGGTTGTCACGAGGACCACGCTACGCCCGACGCGCAACCTGAAACAGGGCGATACGGGCAGCGACGTTGCCGAGTGGCAGAAAACACTGAGCATCAAAGCCGACGGCATCTTTGGGCCGATGACTCAAGCCGCAACCATCCGGTGGCAGCGCTTGCATTGTGTACCGATCGATCCGACGGCTAGGTCGGGGGATCCCATGGGGGTCGTGGGTCGATACACGAGAGAGCTAGCTAAGAGAGACACGCAACCGCAACTGCAGCGGTTTGAGGATTCGTGAAAGCCTCGTACATACCGCCCGTACGGACCCCGGTCTCACCCGTAGACGTCTCGCGCGCATACCGCCACGCGCTAAGCGTAATCACCGGTGTCAACCCGAAGCCGGAAGCGGTGGCGGTTCTGCATGCTCAGTGCGCGCTTGAGACCGGGCACATGAAGAGCTGCTGGAACTTCGGCGTTGGTAACGTGAAGGCCGGCAACAAGTACGAGGGGCTTTTCACGTGCATACGTTTAAACGAACGCATGCCGCAACCCGACGGCTCGCTTGCCTACGAGTGGTACCGACCCGAGGGCAAAGAGAAGGCCGACGGCAGCATTGATGGTCAGGTTTACACGGTCCCCGACGGGCATCCGCAAACCCGGATGCGCGCGTTCCGAAATCTCGGAGACGGTGTCCGGGATAAGATTCGGTTTCTCAACGAGCCAAATTGGCGACCGGCTTTAGCTCACGCGCTGACCGGAAATGCCGGCGCCTACGTGAAGGCTATTAAGGCGCTGGGGTACTTTACGAGCGACGTTGAGAAATACATGCGCGCAGTCGTTTCGTTGACCGCGAAACTGCTCCCGGTAGCCCGGGGTGTCGCTGAGGAAACGGAAGCCTGGGACGACCAGACGTGCCTAGACGTAGCCGAGTGTATGCAGGTTGAGGTTCCGGACTGGTTGCGCGACAAGGTCGAGTCTCTGGTTCTCACGAGCATGGTTGTGGATTGGGACGAGCATGTCACATCAAGAGACGCATCGGTAAAGGACAGACAGTGAACGGACACGACATACCGGGGGCGCCGTCTTGGGTAACGGAGTTGCTAGACAGAGTCCAGGGCATCGTTGACAGCCGAGACGATCGAATCGATAGGACGCTGACCGCCGTACGCAACGAGCTTCGGTCTATCGGTGCCGACGTCAACGACGCGATCAACTACTACCGCGGGCTAAACACCAAGGTTAGCCTGCTCGACAAGCGCGTCGAAAATGCCGAAGCCGAAATTCGCCAGCTCCGCCGCAGCATCACACCGCCCGGCGGTACGCCGATGCCTCCCCCGGACGAGGCCGCGTGAATGGCTCGTCAAACCCGCCGTCCATACCGAGGCCACCTCCGCCGCGCCGCGCCCCCGCAACCTCGACGAGCTCCCGGTTCCAAGCGGTAAGGCCGGAGAAACTTCCGGACGCGGTTGCCAACATCGAGCTTATCCAATCTCACCATGAAGATAGGCTCGCGAACCACTCGCAGCGGATTGAGGCGAACCTAAAGCGTTTCGAGAAACTCGACGCGGCACACACCAAGCACGTCGACGAGTTCCACACACACCAGAAGCTGGCTCAAGAGAAAGACTTTAGCCGAGAGCTGAGGTGGGGTCAGCAGCTATCTGACATCAAGCTCGCGTACACAACCGAGCTGTCGAAACTCAAAGGAGCCATAGCGCTAGCCGCGTTCTTGGTTCCGCTTATCGTCGGGATCGTCACTTACTTACTTCGTAACAAGTAAAGCCGCTCTAGTACAACAGCAGTACCCTCGGCCTGTACCCGAGTAATCACGGGGCAGAACCGTGGGGCGGCTCTAACCGGAGGTGTGTCGGATGCCGCGTTACCAGTGGTCCACGCTGATTCCGAGGTGTGTCGAGGTGCTACGGCGCCACGACTCGATCAACGACGCACTCGACGAGATACACGCACTAGGTATCCACCCAACGGCTACGGCGGCTAACCTCGCCGACGCATTCCGACGCGGCGGACATCACGCCCCGTCCAGTTTTCTAAAGCACATGTCGCCCGATCCCTACGTGGGGTCGGGCGTTTCGTCGTTTGTAAGACATTCCCCGTTAGTTCCGCCGGTGGAAACGATACGGAATGTAAACCCAAATGTAAATGGACCGACGTTTAGTGAGTTGAGTTCGGAGTTGGTAGCGCGCCCTCGTCCGGTTGTGACAGCGCCAAAGCCGGGGCTGACCCGGATTCTAGTTATCCCCGACATGCACCACCCTTATGCGGACGCGGTCGTGTGGAGTGTCATGCTCAACGCGGTCCGGGACCTACGTCCCGACGTTGTAGTCATCATCGGGGACTTTCTCGACTGCTACACAATCTCGAACTTTCCGAAGACGCCTGGCCGCAAAACTCAACTCAAGGACGAGGTCGACGAAGCGGTTAGAGAACTCGACAGGCTGTGCTCGCTGCGTGTGCCACGAATCATCTGGACAGAGGGCAATCATGAGCAGAGGCTCGACCGGCATATTCTAGACAAGTCGCCGGCACTATATGGATACATTCCAACAATTCCAGAATACATGAATCTGCGAGAGCGTGGCATTGAGTGGGTACCGTATAAGGAATGGATCAAAATAGGTAAGTTTGCCTTTACACATACCGTCGGACCGTGCGGCGTAAACGCTACGCGGGCAAGCCTAAACGCTTTCGGAAACAACATCGTTGTGGGTCACTCTCATCACGCGGGTGTTAGTTACAGCGGCAACGTCGAGGGCGACAAGCACGTAGCGGTTAGCGTTGGATGGGGCGGAGACCTGTCAAAGATTGACTACGGTAGCAAGCCTCAGCAAACGCGAGAATGGCAACACGCTATCGGCTGGGTTGTGGAGGACGAGACCGGGTGCGGCTGGGCGACAGCTCTACCGATTATCAATGGACGACTGATTGTGGACGGGATGGTGATCCAGTGACCGCCCTAGTCGCCGTCTCGAACCGCGGCCGCGTCTGGCTCGGCGGAGACTCGGCCGCTACCATCGGCGACGACCAGGAGGTCACGCTAGCCGACTCCAAGGTTTGGATTAGCGGCGAGTGGGCGCTTGGGGCGGCAGGATCAAACCTGTATTGCGACGTTCTACGTCACCACACCGAGCTGCCGAAGCTACCCGAGCTCGGGACCGGAGAGGAAGCGGTTAGGGCGCTGTTTCCAATGATGTTCCGCAAGGCGCTAACGGAACAATGGGCGGACGACACAATCGAGGAAAGCGAGGCGATCGTGGGGCTTCGGGGTCGGCTCTACTACATCGACGGCGCGCTGTCCGTCACGCGCATCACGTGGCCATTCGTCGCGGCCGGCGTTGGACTGCTAACCGCGTTTGGGGCGCTGCACGCGACTCGCAACATGAAGATACCGCCGGAGAGGCGGGTAAGGAATGTGCTCGAGACGTGTGCGGCGTCGTGTGTGGGCGTGAGGCGGCCGTTTAGGGTGGTAAGTGTCTAGAGCTATTGTCTTGTGCCTCGCTCTCCTCGGCTGCAACCGCCCCACGTGGACCAGCGGCACGCTTGAGCCAGACCGCGGTATCGACGTCGAGTCACTCAAGGAAGCGGCGCACTGGTGGAACGCGGAGGCCGGTCACGCTTGGCGTGTTGCCGGCTGCGGAAAGGAGGAGAGGTGCGTGCCGGTGTGGTGCGGGATAAAACCCGACTGCGACGGGGACTCCGCCGCCTGCGTCCACTGGACCGTCATACCGTTCGGGGCGCGACCGGAGATTATCGTGATGTGCTCGGACCCGCGTACGGCCAAAGATGACGTGCCGCTAATGTTCGCGCACGAGATTGGCCACGTTGCGGGGTACGAGCACCAGTCGGGGACGGTGATGGGGACGCCGCTTGATCAGGCCGCGTGGGAGGTACCGTAGCCAAGTGGCGATCCACGTGGACTCCTGCACGAGCCAGAAGAGCCAGCAGACGGCATCATGTAGCGGGTTCCCGCACTACAGGTGCATGACTCACCCGCCGCCCGGCCGCTGCTCTAAGAACCAGACGGTATAAAAGTTGGCGCCCATGAACCACACCCAGTAATCGCGATAGTGCGTTACCTTGCAAGTCGCGTTGACCATCATGCAGCGAGTGACGTCGATCATGTGTCCCCCGGCCGCTGCTCTAGCCGAGCATTCCTATGCAACTCACAACGCGCAAAGCGCTGATTCCACCAAGTAGCGGGTTCGCCGCAAAACCTTCCGCCGTCGTCAATAATCGCGTTGCAGGTGTGGGCCTTACGCTCGGGCCGCTGCTCGCGCGGCAGCCCGCGCACCAGCTCTTGCCAGCGCATCGAGAGCTCGTTCACGTCTTCTTTGCGCGCGAACGCCAGCGTGCCGTCGTCGGCGGCCTTGGACATGATCTCGAGGCTGACGGCGATAATCGGCTCCCAGCTCCGAACCCTCGCCTCCGCCGCCTCTGCGCGGATTCTCTCTGATCGCAGGTGTGCACACACGGCGTAGACACATGCATCAAGTCCCGGTGCAGTTTCTACCGGCGTCCCGATTGCTTCGGCACAGCAATGGCGCAGATCATCGACTGTGCCGATGGCGGCGCGCCCCCACCCCCCCGCGCCTTCCGCTGCCCGGAGATTGGCCTGCTGCTGCTCTTCGGACAGCTCCGGGAATCCCAGGCGCTCACGTAGCTGCTTGGCAGACTCGACCGGCCGGGCTTCCGCTGCCCGGGGGGAGGCGGGCTCGTCGGCTATCAGCGTGGACAAGCAATCGCGCAAGCGTCGCGCGGCCGTCCTCTCGAGAGCCACCCCTGACAGCCTGCCATCTTGGCGTACGGCTACGGCAATGCACCCGTCGTCGCGCATGAATGCGTCAATGCGATCGTCGTGCTCGCCTTTTTTGCTGACGCCTTCAAACTCCCACGGCCCCGCGTCCGGCTGCTGTGCTTTGCCGGGCCGGCCGTCTACCCAATTGCACCCGGCGCAATCGAAGTAACCATGCTCGCAGCGCCGCTTGCGCTCGGACGGCTGCTGTGTTTTCGCGCGAAGCTCGGGACCGTGCGCCAGCGTGCCCTGACACGTGTGACCAGCGCCGCTCTCCGGCACTCCCTCCGTGCCGCACCAAAAGCAGGAGTAGAGCTGCGGAGACGGCTGCGGGGTGGGCTTGGGCTCGGTCTGCCCCCGGGTGGCGCGGGCTGCGGCGCGGATCGCTTGGCTCAGCGTGAGCGACTGCTTGCCGGTTACTACCGACATGCCAGGCGTGAGCTGTTCCACGTACGGTAGGCACTCGCGAAGCAGATGCTGCGCCACACTCAACTCGCCGCGAAGCTCGTTGCACTCGGATCGGGCTGAGCGCAGGGCTTGCGCGACGCGCTTGTTGGCTTGCTCGGCAGCTCGCACGTAGCGCTCCTGACGACACGGAATACAGTCGCACTCGCCGCCGACAACCATGGTGTCGGTGCCGCACGGGTTTCCCGTTCGCGCGCAGCAGAATATCGGGCACAGCACTACTAGGTCACCCATCACCGCTCTCCTTCCCCCAATTGCTTTCCGGGCACGGCGCGACGTCGGGACTGTACGGCTCGCCGCAGTTGACGCAGTGGGTCTCCGCGGCGGGGAGGCCCGGCTCCCAAGCGTGGCCTACCGCGGGGACGGGGCGGGAGTAGCGGGCGCGGAGGGAGAGGAGGGGTTCGTCAGGCATCGAGACATCTCACGGCCCATGTGTAGCCACAGGTGCACTCAACGTGCATGTGCTCCTGGCTTGAAAAGCGGCAGGGCTTGTCACTAAACTTGAACGTGCCCTTACAGAACTTGCTCGGATGGCTCCACTTGCGGCGGCACTTGATGCAGGTGTCCGCTGATTCAAAGGAGGGGAGAGGCGGTCCCGGGTCGGGTGTTGGCGTCCGATAGGGACTGGTCACTTCTCCCCCTCGGCAGCAGCGACGGCGGCGCGGGCTAGCAGTGCCGCCGCCTGACAACCTGGGCAGCCGCCATCACACCCCACCCAGGAGCACTCCGTGTGCCTGCTCAGGGCGGATGCTAGCTCTGCGTTGTAGGTGAGCAGCCGGTCGCGCTCGGCTTGGAGGCGGCGGACTTCGGTGACCAGCCTAGCCGCGCGGAACATGCCGCGGCCCCAGTCTTCAAGCTCCGCCAACTCCCCCTCGCTCATCGGCCGGGTGTCAGGACACATTGCGGTATGTCTCAGTCGCGAGTTCGTAGAGCTCTTCGGGAGCCTCACCGGTGCCGTGCATCGGCATGAGGCCGCCGTAGTCGCTGGCAATAACAATCAGATCATCTTCTGACCACTCGCGGTGCTCAATGAGCTCATCAATTCGCTTGTGTACAGGTGACCCGGGGTAGTGCCACTCACCGAGCTTGAGACCACAGTCCAGGTCGTGCGGGTGAACATACTCTTTTTTCGTGACGTTTATCGGCTTCCAATACTCGCCCATCTCTAACCTTACTTTCTGCTCATCGGCTGGGTCATCGCTTCTCACTCATCTCTTCGACGTACTTGTCCCAACCGTTTTTGCGGATGAACAGAACGTGAGAGACTGCCGCTTGGTGCATGGCGCCGGTGCAGTCGCCATTGCACGGCGCGACGATGGCCTTCGTTAGCTCCTTAGCGTCTTCGTTGTCCTCATCGATGATGCCGTAGATTCCTTTGAACCCGTGGAACTTGGGGTCGGCTTCCGGATGCGCATCGAGCCACACGCAGCCGGCGACCACCATCTGACGGCACATGTCTTCGTAGCCACCGCCGAAGCCGCTGATCTCTTGCATCTCTGACGTGTATTGGTACCGGGTCATCGCTTGGCCTTTCTTTTTGGCTTGGGGGCGGAGAGCTCGTAGCGGTTCAGCATCAGCGACATGTCCGCGGTGAACTGGTTCTGGCTCAACTCGTCGAAGCGCTCCTGGGCGTACCGGCGGTTCGTGAACGATTGCCCGCGCCCGACTCCGTGCCAGGCCACAACATAGACGGTGCGCGGCGGTCGCTTCGGCTGGCGGGTCATGGCTTCTCCTCGCGTTCGGCTAGGGCGATGGCGGCGTCGAAGGCTGCGAGCACCTCGGCGTGGGTGCGCTCGGGGGCGTCGTTCCAAGAAGAGATGAACCCTTCTACTCCAGGGTCTGCACCGATGATGCGCTTGAGATACCGATACGCCACGTCAATGGCGTCGTAGTCTCTGCCAACAGAGCTATCGATAGCTTCCGCGGCGCACACCGCTACGCCAACACGAGATGCGCCCTGTGCCCAGTGTCCAGGCTCCGCAATCAACCCCCTCGCCGCCCGCAGGATGTCAGAGGGGCGGGTCACGGCTTCTCCTCCTCAGCCTGCGCCACAATCTCCCGCAGCCTCTCCGCCTCGAACGGTAGCCGCCCGGCGAACCTGCCGATCGGCACCGCCGGAGCGACACGTGAGGTCTCGGCGAGTTCGGCGAGCCAATCGGCTAGCAAGTGGAGGTGATTGAGTTGTTGGTGGGTCACGTGGGGTGCTCCTCTCCCGGCCTGCAGCCGCCAAGCATACAGGCCGGTGTGGGGGTTTCAGATTAGAAAGGGAGATCGTCCCCATCCGCCGCGGGCGCCTTGTACTCGCTGTTGACCTTGGCAATCTGCCCTCTCAGTTGCGCCTGGAGGGCTTTCTTCGCGTCGTTGCCGAGTGGCTTGGCTGTACCGCCGAGACCGTTGACCCAGCGGATGCGGTCCCGCACCGCGCCGTTCAGGTCCTTTTCGTGGCCGATGGTGACCATGCAGTAGACGGGCTTCTCTTCGGTCCCGCCGAGCATGGACAGGTCGGTGATTTCCTTCCCGTCCCAGCCGGCGTGGCGGAGACTCCGCAGCGTCGACTCGGCAACGGTGCGGCCGTCCTTGAGAGTGGTGTTGCTGAACGAGCCGTACCAGGTGCGGATTTCTCCGCCATCGAGCCGGAAAGTCACAACGGCTTGCGCGTTGCCCTTCTGCGTCTCCCCGAGCTCGCCGGTCATGGCGCGTGCTCTGTACTGTCCCTCTGCGATCATGTTGTTGTTGTCGGTCATTGTTCTGTTCCTTTCACGCTGCGAGTTTGGCTTTTACCTTGTTGAGAATCTGGGCGAGTTTGGTTGCGTCGGCGTCCTTGAGAAACGGCTCCACCTTGGCCCGGTAGTCGGGGTCGGCAGAGGCGAGCAGGGATTCGATCTCGGTCCGCATGTCGGCCCCACGGTCCACGCCGCGACATGCGGCGTCGAAGTCAGCCCACGACAGCGGCAACTTGTCCGGAAGGTTGTGACGGTTCTTTGCGTCAAAGGCCGGCTTCCAGTTGGTGTGAATGAACCGGGCCCCGTCGCCGATAGTGCGCATGCGCTGGCCCTCTTTGAAGGTAAGCACCTCGTAATCCGCAAAGAGCACGTCGCGGCACCATTCGCGGATGCGCTTGGCGGAAGCCCGATTGAGAGCCATTTCGAAACGGTCAAACTCGTCGAGTTCCGGGTGCTTGTGCTTCCGGACGTTCGCGTGGGCGAGCATGACGATTCCCATGTCCCGGCGCTTCTGCTGTAGCGCGTCGAGCTCGATGAGCAGACTCACCCACTCGTCTCGGGCCGCGTTGTACCCGGCGCCATACGCCGGCTTGTCCACGCTTTCCCACTCCTTCTGGGCGCAAACATACTTGAAGTTCAGCGGTTCGAGCCAGTCCAGTGTGTCGATCACCAGGGTTTTATGGTCGTGGTTGTTGCTGCGAAGATCGATGACGGCGTCGAACACGTCGTTCCAGCTTTCGGCTTCCGGGAAGCGAGCCACGTCCAGGTGTGACGTGCCGCGTTCGCTTGAGATGAACACGGGTCGCGGGGCCTGCGCCCCGAACGTGCTCTTTCCAACACCTTCCACACCGTAGAGCAAAACCCGGTAAGGTTCCTCTATCAGACCCTTGGTTATATTCTGAATGCTCATCCGTGCCATTGGCTTGTTCTCCTGTTGTTGCTTCTGTTGTTGTTGCTCTATTACGAATCCTCGGCCTATCGCCGTCTGATAGGCGCCGCAGACGGTCCGCGCCGGGCACCAGAACTCGGTGCAGTGCATGCCCGGGTTAGGGGCGGTGTCGCCGTCTTTGAGTTGGTTGGCGCGGTCGACGATCTGGGCGAGGTAGACGCGCGACTCGTCGGCCGAGACGTCCGCCCCGTCCACCGTTGTCCGCCCATTGCGGGCCACATAGTGAAACTCGACCCGGCCCCCATTGGGCAGGGCTGCCGCGGCTGCGGCTCGGAGCTGCCACGCCTCGGAAGCGGGGAGCTTCTTGCGGCCGGTCTTGATGTCCGCCGTGCGTGGTTCCGCGGTGCCTAGCGCGTCGAGGGTCAGCGTCACGTCGTCCGGGCGCGCCCCATGCTGGTCGTAGCGCCGCTCGATGTTCTCGCCGAGCTCGCGTACGGAGCCGTCGCAGCCAATGGCATAGGCCACCTCGACCCGTCGAGGGCTCGGGAGCAGTTTCCGGCCGTTCCGTTCCCACGTCGGGAGCATCACCGACAAAGCCGCCTCGCTGTCGGGGTCTAGGACGTTGTGGCGCCCGGTCCCGAGGGCCGCGGAGTGGAACTCGGTACCGAGCATGCCCGCTGGGTTGGGGAGGTCGCGGGGCAAATCTTCGACGGTCAAGCTGTGCAAGCACAGCATGTACAGGTCCATGCGGGACGCGGTCATCCGTCTCATTCGGCCGCGCCTTTCGAGAACCTCTCGCGGTTCTTCCGGTGCTCCGCTTCCATCCTGCCCAGCACGTAGATCTCGAGCTCTCCCGGCGTGGCTGCAGAGAGGCGAAATTCTCCGTTTTCATAAAGCCGCCATCCCTCAGCACTCTTCTTGCTGGCGGGGTACTTCCGGGCGAGCCACCTGGACCACACATACGCACCGGTTCCGTCGGGGCGCCAGGACAGGATTAGGTCGGTCATGTGCCCCCCCGTGCCCTTAGCATCGCGTCAGCACATGCATAGGCAACACGGGCAGCCGCATCCCTAGACTCGTCGGTAAGCATCGGATCGTCCACCCACCGCATCATTGCGGCCATCGCGAACCGGTCCCTCAGATCGGTATCGGACTGTTGATGTGCAACCATTGACTGCAGAATTCCCTGCATCGCCGTCTGGTTTTCGTTCCACTGCCTAATGTCGGCCTGGATTTTGGGAGAAATGGTTTTGCACAAGTGATGCGTTATCTTTTCAAGAGCAAGGGTCGCCTCGAGCTCCGAGCACGTCTTGTCGAAGATTTGTGTAAGGGCCGCGATTGCGTCTGCTTTGGATTCGTTGCTCATCACTTCTCCTCCACGTAAAAGTTGCCCAGCGTCTCGGGCGTCCGGCTGGGCTCGGACTGGCTTTCCGGCAACGGTCGGGTAATGCGGGGGTGCTCCCGCCGTTGGCGCGTGCCCGAAGTCTCTCCCCCCGGCAAACAGTCATCACACACACAGCCGTCAAGCGGGTGCATGGGCACGCCGCACCCGTCGCACCAGTGGCATTCGCAGACCTCTTGCCAGCATCGGTAGCAGACTGGGCCGGAGTTGGGTTCGTAGTTGCGTGTGCCGGTCATGGCTCCGCCAGGGTAAGCTTGACGTCGGTCTCAAACTGCACGTCAACAATCTGGTACAGGAAATGTCCCAGGTGACGCGCCTCATCGATGCTGGTCAAGATTCGCGTCGGTGGCCAGTCGTCGCGGACAGTCCAAACCTTGCCGTTGCCGGTGGCACTGAACAGAACAACCCACGCCTGGTGTTGTCCCGGAAACACCTCCGCAACTTCTAGTTCCACGAGCTTAAAGGCGCGCCGTTCCATCACCCCACCCCCCGACCATTGATCCGCCGCTTCTCCCGCTTCGATTCGCCCGGACGCGCCGCGATGAGCGCGAGCTTGTCCACGTAGGCGAGCTTCGCGTAGACCGCGTTGCGCGCCTCGGCTTCCGCGCGCTTCCGCTTCCGGCGCTGCACCGGGGAGAGAGGGTTTCCGCGGTTGTAGGTCTTAGAGTTGGTCACCGTCCACCTCGTCAATTAGAAGCGCGCGCTCCTCTGGGCTCAGTACCGCGGCCCGCGCACACACCTCGCAGCAATAGCTGCCACCACAGTCGTTTCCGCAGCCGCATTCCTCAAGTTCAGGATCCACCCTGCACTCGTCGTTCCGCCTGTCGGTGGCGCGGGTGGGCATCACCCCTCCTCTTGCTTTGCCAGTTCAATGGCTTTATCGAAGGCCGAGAGGACCTCAACGTGAGTGCGTTCGGGGTCGTCGTTCCAGTGACACGCCGGGCAGGGTCGACCGAAACGGGTAGTGGCGTTGGCTAGCTCAAAAAGCCTGAGGGCGAACTCTGCCCTATATGGATCGGCGCTGGCGTAACAGGCGCTCTCTACACAGTGGCGGCCTCCACGGACTTGTTCTCCCCCCTTAGCCCAATTCTCGGGGTTCTCAATCAAACCCCTCGCCATCCGAAGAACATCACTAGGCTTGGTCATTCGCCACCTCACTAGCCGGCGCGTTGACCCACTCAAGTGGGCTGTCGACGTCCGGGTTACACACGGCGTACGCGGCCCAGAGGAGCTCGCGGTATATGGTCAGGGTGATGTCGCCCGTGCGGACACAGTCTCGGACGGACTGGACGGCGAGGCGGAGGCGTTCGCGGTCTACGGGTGCGACCGTCTGGGGGCGTGGAGGGATTCCGAACGGGGCGGGGGTCACGTTGCCGGCGGGCCTCGAGGGGACGCCGAATGGTGGGGTGTTGCGGCGGGTCATGGCTCTACCTCGCAGGCGGAGTCGAAAGCCTCGTCGGCCAGGCGCTTGATCACGGCCTCAACTACCGACTCTTGGTCCGGAGTCAGACCGTTGGGGCGTGTACACACCGCGTATGAGTCATGGCCCCAACCAATTTCCACGTCGACGCGCTTGCCGAACGCGGAGACTACGTATTGGCGCCACTCTCCGTCGCGGTCGACCTCGCCGGCACGGAAACCGGCTTCGATTGACTCGACCTCGGAGAGGGGCACGTGGACCATGCGGCCGCCGGGGAGTTGGAATGAGGTGCGGAGTTCGACGTCTTGGCTCAGGGTGACGCCGTGGCCGAGGAAGCCGGGGGGCCAGATCGGAAGCGGCATCATGCTGACCTCCGAGCCCGCGACCGGATAGCCGAGACAACCATCGCGCGGGTCGTCGGCGAGGGCATGCGACAGCGCGCGTAACCGGCAAGCGCTTCCCAACCCTCGGGGGCTAGGTTCTCGACGTAGACGGCGACGAGCTCGGCTTCGGACGGGTCGGAGCCGACGGACTCGTCGATCGCGCGGAGCAGCCGTTCGACCTTGGCGCGGCGGGCTAGGTCCTCGTGGGGGTTGCTAGCGCGCGGCTTGCGGGTAACCTCGGGCTCGCGGCTGGCGAGGGCGTAGTACTCTGCGACCTGGTTGATGGCGTTGCGGCGGCGACGGTTCACGACGACACCTTGGCGGCCGGGGAGGACAGGTCGATGTCCGAGCCGCCGCACTTGGGGCAGCCGTTCTCGCCGAACGCGGCGCGCTCGGCGGCTTTGACGGTGCGGAACTTGTGGCCGCACTCCATGCAAGCGAATCCGCTGGTCTGTTTCTGTTGGCGGGGGGCGGGGATTGTGTCGTTCATGGCATAGACGTGGTGCACGCGCCGTGCCAATTCGGTTTTGTCGTAGGTAATTGAAATTGACGCCAAGAGAGCTACGCAAGCGGCTGCGGTGCTCCGAAACATGAGAGGCAGTTTAATTAGGTAAAACGAATACATGGCTCACTCTGCGTCGATTTGCGGACTACGCAACGATTTCGCTGTATCCATGTTCAGTGCTTGTCGGTACCGGAGTAGCGTTCGGTAGGTGACACCAAGTTCCTGAGCAGCCCACGTGTAACAGCCGAGGTTCCTGGCAATAGCTAGCCGAATCTCCTCTCGAGCCTTTCCCGGGTCGAGGCGCATCAGGGCGGCTAGTCTGGTCACGGCCCCTGCTTCGTCCCCGCCAGCGCGAGCGCCGTGTCGACGATATGCACCGTCAGGTCGTCAACGAGAGCCTCTACGTGCTCCCGTGGCGTCCCCGGGTGGACTTTCTGCCAGAGGTCCCACAGGGCGTCGATCGAGCGCGTCCGGGCCTCTTCGGCGGCGGTTGTCATTGGTCTTACCTTTCGTAGCCGTAATAGGTAATTGCGGCCGGTCGGCAATCTATGTCCCGGCCGTCGTATGTCAACCCTAGCCTACCCGGGCGATCTGCCCGCTGCCAACGCCGATCTGACCGCGGCGGAGCTCGTGGAGCCACCGCGGCGCGTTCGGCTGGCGGCGACACACGTCGTCAATGTTGCCGCGGAGGGCGCCGGGGGGACACGTCAGATCTATCCCACATAGTGCTACGTCGCCTCCGGTAAACTCTCCGGCCGGCCAGGCCCGGAACAGTAGACACGCGGCGAACGCGTACCACGCCGCCAGCCTACCTATCCGCGAGTCGTCATAGAAGGCTAGTCCGTTGGCGTGGTAGGCCCACGGGAAGCCCTCGCCGCCCGAGTCGAACGGTAGCAGCTTGATCCCCATGCAGCGCGCAAGCACAACGGGCTCTCCCGGCGCGTGGTGATCGTGGAGCACGTTAACTATCTCGGTCCGTTGATCCGGACAGAGCATAGGCTGCTCAATCGGCCCGCGTCCCCGAATCAAACTCCTAACTGCCGCCTCGTCGCCCCATGTTACCATTTGTCACATGGTAATCTTTCGCAACGCAATCGGCAACCGCTATTTTGGCTTTCTACGTACTTTTACGGGATGTTTCCCGCTATGAGACGGGCGCTCTTCTTGCTTGCGTCCCTCGGTCTCGATCGCGTCCCAGTTCTCGGCGACTGCGCGGGCTAGCGATGCCAGGGCGCGCGGAGACATCGGGCCTTCGGGCCACGCCATCCTGCCAACCTCCTCCCACGTCTCGTCGCTGTACTGCGGCGCGAGCTTGCGCGCCTTGGCTAGACAGTCGGCCCAGCCGAACCGGAGCGAGAACGAGACCAAACCGCTTTCTCCGGGTGCGTAGCCTATGCGAGAAATGTGGTTTTTAGAAATAGTTAAAAGTTGGTCCATCGAGCCACCCGCGTGCTTCTCGGCGAAGCGCTGCATCAGCCGACCTCCGACGCCGGCTATCCCCTTCATGATGTTGTTGTAGTGCGGCGCGCTCGTCTCGAGCTCTGCCGCGGCTTGTGAGTCGTTCTTGCCGGTTTTTTTCTGGTACCGCTTCATGCAGTACCGGAAATACTCGGTGACCTCGGGATTTTCTACACCTTGGGCGCGTGCCATGCCTACGCAAATTAGCGACTCTTATAGGTAATTGCAATACTGGGCATGCGTGTAGGGGTTTGTGGCAGGCGGGGGCAGTAATTTTCCGCACCGTTTCGCCTTGCCACGCCCGCGCGAATGGGTTATTAGGTAAAACGAATTATGCGGCGCCCCGAAACCCGCGAGCAATACCAACTCCGCCGCCGTCTCGAGCACGAACACGAGCTCCTGAACCCCACGTGGCGCCCCAAGGCTCTATTCGCCGAGTACCCGGCTCGCTGCTCCGCATGTGGTGCTTTGCTCCAGTGCTCTAACTGTCAGCGGCGCCCTCGCAAGCTCCAGTTTCTCGAGGGGCGGCATTTGCAAGACCGGCTCGGGTGCGACTGCAGTCGAGAGGGAATCGTCAGGGTGTCATGCACTCGCTGCGACCATAGCTACCGCCAAATAACCTATGCCGCGTAACCCACGAAAACCTAAAAAGCCCGCACCCATTGAGGTCGTCGCACTCGTGCTGCTCCGCGAGAACCGGTGTGAGCAGCACAACACACATACCTTCGCCGACAAGCCGTGTCCCGAGTGTGCTCGCGAGGCGAGGGAGAGGATGATCTAGTGTCACAGCGTAAGGCTAAGACGACGGGACACAAGCACCCGCTAGGGAAACAACCCTGCGAGACCGACGAAGACTACCGCAAGGCACGGAATGCGTTGAAAGCTATCAGGAGGAAACGTCGTGGCCGTTGAACTCGGATACCCGCCCGCTATGGACGTCTCGTGGCGTGTCTACGTAATCGCTAACCCGGCGCGACACGTGCAGGTGTTGGCTCAAACCGCATACTTCGCGAGGCAAAAGGGTGCGGTGCTTCTGGGCGAGGAGCCCGGCGCCGTCGAGGTCGAATTGATATGACCAAGTTGCGAGCTCTCGAGTGGGCGGCGTTTGCGATCGTGTTCGGGATGCCCGCGATCGTGACGGCCGGGTGCGTGGCTAGCTGGGTGGGGGTTTGGCCGTGACCGCCCTCCTCCTCCGCCGCTGTGCCGCGGCCGCCTCGGTAGGCGCCAGCCCGTCAACCTTCGACGCCCGCGTCCGACCCGATGTGCCTTGCATCCAAACCCCCTTCGGACCACGGTGGCGCCCGGAGGACCTACGGGCATGGGTCGACCGGCAACCGGTATCCACCTTCGATGGCACGGCCCCGACGGCTGGCACGCCAAGCCCGGGGCCGGACGGATCGGATACGTCAGCTTCACTGTCGACGGACGCCGCCGAGAGCTTTCGACGGGCCAGCGAGACGCTACGCGGGCAGCAAAGGAAGCTGCGCGCATCTATTCGCAAGAGCTACAGCGCCCCACCCGAAAGCGGGCACGGCGAGGTGATAGCTTTGAGAAGCAGGGGCGCACGTGGCTAGACTCACGAGCCTCGACGCTAGCGCCCCGGACGCTGCTCTCCTACGGGGACGCGCTGCAAGTTCTGGCCAGTCACTTCCGGTCGGCAATCGACGTCACGCCGGAGTCGACGGAGGCGTTCATCGCGGCGGAGCTCGGGCGTGTGACGCGCGGGACGCTGCTGATCGAGATGACGGTTCTGCGCGGTGTGGTACGGAGTGTCTACGGGTCCCAAGCGGCGTCAACCCTGCCGGCGGTCCCGAACGCGCACGGAACGCCGCACAACGAGCCCCAGGCATTCGTGGAGCTGAGTCCCGAGGAGGCTCGGGAGATATTGCGGCAGCTCGAGCTCGACGGGGACCCGCTGGTCCATGCCTGGTTCACGACAATCTACGAAACCGCACTACGGCCGGCTACGGTTCGGCGGCTGTCGGTTCCGGAGCACTGGCGACCCGGGCAACGGGCGCTGAACATCACGCCGCGGATCAACAAAGCGAAGGTCTCGCGGCGGTTGCCGATTACGGAGCCGGCGGCGGCTGCCCTGGCCGCCGTGGCCCCGCAGCGTGGCCTGATCTTCCCTGGCCCTATGAGTCACCGGGGAGCACTGAGGCGAGCCGCCAAGCGCGTAATCGGGGACCGTGGCTCCAGGATTACGCCGTACGACCTACGCCGGATGCGCCTCACTCACTGGGGCGAGCAGTCGGGGAACTTGCCCGGGATACAGCAGCTGGCGCTACACACGAACGCCCGGACCACGAGCCGGTACATCAAGCCCTCGTTTCGGGCGGCGGAGAACGTCTTGGCAGTATCGCGGGAGTATCGCGGGACCGCCAAGGGGCAAGGGCGAACGGCGGGCTAGGCGGGCTCCGGCGAGCTCTGGCGCAACTTAAGAGGTCAACATTACGTCGCGGGTATTTGCGACGGGACGAGACGGCGGGGAGGCTCGAAAGACGCGGCGATATCGGGTGGGATTGGGAGTTTCGTGGGACTACCGCGAATCGAGCCCACTCCATTCCGCGGAGAAAAGATACGGTGGGTGCCCCCACCACCACACCGCGCGAGGGGGCGCTGTGAGGTTCGCATACGCCGACCCGCCGTACCCCGGCCACACGAGGCGCGGCCTCTACAAGTCCGACCCGCTGTGCGCCGAGGTCGACCATGCGGAGCTCATCTCGAGGCTCGTCTCGGAGTATCCGGACGGCTGGGCGCTATCAACGAACTCCGGCTCGCTCCGTTCATTGCTGCCCCTCTGCCCCGAGGACGTTCGGGTGATGGCCTGGGTCAAGCCGTTCTGCTCGTTCAAGCCGAACGTCAACCCAGCCTATGCGTGGGAGCCTGCCATTGTTCGTGGCGGACGGAAACGGGCCCGGTTCGAGACTACGGTGCGCGATTTCGTAAGCGCAAACATCTTGCTTAAGAAGGGTTGCGCCGGAGCTAAGCCGAGGGAGTTCTGCTTCTGGCTGTTCTCGGTGCTCAACGCGCTGCCGGGAGACGACCTTGTCGACCTCTACCCGGGGTCCGGGGCCGTCTCGGATGCGTGGGGCGAGTGGACCGCAGCCGCACCGCGCGAGATGGCGGGGAGGGTGTGATGCGGATCACTCCCGAGCGCCGCCAGTACATCAAGCGCCGGATGCGTCGCGATCCGGAGTTCGCCGCCCGTAGGTTCGTCGTCGGGCTGGCTGATCGCTACGTCAACCCGGCAGCGCGGGAGCACTTCATTCGCGACGCTCTGGCCGCCCTGGCCAACTTTCGTGAACGTGTGCTGACGGCGGACTCGGTTCGATGCTCCAAGGTTCTGCCACACGCCGCGCCCCGTGGTGACTGGCGCCACTCGTGGTGCAAGGACGACTGCCCATACCACGAGAGCCAGCCACGCGCCGGAAGGGGTGGGTGATCACGTGGCGATACTCGACCAGCATGGCAAGAGGTTCGACGGCGTGGAGTGCAAGCACACGAACTGCCCTGTCGAGTTCGACCCCGACGTAGTGCGCGGCATGAGTGCGCATGCGGTGCGCCAGCTCTATCCGCGGTTCTGGGGCAAGTGTCCAGACTGCGGCGCGCAGATGATCGCGTACGCAAGCGCCGAACACTACATCGCGGGGGATTGGTGATGGCTGCCCCTCGCAAGCGGCGGTGTCGGCACACTATCCGGACGGCCAAGTGGATTCCCGGTCGGCTTTGGTTCGACAGGTGTGATGTTTGTGGCGCGACTCATGAGTTTGGCGGCAGGTGGCGCACCCCCAGGGCGGCGCGCGTAGGGAAACGAGGCAAGTGATGGATTGGGGCAAAACAATTGAATTCGTAGCGCTGATTGCGGGCTCATGTTTCGTCGCCTGGGTCGTTTTGAGGTAAGAAAATGCCTAACCTTACCGCACCCGACCTCGCCGCGCTTGAGGCTCTGGAGAAGGAGGCGACGCCGATCCCACCATTAAACCCATCGAACTCATGCGCTGGCTCGTCCGTCTCGTGACGCCCGCCGACGGCATCGTGCTCGACCCGTTCACGGGAAGCGGCACGACCGGCATAGCCGCACTGCTCGAGGACCGGCGCTTTATCGGCATCGAGCTCAACGACACCGCGGAGGAACCCTACGTGACGATTGCTCGCGCCCGCATCTCGAGACACGCCAAAGCCGGCGTGCAACGCGACCTCTTCGAGACGGGGGTTCCGTGATCACCGGCAGGCCGTGGACGGAGGGTGAGGACGCTGTGCTGCGTGCCAGGTACGCGACCGACGGTGCCGCTGGTCTCGTGGGTGTCCTCTCTCGTTCCCTGCGCGCCATCTCCAAGCGCGCCGAGAGGCTGGGGGTTAGGAAGTACTTCAAATGGAACCAAGAGCTCGACGACCGGCTGCGTCTGCTATGGGAGTGTCACGAGATAGCGCGAATCGCCAACATGATGAGCACAACCGAACGGAAGGTTTACGAACGTGGCAAGTTTCTCGGATTGCCGATGGGCGTACCGCGCGGTTGTGAGTTTATCTGGGACGCTGCTAAGCGTACCGGGTTCCACTCCACACAGATCCGAGCCATATTGAAGTGGTCGGGTATCCGTCCGATTGTTCCCAAATCCAGGCCCAGAAGCAAGCTGTGGCGATCGACCTGCGTAGACTCGTTCAAGCTCGACGAAGCGATTGCGCGCTGGCTTTCGCTTGAGAGTGTGCGGTCGGCTGCCGGGCGGCGAGGGGTGTCCGTGAACTCGTTGTGGAGACGGCTAAAGAAGGCCGCGGCCAGCGGCGCGGACATCCCGCCACAACCTGGACCCGGGTGCACATGGCGCATTCCAACAGAAACCATCGACCAAGTTTTGTCCGCAAACCCAATTAGGTAAAACAAAATGTTTACACGCAAGTGGACCGCCGAGGAAGACACCGTGTTGCGCGCCTCGTATCCCGTGCTCGGTCCGGCCGGGTGTGCCGCGCTGTTCGACCGGACTCGTAACGCCATATCGAAACGAGCCTGCGCGTTGGGCGTCAAGTGGGTTGGGGAGAACGACCACGCTTGCGACTCCTCCGAGCTCCGGTCGTTCTCGAGCATTGGACACGAGCTCGGAATCTCTCGCGAGCTCGCACGGCAAGAGTACGAGTCGGCGATCCGCAAGCTCCGGGCGGGGTTTGCAAAGCTTGGGATAAGCACGGAAGAGGACTTCACGGGCAAGTGGCGGGAGGCGTCGTAATGCACATCGAGGAAAGACTCCGCGCGGTAGCGCCGACGCTGTTTCGAAAGCGCGTTACCGGCGGCGCATACGTTGGCGAGGGCTGGGTTCCATTGTTGGTTGAGTTGTGTCTCAAGCTCGAGGCGATTGTGGTTGCTCTGCCGGAGGAGCAGAGACCGGTCGTCGAACAGGTCAAACAGAAGTTTGGCGGGCTGCGTTTCTACCTCTCCCAAACCAACGCCGAGATTGATGACTTGATCGACGCGGCCGAGTCGGTATCGGTGCGCACGTGCGAGTCGTGCGGGAAGCCGGGTCATATCCGTGGCGGCGGTTGGTGGACCACACTCTGCGACGACCACGCCGCCGGGAGAGAGGTTGTGAGATGAAACCCAAAACCCTACAGCCCAAAGACTTCGCCCGTGCCAAGCGCTACGTGGATCGGTTCGACGTCGCTATTGCACGCGGTATCACCAAGGCGCGGCTGCACGCCACGGACTCGCAGCGACCGAGTGACGAGGCGTTGCTAAACGAGATTGGAAACGAGGTGGCGGCGGCGTGGGATGAGTTGGAAAATGAAACCTAAGCGCTTGCCCATCAAGGTTAAGACGACGGTCAAGCTCAAGGCTTACGCCTTACTCTCGGATCGGCTCGAGCGAGCCGTGACGATGGGGATAGCTCGGGCTCGGAAATACTCAGCGGACCACGACCGTCCGAGTGACGAGCTGCTGCAAGATCACATTGATAATGAGATTGCCTTGGCGCTTGACGAACTCGTGGAGTGGGAATGACGCAAGCAAATGACGACCGGACCGAGAGAGCCAAGGCGGAGACGCTGCCGGCGCCCCCGGACAACGACCCTAGCGTGATGGCAGTCATCGTCCCGCCGCCGCGGACTCCGCCGGCTGTGACGGACCGGCGGTATGAGTTTTGGAGTCAGCTCTACGCGCGCACTCGGAGCCTCGGGCCCCAAGCCATGATGGAGCTCGCGTCGGCTCTCGATCTCTTAACCAAGCTCAACGAGTACGAGCAGCTCGCCGCTATCCGTGTGTTTGGTGACAACGTCGAGAGGACGCTGAGGGCGTACCGAAAGTATGGACCGTTCGACCCGCGGACTGATACCAGAGAGAGGGAGAGGGACACTTACGACGAGTGTGTGGACGGGACGATGCATTATCAACTTCAAGTTATGAAGGCTCGCGTTAGAAGAGGCGAAGAGCCGTGAAACCTGCATCTGATAGTAATCAACCAAGCCTCAGTTGGCTTGGTTTTGTAGTTCAGCTCCAGGGTCTACGTGCACCCCTTCAACACTGACCACGTTCGGCGCGATTACCGGAGCCCTGCTCGAAATTACTCGAGCAGCGTTAACGTCGGCACACTCAGAATGTCCACAGGAGCAACAGACAAACAAGTCTCGCGTTTTCCTGTTCCCCTTTTCGGTGTGCCCGCACACGTGGCACTCCCTAGAAGAATTCCTTGGGTCGACGTAGCAGACGGGCAGACCAGAGCGCAAAGCTTTATAGGCAATCTTGCTTTGCAAGTCGCTGAAAGCCCAAGAGCGCAGCCTGCGTCGCTGTTTCCTGCTAGCCCAGATCCGTTCGTTGATTCCCTCGAGATTCTCGAGGGCAATTCCTCGCCCGGTGCGTTCGGATACGGCGACAATCTGCTTCGATATGCAGTGATTGACATGTCGAGAGAACCCGTTCTCCCGATCACGACGCTTCTTAAGCAAGCGCTTTGCGGATTTGGTCCCTTTCTTTTGGAGTTTACTTCTGATTCTAGATGCCCGAGCTCTCAGGTTGTTGAGGTGGCTACCAGAAAAATTATCTCCATCGCTTGTTGTTGCAATGTTTACGATCCCGAGATCAACACCAAGCCAGTCGGAGATTTTGCGCGCGTCGCCAACAGGAAATTCGACGCTAACATGCAGGTAGAGTTTGCCAGAACGAAACACAAGCAGCGCCTCTCTCCTATTGAATCGGAGAAGCGCACGTTGCTTCGGGCCGCACAGGAAGGCGATTCTCTGCCGACCAGATATGGTCCAGATGCTCACGCTTTCGTTGTCGGATACCCAGGAAAGCATGTGGCTATCGTAAGCAAACGATCCGGTCGGTCGAAACGTGGCGATATTTTCTCTTCGCGCCCTGTAGGCATCGGCAACCTTAGCAATAGCTCGGACAATGACCTGGGAGGAGAGGTCGGGGAATTTCTTACGGGCAGCGTAGTAAGCGAGTTTATGAAGCGGAAACCGGCGAAATGCTCCCGATTTCCACGCCTGCTCAGAAATCCAATTACAAGCCGCATGGGCTCGGCGAAGCGTCCGCTTGAGATCGGCGGTCTGTTCACTACTGGTGACAAGCTGGACTTGAGCAATGAGCTTCACTTTTTGAATGTAATGCCTTCCTCGCTTGCCGCAATGTCTCAAAGGAGGACGATTTGATCGGTCGCATCCGCAGTCTCAAGCCGGAGTGGCTAGAGGACGAGCTGCTAGTTATGTGCTCGTCCGACGCGCGCACGCTTTCAGTGGCCCTAATCCTTTTGGCCGACGACTACGGCAACGGGCGCGCCGGACGTGTCCAGTTGTCGGGGCGCGTCTTTCCGTTGAGCGAATCCCTGGACACACTTGACAAGGCACTCGGCGAGCTCGTCCGGATAAGGTACGCCGGAATTTATAACGCGGACGGTCAAAGTTACTTCTCAATCAGGAATTGGGACAAGCACCAGCGTGTGGACAAGCCCGGAAAGCCTAGGGTTCCTGGCCCTCCGGACAATCTCTTCGAGAAAGTTCCCGAGACTCTCGCGAAAGTTCCCGACAGTCTCGCGCCTGACCAGGACCTAGACCAGGACCAGGACCACGACCGACCCGCGTCGCCAAAGCGCGCGGGTTCGACATCAAACAAGCCGGTGCCGCTGGACGCGAACTGGCAACCCACCCCCGAGCTCGTCGAGGCTCTCACGGCAAAACACGGCGTCGATCCCGGACGGATACGCCAGATTGTGCCCGAGTTCAGGTGGTACTGGATACACGGCAAGGGTTCCGGAAAGCGCCGAAGCGAGAAAGGTTGGCAGCAAACATTTAGCAACCGTGTTGGACAGATGGCCAAGACCGAAGAGCTCTACGCTGGTCCCCGGACGGGACAGCAAGAGACCGCACAGGGGGCGATTCGTTGGGCAGAGTAGGCCCAGACTACGCCGCCGAGATACGGCGAACCCTCACCGATCCCGGACGGATGTGTGAGCGGCTCGGCCTGTCTCAGGGTGCACAGCGGCAGGCATCGGGTTGGATCGTGCGCTGCCCCGCACACGACGACCGGAACCCAAGCTGCTCGGTAACTCGGGGACCGGATGGGACCATCAGGGCTCGCTGCTTTTCCTGTGGCTGGACCGGGGACGCCCTGACCCTCGTTGCCGCCGTCCACGGGATGGACATCAAAAACCGGTTCCGCGATGTCATGGTCGAGGCGGCTAGCATTGCCGGCTTGCACGCCATCGTCGACGAGCTCCGGAACGGAAAGGCTTACGAGCCGAGACCGCTGCCGGTAGCGCCGCCGGCGGAACCCGACCGGGACTACCCGGACCTGTCTCAGGTTGAGTCACTTTGGAATGCTTCCGGACCTCTGGACGAGGACGAGGATAGCAAGTGGCTCCTCGAGGGTAGGGGAATAGACCCCCGTGCTGCCGCGCGTATGGGGTTAGGACGCGCTTTGGGGTCCGGGGTAGGCGCGAGTACCCTCCCGAGCTGGGCTCGCTACAGGGGCTCTGAGTGGCCAGCGTTGGGGTTCAGGATTGTAGTCCCAGTCTTCGACGCCTCCGGGACCATGCGATCGGTCCGTGCCTGGCGTGTTAAGGCTGGCGACGGACCAAAGCGATTGCCACCAGCCGGACACCGCGCCTCGGGGTTGGTCATGGCTAACCGCGTGGCACTGGACATGCTGGCTAGCGACCGCGGAAGCCCTTGCCGGGTTGTGGTTGCCGAAGGGGAACCAGATTTCTTTAGCTGGAGCCTCAAGGCTCCGTGGATGCCGGTGCTCGGGATTGTGTCCGGGAGCTGGTCCCAAGACTTCGCCGACCGCATCCCGTATGGGAGCGAGCTCATCGTCCGAACCCACCACGACGACGCCGGAGAACGCTACGCCGCCGAGATAGTCAAGACAACCCGCGACCGGGCCGTGGTCCGGAGGAGTGCCGATGCCGCTTGACGAGAACGACCGCCTGCAAGCCGGAACACTACCCGACGACCCGGCAGCCGATGCCGTTGTGGTGTCCGACGATGTCCCGCGGGTGCTAACCGTCCGAGACCTGACCAACGGCGCCGTGAAGCGATCAAGCGACCGAGCTCGGCGGCACACGTGCACGACCGGGAACTACCGCCTGGACCAGATCACCGGCGGACTCAAGCCCGGGTTCGTGTGGACCATCGGGGCGGCTACGAGCTGGGGCAAGTCGAGCCTGCTGGTCATGATTGCCGACGAGAACATCAAGCGCGGTAAGCGGGTGCTTATCGTCTCGAGCGAGGACTCCGAGCAAATCTACGGGGACCGCCTGCTACTTCGACGAGCTCGTATCAGTGCCAATAATCTACGCATGAAACGGCTCACACCGGAGGAACGCGAAGCGGCGATCGGCGTAGCCAAGCGCGCCGAAGACTCCCCGGTTTTCCTCGACGCCCGGGGACGCGGCGTGGAGTGGCTAGCGCCCCGGGTCAAGCGGCTCATCGTCGAGCACGCGATCGACGTGGTCGCGTTCGACTACCTGCAAGCTTTCGATAACCAGAAGGCACAACAGGACCGGCGGAACCAGGTTAGCTATATCGCCCGCGTGCTGACGGACATTACCAAGACGGCAGTGCCGGGCGGCATCGCCGGGATCCTGTTCAGCCAGCTCACAGAGAACGAGAAAAAACTACACCCGGACAAGAACTCGATCCGTGATTCGCGCGATGTGTCACACGCGGCCGAGGTGATTCTCTGGGGTTCACACCGGAGAAGCCGATCGATTCGGATAAGTGGGGGATGATTCAAGCCGGGGAGCGGTGCTTGTTCGCCGACAAGGTGAAAGACGGTCCCCGCGGGGCATTGCTACCAATGAAATGGGACGAACACTCCGCATGCTTCGACGCGATTGAGGACCCGGAAGCGGCGGCAACCCGTGCGCTAGTCGACGACCTCTCCGACAACTTCGAGGACCTGTGAGCGAAACCCAAATATCCGCCTCAATCTCCGACGCCCTCAACGTGCTCGGCGTCATGCACTTCCGAATCCAATGCGGTCGCGTCAAGGTCCGCGGCGGGTGGATGCACTTCGCCCCCGAGGGTTACCCGGACCGATGGACCGAGCTCGGGTTTCTCGAAACGAAGACCGACGAGGGCAAGCTAAGCGAGGCGCAGAAGCGGCGCCATGCGGAGCTCGTGAACAAGGGGCACCGTGTTGCTGTTGTGCGTAGTGCCGCGGAAACGGTCGACGTAATCAACCGCTGGCGAATGGAGGCAAGACAATGCGGGTAATCGTAACAGGGTGCAGGGACTGGACCGACCGCGAGCTCGTATGGGAATGGCTCGCCAAGCTCCCCCGCGAGGGCTTGGTCATCGTCCACGGCGGCTGTCCCACGGGGGCGGACAAGGCGGCGGACGAGTGGGCCATACTCAACACCAAGCGGGGGCCGGAGGTGGTTGCCCGTCGGGACGCCGGTCCCAACATGGGCATGGTCAACAACCGCGATAAGGTCGACCGCGGCGCCCGTATGTGTCTCATGTTTTGGGACGCCGCAAGCGAAGCCGACGAGCACTCGGACCTGCTCGACATGGTGACCCGGTGTGTCAAAGCCCGCATCCCCGTCCGAATTGTGCCGCCGCGTTTGGCATCGTCTTAGCGTCTGTGTTATAGGTAAAACGAAATGGAGGCTCAGGTATGAAGCTTGAAGATATCCCGGAGAAGCTGCGGGGCGGTGACTGGGCGTATGCCTTCCAGTGTTGCGGAGTCGAGCCGGTTGCGAAGAGCTACGAAGACGACGCTCACTTAGCCTACAGACAATACAACGAGCCGGACGTGCGCAAGTGCATCGGTTATGAGGGTGACGCACCCGAGTTTACTCGCGCCGACGTGGTCGAGATCATTGCATGTGCCGAGGGCGAGAATGACGGTCCGTCTTGGATCGGAGTGTTCAAAATCAAGAACGGGCTCTATGCCTTTCTCGAGGCCGGCTGCGATTACACGGGCTGGGACTGTCAGAGCGGCGGTAGCGCGACCATTAGCGACGACCTTGAGCATCTGATTCGGTTTGGTGTTGACGAGGACTCCAGGAAGCGGCTGGGGCTGAACGGGAGGGCGGCGTGACCTTCTGGCAATTCTTCTGGTGGTGGATTCTCTGTCCCCTCGTCTGGTTCGCCGGGTGGCAGCTGTTGCTGGTTGTGGTGCGGCTAGCGTCGCCTCCTAAAAAGGGCGGGCTGTGAAACTGTCGCTACTCCTCGGGCTGGCGCTTGTCGGCTGCACCAACTGGGAAACCGTCGAGGCTAACCGGCAGCGGTTCGCGAGGGAGACGGGGGCGACGACGGTTGTGTGTCGGCACGTCTCGTTCTCGATAACCGGCTGCGAGGCGATTGTGGGAGGTCGACCCGCACGGTTCGCGTGTGACGACCGGACGTGCTGGTGGGAGTTTGGGAGATGAGCTTTCAAGACATCATCAACGGCATGGTGTGCTTCCTATTCGGATACACGGTCCTTAGCGATCTGATTAGGTTCGGGAGGAACAGGTGATGTTCGGCTGGTTAAAGCGCAAGCCAAGAGAGCCCCGGAACATTGATGTGGGAAAGGGGTTAATCGAAGTCGAGACGGACGACGGGAAGATTCATGAGACGGCGTTTGAGGGTACGGCGAAGTGGGTTGATTCAAGCGCGACAATTTCGGGTAGCGGGTTTCTTAGCGTTCGAACGGCACGGCAGATGTTTGCGCTATGGAGGATGACCGTTGGAACCGAGGGACTGGTTGGCGTCGGAAACGAAGACTCGACGGTTTGGTTTCCTATGCACCGCATAATGGCAATTCGCGTCAAGTTCGAGCCCCACACGGTGACCGTATGACCTTCCTCGCCGGCTTCCTATTCGGTTTCGGGTTTGCCCTCGTGTTGTTCGCCGGGGCGTTGATTGCGGGGCCGAGGTGACTCGGTCGATGTGGGGAGACGTCGGAGTGGTTCTCCTGTTGCTTGGGCTGGGAGCTTTGACCGTCCTCAACATCGTTAAGGGGTACAGCGATTACCGGTCTGGGCAACACAGACTCAAACTGTGTGAGGCGGCGTGTGGAGAACGAAGGGCGCCAGCGTGCTTCGCGGCGGACGGTGTCGAGTATGCGGCGTGTGCTGGGACGGACGGCGGGGTTGAGGTTAGGAGGGTGCCGTGACCGCCTTTGCCCTGTTCACGGTAGCGATCGTGCTCCCGTTCATCGACGCCAAGCTAAACCGAATAGCCCGAGCTCTGGAGGATAGGAAGTGAGACTGTTAGCGCTGAGAGCATGGAGACTCCTCACCCGCACCGCCTGGGACCGAGCCACAATCTACGGGGCACTGATGGCTCTCCGGGGCGTCGACTCGCGGCTCGAGCTGCTCAAGCGGGCTTACCAGACGGGGCACATTAGCCGACACGAGCTCTTGCAGTGGGGATGGGCGATTGGGAGGAAAGCGTGAATAGTAACCGCATAGGCTGGCTCGTTGTGCTCTCGGCGATGGCTTGCGTTGTGGCGGCTGCGTATTTGGTGGGGAGATGAGCGACGCTAGCAGCCCCATCGCCAGTCTCATTGCTCTGCTTGGGCTAGCGGCATTGATAGCGTTTCCGTTCATAGCGTTTCCCAACACCCCATACCTCGAGCGCGCCCGCGGCGGGTTCCCCGAGCTCTGCGAAATCTACGTCGACCGGATGCACGGGTGCCCGCGTCGGTACCATAGCGCGTGGCGGTGCTACGCAAGGCACGGGCAAATGACTTGTCAGACCGGAAACGAGTGTGTGCCGTGGTAGACGACGCCAACGCCAAGCCCATGACCGAGGACGAAGCCCACGCTATGCTCGACGACGTCTTGGCAAAGATCGCTAAAGGGCTTGAGCTACACCGTAGCGGACAGATTGCGGTGCTCTTGCGGGCGGCGCACATGATCGCCTGGAAGGGTCCTTGCGAGGAAGAGACCGAAGACGACTGGGCGTATCTCGCGGTGCCGCTTGGTCTGCTCTGTCACGCGAGCGTGTGTAACCAGTTCGAATGCGAGGACCGCGACATGACGGTACACGAGGCGGCTAGGGGTGCGGGAGGAGAGGCGAATTGAGATGACAATGCGAGACGTGAACGGGACCGAGATTCGTGTTGGTGATACGATAGAGAACATTTTGACACTGCGTAGGATGCGTGTCGATGCGATAGATGGAGAGTATGCGTGGCAGCGAGACGAGTTTTTAGGCACGACATCCACAGAAACCAAGTGGAGAATTGTGGAGCGAGAGGGGGTAGCCCTCGGCTCGGACGGCAGCACGGGAGAGCTGCGCATCAGCAACTCGGCGCCAATCCGGAGCAAGGGCGGCGTCTGGTACAACGACCCGGGGAGCAGGCCGATTGCGGCGGAGCTTCCTGACTATGGATTGCCGTCTTTCTCGAAGTCAAACATAACGGGTACGATAACCCTTAACGGCAAAGAGATCGGCAGATTCGACAACGGCAAGGTTTCTATCAACAAGCCGATAGCGGACACGATACCGGCGCCGGCGCCACTGCACCCGATGGGCATATCGCTGCGTGTGCCGGTAGAGCCAGAGCCGCAACCCACCCTCGCCGACTTCCAAACCGCCGTTGCCGCCTACATCGAGGACCGCCTCCCGCCTGGCGCGCGGCTCGTGTTCGACGCATGTGGTAGCAAACCGAGCTCACACGCGGCGTGCTACCTCTGTTTCGTTGTCTCCGCTTCGGGCCAAGAGCTCGGCGTGTTCGAGTGGTGCCAAGACAACGAGTTCGGGCACGGTAACTGCTGGCTCGAGGAGGAACTCGACACGTTCTGTAGCGACCTCGCGGCCGGCTACGTCGAGAGGGCGAGGGACCGCGGCTATCACCCGCCGAAGCGGAAGGTGAGTCTCTGATGGACAAGCCCGAGTTTTACGCTGTGTACTGGAAAGCCCACGACGCATGGGGTAACGAGACGATTGAGCAGTACCCGACGCTAAGGGAAGCTCAGAATTACGTTAAGTATCTACTCAACGACGGATGGTGCAAAGGCGTGCCGCGCATCGCACGCTTCGTCGGGGAGTGGGTGACGTGAGAAACTTTCTAGAGAGTGTCGCCCTCACCGCCGTCGTCGTGGTTGCGGTGGGGTGGGTGGTGGTTGGGTGGCGGTAGTGGGCGACTGCGACAAGTGCGAGGCACGCTTGGTCAAGACCGGCATACGCATTCGGCTGTTGCGTGAGGCTTTGAGCAAGATATCACTCGTAGGGTGCGGATTGTCCAATCTGTCATGGATGGGCATTGCTTCCGAAGCCCTCTGGAACGACGACGAAATATGGGCGACGCCGAGTGCGAAGTACGTGGAGAGTCCGAGGGTGGAGAGCGGCGATGAATGAGCGCGTCTTCTACGTCGACTTCGGAGAGGAGTTCCGCAACTGGAAGATGACGGAGGCGGACGACGTGGCGCGCTTCACCCTCACCCGAGACCAGGTCACGCGGGCCGACCTCTGGCACCATGAGCACCGGAAACTCTGGAGCCCGCGATGCGACGGCGAGAGCGTTGCGTACCAGTTTCACGACGGGAGTGGCATCGGTAGAACCGAGCTCTGCTACTGCTGGCGGTGTGGGGAGGGGTTGGATTTGACGAATTATACGACGTGGTGATGAGCAAAGCAGACCTCGCCATCTGGCAAGCCCTCGTCCGGCAGCTCGAGAGCCTAAGCCGAGAGCTAGACCGGACAATCGAAGCGGCGAAACGACTTGAGGCTTGCCTTTTAGGTAAAACGAATTAGAGTGGGCGTAGCTCAGGAGGAGCACAATGGCAAAACCCAAGACAGACGAAGAGAGAGCAGAAACCAAGATCATCGACATTGCCCGCCCGCAGTTCAACGTCATCGAGATCCCAATTGTTGGGACCGCTAAGTACGTCAGCAATCGGTTCTCGGACGTAAGCAAAGGGACCATCATCACGGACCAGGCAATCGGCGAGGTCGAGGCAAAAGCCAAGAAGCGTAGCAAGGCAAAGCCGGCACGCGACTTCGAAGCAATCGGCCGCGACTCGCTGCACACGTCAAAAGACGGCTGGCACGGAATCCCGACTATGGCGTTTAGGGCCGCGCTGGTGCGGGCTTGCTACGCCGAGGGGATCGACATGACGCACGCCAAGCAATGCCTGTTCATCTTGCCAGACGGTGAGGACCAGGACTGTAACGGTATGGTTCGAATCCACGGATCGGGTCCGGCAATTCGCCAGCGACCGGTTATCTGGCAGCGCAAGTCTGGCATCGTTTCGGCCGGCGAGTTTGACCAGTGGAGCTGTTTGCTTAGGGTTAAGTATCTCGCGAAGGCGTTCACGCCTCGAGCAATCGCCTCTCTGGTTGTCTACTCCGGAATCAGCATCGGCGTAGGCGCAGGCCGTCCGTTTTCAAAGGCAAGCGTTGGGCAAGGCTGGGGAACGTTCGAGATTGATGAAAGCGCCGTTGCCCAGGCGGCGGAGTAGGACAGAGCAAGCGGAGCGCAGAACAGTGCAGTGGAGCCAATTGCGGCTTAGCAAAGCAAGCCGGGCCATGTGTAGCCCAGCTAAGCTCAGCGTAGCAAAGCAAAGCAAGCGATGCCTAGACCAGTGCAGAAAAGCGAAGTGCAGAGCAGCGAAGCAAGCGAAGCGTAGCTCGGCGTAGCTCGGCCCAGCGCTGTCCAGACTAGACGTGCCAAGCACAGCAAGCACAGCGAGGCATAGCGCGGTTGATCGCGGTCCAGTAGAGCATAGCAAGCAAAATTAGGCACGGCGATGTGCAGCTAAGTGAAGCGTAGCGTAGCAAGCGACGCATAGAGCAGCTTAGAAAAGTCTAGTGATGTGCAGCCGAGCAAGCGTAGCTTAGCCGACCATAGCGAAGCGATGTCAAGAGAAGCCAAGCAAGCGTAGCCACGCGCAGCGCGGCGTTGTGAAGCAAAGAACAGAAAAGCACAGCATGGCGTAGCCTGTCCACCAAGGAATACACAATGACCAAAGAATCACATGACAACGGGTTGCCGGATTCTGTTGTTAGGAGACTGGACCTTCTGCGAAAGCAGAACAACGGAATCCTGACGCCCGACATCGTTCTGACGGACGCCGAGGCCGGCAAGTCGCCACTCCGGTCCTACTTTACATGGGACGACCACTCGGCGGCTCGCCGGCATCGTCTGTCCGAGGCCGGACAGCTTATCCAGCGTTACAAGTTCGTGATCGTCGCCACAGAGGGCAAGGTTGTGAAGGTTGCGGCGCTTGAGAAGATTGAGCCGGGGCCCAAAGGCGAAACGCAATATAGGCACATTGAAGATATCATGGACGACGAGGAGGAGTATGCGGCGCTTGTGCGCAGGGTTAAGGCTCAGCTTGATAGCCTGCGACGCCGATACGAGAGCATCGTCGAGCTTAAAGCGGTATGGAAAGCAATTGGAACCAACGTTGCGTGATACATGACCGAGAAAGCAAAGCCACGCCTACACCTTATCAAAACCTCGGACGATCCGTCGCTATTCAATGCTGATTTAGATTGGTTTTTCAATTGCTACCCCAGTGAGTGCGGCCTGCAATCGGTGGGCGTTGCCAATATTCTCGACGCTGCTCTTATAATTGGCTCGTGGAAAACCACGGACGAGCACGCCCACCCCCTCACAGTCCGCGTCACCAGCAAGAGCCCGGGCCACGAGGACCAAGACCCGTGGAACGACCACCACGTCCGGCTCGGCTCGGACACCTCCGGTGTGTTCTCCCGTGGGCGTCGCATCTGGCGCCGGGTCAAGCAGCTGCCGTGGCACATGCAGGAGGCGCTACGGCTCTATTACGAGCCGCGGCAGCTTTGGTCGGGGGATGAGGGGATATGGGCCAACGGAGCCTTTGGGCCGGCTCATATCGAGCGGGAAGCGCCTATTGAGTGGATGATTAGGGCAGCGCATGAGGCTTACTACCTGTCCCAAAGGAGCGCCGCGTAATGGGGTTGTTTGAGATTTATCAGGCTAAGGCGCGGGAGCACTCGGACGAGGACGAGGGGAGGCGCAAGACGGCACGGGTAGCCGAGCCCATCGTTGCCAATCTGCAGCCCGGGCGGAACTACGTTAACCCGGCTCAGTTCCTAGCTGTGTGTCAGTACTTGCTCGAGGGTACGAACGGAACCCGAGACGCGGCCGTTGAGAGTGGCCGGTTGAGGCTCGGTCGTATCGAGCTCGTGCGGACTGAGTACTCGGATAGCGAGTGGCTGTCGGCCCAGCAGATTGCCGACATGTGTGGAAAGCATAGAACCTATATTGTTAGGCTTGCACAGCGTGCCAAAATAGCGCACCTAGTCAAAAGCGTTGGTAGGACTCGAGTAAAGCTATACAACTTCAAGGAAATACTTGCGTTGAGGGCGGCGGGTTGAGCCACGCTGTGCCTGGTGCGTCCTAGTCTTCGGGAAGTATTCCCACTCGGGTTTCCGGTTCTCCCACATTGACTTCGACCCCATACGGGCACGGAAGTTAAACCGGTTTTTACATTCGTGGCTTGGTTCGCAATCTTCGTGGTGCTCGCCATTGCGGCGGCGATGATTCGATACGGAACTATCAGTGTCCCACCAGGCTAAAGGCTGCGGCTGCCAATTCTGCGCCGACTACTGGGCGCCACGGCCTAGGCATCCCGGACACTTGGGCGGGTATGTTTGGGGGTTGATGGCTTGGCGGTACGGGCAATAAAGACTTAGAACGAGGTGCTCCCTTCACGTGTACGGCCACGGTAACAGCCGGTTAAAAGGGAGCGGATAACGTAGTGAGAGGGTCCAAGACCCCCGAAGCGCAAGAGCTGGAGTTTCGTAAGCATTATCTCGTAACGGGCAACGCAAGCGGTTCGGCTAGGGCCGTTGGCCTGTCGCCGGCAATGGGCCACGAACTCGCGACGCGGGCAAGGGCCGACGAAGCTTTCCGCAAAGCTCGGGAAGAGCTACGCGCGCGCGTCCTGCCAGACGCCGAGCAGATGCTTGTGGCCGCCTGCGAGATTGCACTCGAGCGAGTGAACGACGAGCCGCCGTCGCCGGAGAAGCTGGCGCGTATTGCCGTCGAGCACGGGCTCAAGAACGTCAGCTATCAGGACCCGCGCGCCAACTACTTCCGCGGATTGAGCTCGGCTTTCGCGGCGCTGTCGTCACATCGCAAGCTCGACGCCGGCAGACCCCTCGAAGCCTCCGGCACCGTAACCATCACCTTCTCCCCGACGCCGGAAGCCGCGGCGAGGCTCGTTGACGACACCGAGCCTAAACCTTAGCATCCGGCTCAACTACCCGCAGTGCAAGGCGCTTGAGGTTCTAGGCCCGCGCCGCACACTGTTTCTGGGGTGGGGTCGCGGCGTTGGTAAGTCTTGGTTCGTTCGCGCCGTCTGGTGGCGCCTGATTGCCGAGTGGGAGCATAGGCTCCGTAGCGACGCGCTAAAGCCTTTTCGAGGCGTCCGCATCATCGTCCTGATGCCGACCTTGAAGCAATTCAAGGACGTGCACTGGAGCGGCATCGAGCAGGAGCTTGGGCCCGGGGGAACCTGGGAACATCTCCGAGCCAAGCTCGATCGGCAGTCCGGTAGCATCACTTTTCCGGGGGGCTCATTTCTCAAGCCCTTCCCGGCGTCGGCTTACAACGCACGGACGGCGCGCGGCATGCGCTGCGACGTTCTCTGCTGCGACGAGGTCGACGACATCGAGGGCGAGGTTTACGACGCTGTAGCGGTACCGTGGCTTTCCGAGCCGTGGTCGCTTGGCATCGAGCTCTTAGGCGGCACACCAACCAGAGGCCGACACGGCCTATGGTGGCGGACGTTTAGAGCCGGTAAGCGTGGCGACGCCTTGAGGGGCGGCGCTACCCCCGAGACCGACGACGAGCTCGCCCTAAGCAGCGTCTACTCGTTCCACGCCACGTATCGGGACGCCCCCGAGACGGTATCGCCCGACGCGGTACGCAAGGCTCGAGCGACGACACTACCCGCCACGTTCAAGCGTGAGTGGGAAGCGGACCCCGACGCCGGCGAAGGTCTCGTCTACCCGTTCGACGAGTCTTTCCACGTCCGACCGCCGCCCCCCATGGCGGCGTTTCGCGAGTTCATTGTCGGCATGGACCACGGCTGGGTCGACCCCGGCGTTCTCCTGCTCGGCGGCGTACTCGGACACGGCGAGGACGCGACCCTATGGCTCCTCGACGAGTCCTACGAGACCGAGTGCCCTAGCCACATCTGGGACCAGCGGGCCCAGCAGTGGGGCACGGCAACGTTCTGGCCCGACCCGTCACGACCCGAGCGCATAGCGGCTCTCCGCGCACTAGGAATCACGGTCGGCGACACGGACAACGAAATCCTAGGCGGCGTCGCTAGAGTTGCCGACCTAATGTTTATCCGGACACTCGAGTCCGGCGAACGATACTCGCGGCTCTACGTCTCGCCGAAGTGCAAGAACACGATTCGCGAGCTCGGCCTGTACCGGCGTAAGAAGCTCCCGGACGGTAGTTTCGACGAGAAACCGGCCGACAAAGATAACCATGCGTGTGACGCCCTGCGCTACATGTCGGTGGGTAGATTCGGGCGAGCTCCAAACTATCGCACGGTTGCCAGTGGCCGTTGAGTGTGTTATATTCTGACACATGTCTTCCGCTGTCAGAGCCTGTTCCAAGTGTGGAGAGGCTAAGCCGTCTACCGAGTTCTACAAGGACTCGTCTAAGTCTTACGGACACAGGCCAGACTGCAAGAAGTGTAGTAACCTCAGGGTTAGGCGCTGGGTGTCCGCCAATCGGATCAAGCGCAATAGGTACATGGCCGCATACAGAGCGGTCAACGATCATAAGTATGCCGGTACGCGGCGCGATTGGTGCTCTGACAACCGTGAGCGCCGTCGTAACTTTTGCCGCAAGTACCGAGCTTCCATCGCGGAGTATCCAGACCTAAGCATCGATGATTGGCTGGACCGTATCGATGAGTTCAACAGTTGTTGCGCATACTGCATGCGGCCGCTTAACGAAGACGAGATAACGCTAGATCACATCAGGCCGGTATCTAGCGGCGGAACGCACACGATCGACAACGTGGTTCCGGCGTGTGGCTCCTGTAATTCCCGCAAGAACAAGGCGCTAGTTTTCGACTGGGTTGCTCGCGGGATCGGCGTTTTAGAACCCGAACCGTTAGCAAATGGCAGACTACGCACCGGCCGAAATCGAACGAGCCAACCGAATCATCACGGCGAACACGACGCCACGGTATCGGCGCCTCGAGAACCTGGAAAACTGGGTTGCCGGGACGCAATACCAGGGGCGTAAGTCGTGGTGGGACGACTCGGTTCCGTTGTGGGAGCGGGCGCCGTGCCTCGTCTACCCGGTCGCCAAGATTGCGATCGCCTCCAACGTTGACCTTGTGCTCGGCGAGGGCCGGTTCCCGGTAATCACGAGCAAGCCGGGCGAGGACGAGAGCGAAGACGAGGGCGGGCTTAGCGAGGACGTTAGCGCCGATCTCGACCGGTTCATCGTAGAGCATCACAAGCTTTGCGTGTTCCGAGCTCGAGCCCGAGAGTCGTTCGGCGCGGCACAAGGTTGCGGTAGCTCGGTTCAAGTTCACGGCGTGCGCAACGGAAAACCGTTCGTCGACGCCCTCCCCGCCAAGTGGTGCACGCCCGATATCGACGGCGAGCGCACGGTTGGCAAGCTCGAGATTCGCTATCCGTTCGTCGAGGAGTACAAGGACCGTGACGGCGTCTGGAAGATGCGCATCAAGCTCTTCCGGCGCGTAATCGACGACGCCTCCGATACGACCTACGTTCCCGAAGAGGCTTTCCCGGACGGCCGAGAGCCGTCGTGGTCGGTCCTCTCGAAGACGAATCACAACTTCGGATTCTGCCCGGTCATCTGGTACCCGTTCATGCGCACGGGCGCGCCGGTAAACCAAATCGACGGCGAGGCGATCCACACGCTCATCCTCGACGAGATCGAGGGCCACGACGTAGCGATTAGCCAACGTCACCGCTGCGCGCTGTTCTCCGAGCCGCAGATCGTCGAGGCCGGGGTTAGCCCCGGGTTCAACCCGACCGACGTCGGTAGGACGCCCGCGATTCCCGCGACGCTAGCCGGCGGTCTTGCCGGTCCCGGTAATCCGCAAGTCGGCTCCTACGAGTACGGTCCGCCGAGCATGGCGGCACGCAAGAAGGGTCCGGGTTACCCGTGGCAATACCCGAATCCCGAGACCAAGGTTACGGCCATCACAATCGGCGCCGACGCGCTGCAGGCGCAAGCCGATAACGCCTCCGATATCCGGCTCAAGCTGCAAGAGGCGCTGTGCGTCGTCTTTCTCGACCCGGAAAACATCAAGTTCGCCGCGACGACCTCGGGTAAGGCACTCGAGGCGATCAAGCAGAAGCAGATCGACCGGTGCGACCAGTACCGCGACGACCTGCGAGACAACTTCATTCTACCGAGCGTGCACATGCAGCTCCGGATTGCTCAGAAGGTCATGTCTCAGGGCCAGCGCATCGACGTGCCGGGCGCCAAGAAGATTCGAAAGCTCCTCGACGGGTTCGTGACCAATGCCGGAACCAACCAGCCTACCAACGGTCAAGCCCGACGCGCCGAAGCAACGGTGGAATCCGCCCAGTCTTAGCTTGAAATGGGGGCCGTATTTTACGCCGGATCCCGAAGACGAAGCCAAGACCGTCGACACGGCCGTTAAGGCCAAAGAGGCCGGGCTAATCACGACCCGAATGGGCGTCGAGAAGTGCTCACGCATCTTCGGCGTGGAGAACGTCGACGCGGTCTTGGGCGATATCGAGTCCGAGAAGGCGGAACAGGACGAGCGAGACCTGAAGAATGCGACGAACGAGCTCGCCGCTGCCGCCAAGTTTGCACCACCTAGGACGTCGAAGGCTCCTGGCGGCGCAGGCCCTGTTCCTAGCGGTAAATCTTCCAAGTAGAGTGGTCGTTGCCGGCGGACCACGGTCTGGCAAAACCACGCTAACCGAAACACTCGCCGAGCGGACACGCCGGCAAGCGTTCAAGAGTGACGACCTGATAGGACTTGGCTGGTCCGAGGCGTCCGAAGCCGCGTCGGCATGGTTCGACGCGCCCGACCCGTGGATATGCGAAGGGGTTGCGATGCCCCGCGCGCTACGCAAGTGGCTAGCCGCAAACGACGGCGCACCCTCCGACTTGGCGATTTGGCTAAACGGCGAAGTTGAGCACCGAGTTCCGGGGCAACGCGCAATGACTAAGGGCTGCGAGACGGTCTGGCTCGAGATTCTTCCCGAGCTTGAACGCCGCGGCGTTGAGATTTTAGCTATATGAAGACCTGCCTTTGCTGTGGCCATGCGGCCGCCGACTCCGACGCGACTTGCCCCAAGTGTGGCGAGGGGTCTTGGTCCGCGTCTAGCGCCGACCCCAAGACCGTCCCAGACGCGCCTAAGCCAAAGGGCAAGGGTAAGGGTCGCTAGTGCCGCTGATCACCGTTCAGACCATCTCGGGCACGTCTCCGGCCTCCGCCTCGACAGCGGCGGTGGGGAGCCCGGTCAACGGTCTTGCGCGCTACGACTGGTTTCTCATCGACGCGACCATTATCGGCGGCACGTCGGGCACGGTTGACGCTTGGCTTCAGCGCAAGATTGAGGGCCAGGACAAGTGGCGCGACTGGATTCGCTTTCCGCAAGTCGCCGCCGCCACGACCAAGCACTACTCGGTCCAGATGACCGGCGCTAACTCGATCTACGAGGTTAGCCAGGGGACGCTTGGGTCTCCGGGAACTCCGACCATTCCCGCCAACACAACGATCGGCGGGCACTGTGGTGACAAGGTTCGGCTGGTTGTGACCGCCGGTTCGGGCACCTCGGCCGGCGCCGCACAGATCGTGCATATCTCCGGCTGGGACCACGAGTGAACGGACAGGGCTTCCAATTCTCGCCCATGGGAATCATCCCATTACCCGAGGGCGAGGTTAGCGGAGTCGATGACGAGAGCTTTTCGCCCGGCGCGGTGGCGCTAGCCGCTGTGGCTCCGAGGACGATTCCAAGACCCGCGCCGTCCGACGACGAGGACGATTCCGAAGACGAGATTCGGCCGGCGAGCAAGATCAAAACCGGCAGTCTCAAGCCGCGCGATGTCGTCAAGCTCGCAAAACGTCGTCTCCGAGAGATCAAAGCAGAACTTAAGCACCACGAAAGGCTCAAGCGGGAGAAAGCCTCGCTCGAGCGGCTCGTGGAAGCCGCAAGCAAACCGGTCGCCCTCGTGCGGCCAATCGATTCGGCGCGACGTAGCGCCGGCTGACCGTAACAAGGAAATAGAATGGCAAACGTTGTCGCAACCGTCACCGGCGTAACTCTCGTGGGTGGCTCCGCAAATTCCCCCGAGCAGTCCGGCGTCGCGACTGTTCGTAAGACGTACCTCGTCACGATGAACACCGCGGTTTACACGGCGTCGGCCGACACCGCTACGGTTACCGGCATCGGCGACCGCATCAAGGAACAGACCCGCAAGGGTAACGCCGTGACGTTCCGTTCGGCCATGGCCGGCCCTCCCGGTCGTACCGCCGCGGGCGTCGCCGCATACGTGAGCGTCGGCAGCGTTATCACCAACGCTTCGGAAACTCTCTCGTTCCAAATCGGCGGGACCACGACCGAGGCGAACACGGCCGCGGCTACGGGCGTTGGCCTGTACGTCCTGGTCGACGAGGGAATTAGCACTTGATGCTAGCTCCGGAGGTGGGCCGCGGCTATTCGGCCGACGAGCTTTCGCAAATCCAAACCCGGGACGTGTGTGCGGAACTCCGCGCCAAGGCTCCCGGCGTCATGCTCCATATCGAAAACGCCATGCGGCGCGAGCGTGACGTAGCGGCCGAGCTTCAAAAGCTCCGACTCAAGATCCAAGACGTCGCGCCCGGCGACCCCGTCAACGTGGCTTTTGCTACGTGCCGGGAACTGCTCGAGGTCGAGAAATCGATCGCGACCGCCGGGCCGAGCGTCGACGCGAAGGTGTTGCTAGCGAGACGCGACGCACTTCGCAAGATGATCGGCGACCCGCCGCAGTAACACTTTCTCGCTACATAGAACGGAGCGCAAAGGTGCAGCGCATCTGTCTAACAATGATCGTGCGCAACGAGGCGCACGTTATCGGCCGACTGCTGGCCTCGGTCAAGCCCTACATCACCCATTGGGCGATTGTAGACACGGGATCGACCGACGGAACGCAGGAGCTTATCCGGCGCGAGCTTGGCCCGTTTCCGGGCAGGCTTGAGCTTGAGCACTGGGTCGACTTCTCGACGAACCGCAACCAAGCGCTAACGCTAGCCCGTAAGCTCGGCGCCGACTACGCATTTGTTATCGACGCCGACGAAGAGCTCGTCCGGTTCGACAACGGCGCGGCATGGGGACCATTCGAGGCCGACGCCTACGCGATCCGGCTCCGCCTCACCGGTACCGACAACGTTTGGTGCCGGCGGCAGCTATTCAAGCTCTCGTGTGATTGGCACTACGAGGACGAGATACACGAGCGGTCGGTAAGCTCGAACGCCAAGACGACCGGCAACATTCTCGGTTTCGAGATTGTTAGCCACAACGATAGCGCACGCAACCGCGACGGCGCACAAGCCAAGGCGAAACGCGACGCCAAGACGCTTAGGCGCCTGCTGAAGCAACGCCCAGACGATCCGCGACTCGTCTACTACCTCGCCCAAACGCTAATGACGGCGGGCGAGATAGACCGCGCCATTGAGCTGCACGAGAAGCGGTTGACCCTCGGCGGGTTCGGCGAAGAGATTTACGTCTCCGCCGCGCAGATAGCGGCTCTCAAAGAATTCCGCGGCGACCACGTTGACGACGTGATAGCCGCATATCAACGAGCCTACGAGCTCCGACCCACGCGGGCCGAGCCGTTGTGGGCGATCGCGGCGTTGCTCAACGACCGCGGCAAGCCGGCACTCGCCGAGGTTTACGCCCGCGCGTCGTGTCGGGTCCCGCGGCCGAGTGACAGCCTCGTGGTGAACGAGTCGGTATACAAGTACCGCTGCGCCGACGAGCTAGCCGGCGCGCTTGCAAGGCTCGGACGCCTCGAGGAGGCGCTTCCGATACTCAAGCGGCTCGAGACCTTCCCGGAGTTGCCTCCGGAAGAGCTGCCACGGGTCAAAGAAAACCTAGCGTTCGTCGAAGCCGGCCTAGCCAAGGCGGCCGAGTGAACGCCGCGCAGATCAAGAAGCTCGGCGCCATCTGGGGCGGCCAGCATGGGCTGCTCAGTGTGGCTGAGCTCGACGAGCTGATGCGGCTCGTCTTTCTCGCTTACGCCGACGCCAGCGGTACGCTAAGAGTTCTAGAAATCGGCCACTACCACGGTCTGTCTACGTGTGGGATTGTTCACGCGCTGCAGGGCGGGTGCGGCGACTGGCTCCTCGACACGCTAGACGCGCATTGCGCCGACCAGTGGGTGGGCAAGACCGAACCGCAAGACTTTCTCCGCAACATGGCGGAGCACTTCGACGACCCCCGCGTAACGCCGCTGTTTGCGCGTAGCGAGACGTTCACAAGCGTCGACGGCTACGACGTCGTATTCTACGACGGCGACCACGGCGGCGAGCAGATGCGCTTTACGCGCCTAGTCGACGCCTCGCCCCGAACCAAGCTTTTCATATTCGACGATCGCGACTTTTCGGTACCCGAGCTCTGTTGCGGGTACCTGCTAGCCAAGGGCTGGCGCGACGAGTCGCTACCGTTCGCCCGTCTCCCGGGCGACAAGACGAACCCCGAGACTATGACACTCGGAGTGTTTCGCCGTGACTGACGAGCGCGTCTACCTCGGACATGCTCGAGCACTTGCGCAACACGGTATCGGTCGCGGGTTTCGGCTTAACGCCGACCGGTTTCTCGAAAACGCCGACGCTAGACACTACCCGTCGCCGATTCGTTGGCTGTGGTTGCTCGCGTTGCGGCTCACGCTACGGGCTCCGCTTGCGGTTCCGGTAGCCTCGGCGCTAGCGATTGCGCCGGCCGCGTGGTGGGCGTTTGGCCTGCCGTGGTGGTCGCTTCCGCTTCTCGTCTCTTCGCCGCTTCTCTGGATTACGGCTCGCCGAGTGTGGGTTGACGCGCCGGTCGCGTTGCTCACTATCCTGGGTCTCGGGTTCGCCTCTCGTGGGGAGCCTACGGGCTTAGCCGCTTGCGTGTTCGGGGCACTCGCTTTACGCGAGGCTTCGGCGCTTGCGGTCCCGGCGCTCGCGGTTGCGTGGTTATTGGGTGGGCACGCGCTGTTACCGCTGGGCGCCTCGCTAGCTTTTGCAAGCGTGGCGTACTTAATCGGTTGCCGGTTGGTTGTCGGTCCCAAGTGGTTTCGCGTGATGCGAGCCGCCTCCGGCGGGCACGCTACCGAGTACACGCGGCAGCATCAGAGTGGCGGCGCACACCGGTTGCTAGTTGACCTGGTGTTGTTATCGCCGGTCGCTTGTTTCCTGTCCGTTGTGCCGATGGTTTGGCCTGACGTGCTGTTCACGCTCCTGGCCCTGCTCGTCTTCCACGGGCTTGCTCCGGTCAACAATATCCGCACGGTCCTAGCTCTCGACGTTTTCGTTAGAGCTCAAGCGCTGCACTACGCCGTCGACGCTCGCGTCGTCTGGCTCCTCTGCTGGTTAGTGGTCGACGCCCTCGTCCTCTACGCCACTCGAAAAATCTACGACCCAGTCACCGCCAATCTGACCGCGGCGCTGGGGATGAGTCCGAGAACATAGGTCAGAGCACTCCTACACGTCCGACGGGACGGCAAAAACACGGTTGAAGGAGAGCAACATGCCCGAAGCTGAAGGGACCGTTACCCCTGCTGTTACCGCGACGCCTGCAGTACCAGCTCCAGTTGTCGCACCGCCGGCGCAAGCCAGGGCGGACGAAGCTAGCCCCGCATGGCTCCCCGAACGACTCGCCCGAGCCGCGGAAGCCGAGAGGGCCAAGGTCCTCCAAGAGCTCGGCGTCGACGACGCGAGCAAAGCGAAAGCGGCAATCGCCGCCGCTAAAAAGGCCGAGGACGAGGCGAAAACGGTAGCCGAGAAAGCCGCCGAAGCCGCCGCCGAAGCCAAGAGCGCAAAGAAACAGGTCGAGCGGCTTAGCGCAATCACGACCGAGTACGCCGCGCGCATGATGGTTGGGCTCACGGAAGCCCAGCAAGCCGCGGTTAAGAAGATTGCCGGCGACGACCCGGGGGCACAGCTCCAGGCGATCACGGTCCTCGCCCCGACGTGGGCCAAGGACGAAGCGGAGCTAGCGAAGATCGCGGCGGCCGCGGCCCCTCCCGCCAACACGGCGCCCCCGCCCACAGCTCCCCCCGCAACCTCTCCCGGCGCACCGCCGGACCATCGAACCAACTACACGGCGCTAGCGGAGAAAAATCCGTTTGCAGCAGCCGCTTACGGCCAAGCCAACCCGGCGGCCTACGAAATCAAGCAGTAGCTCCGGAAACTAGTCGGAGCGCAAACGTCAAGGATAATCAATGCCCGCTTTTAGCCGCGCCGACTACCCGTCCAATTTCTACGACATCACGAGCGACATGCTCTTGACGGCCCCGGAGCCGCAGTTTCTGTATGCCGATTTCTTCCTTGGCGCGCTGTCGCTGAGCCTCTCCGTTCCCGGCGAGCTGGGCTTGCCCGGACGTGGCGTCGGCGGCGCGGGCGCACAGTACGCGCAGCCCGAGCGCGATCGGCTCATGCTGCAGGGCTCGAGCCTTCCCGGCGAGCTCGTCGCGGCTAAGGTCGACTTCTCCGGCAAGCCCGGTAACACGGTCCGAATCAACCGGCCCGTCTTCACGAACACGACCTACACCGAGCTTTCGCGACGCATTCCGAGCGGGTCGACCATCTCGACGACCGGTATCACGCCGAGCGGCGCGCAGACTAACCTCACGCTGTTCCGTTACGGCGGCCCGTACGACTCGGCCAACAGCCGCGTGGCTCCGTTCGCGATCGAGGCGTTCGACGCGCAGACCGGCGTTCATCGCGCCGCGTCGATTGTCGGCACGCATCACAAGCGCGACTTCCACGCTTTCTGCGACGCGGTTCCGCGCGACCTCCTGAACCTCGCCTCCGCTACCGACTACCCCGAAGGCATGTCGGCGGATAACGACGCGACGGCGGCCGGCTCGTTCCCGTTCACCTACGAGCAGATGGTTCGTGTCGAGAAGAACATGGACGACGCCAACCTGCCGACCCTGGCGGACGGCTTCCGCGTCCTCGTGCTGCATCCGACGCAGCTCGCGCAGCTCAAGAACGATCGGCAATACCAACGCGCCGCGCAGGTGTTTCCGCAGTACTCGATCCTGTTCCCGGGCTACGTGGCGAGCGTCAACAAGTTCCACATCTTCAAGAGCACGACTCTCACAACGGCGTCGAACTCCTCGAGCGTTACGATCTACCGCGGACACGCTATTGCCCCGGGCGCATTGCTCGCCGGCATGGGTCGTCGGCCGCGCATCGCGCCGAACACTAACGATAACTACGGCGAAACGTGCTTGACCATCTGGCTCGCCGACCTCGCGTTCGGTCTTGCTAACAACACGTTCGTCCGCCTCGTCTCGTCCAGCGCCTAATTAGCGCCTTTATTACCCGAAAGGGCTATCGTCTTGGGTTACCTTAGGTTTAACGCTCACGCTGCTTCCGGAAACGCTACCGGGGTTGCCCCCGGCGGGCAGGTCAACGGCAATGCGCTGTTCATCGGCCCGTCCTGGCTCGACAAGGAGCATGCGTCGGCGCTCGTCACGGTTGACGCCGAGACAAATACGATCACGCTGGCAGCAAAGTGGCAGGTAGCCGACAAGATCGGGACCTGGTTCGACGTCGCGCATGCGCCGCAGAACCCGGCCGCGGTTGTGTTGGCTACCGGTACCGCGGGCGCCGACGCCGCGGTTACCAAAACCATCCCGGCTCCCGAGGCGATCTACGGCTACCGGTTCGCGCGCGCCGCCGTTACGGTCGGCGTCGTGACCGGAACCAACAACGACACTTATTCGATCGCATACAACTATCGCCAGCTCGACAAGGGCGAGAGCACGGACGGTCACGTCCAGTTTGCCAAGCACCTGCTCACGGGTACCGCAACGGGCGTCGCGCCCGCCGGACAGGTCAACGGTAACGCCCTGTTCATGGGCGGGATCAACCAGAAAGTAACCTTCGTCTCCGCGCTGGTTACGGTTGACGCCGAAACCGACACGATCACAACGACGGCAAAGTGGCAAGGCTCGGACGACAAGTCGACTTGGTTTGACTTGGCGCACGAGCCCCAGAACCCGGCCGGCGTTGCGCTTGCTACGGGAACGTCGGGCTCCGACGCGGCGGTTACCAAGGCGATTCCGGCTCCGCCGAGCGCTTACGGATACCGCTACGCGCGTTGCTCGATTGTGATTGGCGTTGTGACGGGTACCGATAACGATACGTACTCAATCGCTTACAGCTACCGGCAGGTTGACGCAGGTGGCGGGCGGGAGTAACCCGCCGTGCTAACCGACAGTGAGGTTCTGCGGATAAGGTACGAGCTCGGATTTAATCTCCTTAACGCCGACGCCGCCTACTGGATAGGCGTAACCCAAGCGTTTGAGCAGATTATCCAGCCGTTTCTAGAGTCGGGCGCTTCCACAACCAGCTCGACGGCGGTAGTAGCGTCGACAACGCCCGCGGTTGTCACGATCACGCTTGCAAGCGCCGCCGGGTTCTCCGCATTCGACCGCGCGGTTGTCGACGTCGACTCGTTCCAGGAGATTTCGACGATCCGAGCCGTCTCGGGATCGACGATCACACTCGTTCTGAGCAAAGCCCATACGGGCACCTACCCGGTTCTCGTCGAGGGTGGTGAGTCGATCGTCCGGGAGATTCTCAACCGGATTCGAGAGGTCAAAACGCAGCTCTCGACGGTGTTTGGTACGGGCGCACTCAAGAAGGTCGATGAGATCGAGTGGTACCAGTCCGGCGCTAGCACCCAGTTCGGCATGCTAGGCGACCAACTCACGCACTGGCGCAACGAGCTCGCTTCCGCGCTTGGTATTCCTAACATGTGGGCTAGCCGCGGCGGAGCACGACTAGCCGTCTACTGATGAGTTTCGCCGACTCGCTCAAAACCCTCGCTTACAATGCGCGGGCAATACCGGGTCAACTCGGCATCAGACCATATTCCGTCTCCATCCGCCTCTCCACCTGGGCCGGCGACCACGTCGGCGACGGCGTCGAAACCGTCACGGTGACGCCGATACTCGAGGCCAACGGGCAAAACCCCAAGGTCCGGTTCCTGAACGAGGAACAGACGGCGCTAGGCGGTTTGGTCCGAGGCTCCCTCACGGTCGGGCCTATCACTCCCGACCCGGCCGGCTCCCCGTTCTCGACGCTGACCCAACAGGGCGCGCAGGACGGCTCGACGTTGCTCTACATCGTGACGGGCCCTGAGTTTCCGACGGGCGCGCGTTACCAGCTCGTTTCCGCAACGAGTGACCGGGCCCTGCACTACACACTCACACTCTCCCCGATCGCCGATAAGTGACACTTGCTAACTCGGCTTACCAGAAGTTCGGGGCTCTCGACCTACCGCTAAACCCGGACGACTTTACCGACGGGCTTTCGCCGTTAGACCCGGCGAAGCACACGCTAACCGAGCTCTTCAAAGCCGCCATCAACGCCGAACTCGGCGAGGTTTGGGACAAGCTGGTCGGCTTGACGAACGGGGCCGGCCTGGTTGCCGACCACATTCTCAAGGATACCGAGCCGGTCGAGTCGACGCTAGAGCTTGAGCCGTCCCCGACGGTAATCAAGGAGTGGAAGGCCGATTGGCCGCTACTCGTTGTGCACCGCACCGGGACCGGGACTTACGAGCAGGTCACGCTGCAGGAAGAGCGGCTCACGCAACAGTGGCTCGTTCACTACATCCTGGCCCCGGGCTTGGACGTGGGCGACGCCCGCAAGTTCGTCGACGCCTTGACGGCCGCGGCGAAGATTATCCGGATGGTCATCCGGGACCGCGGGCATCGGGCTTACCAGTCCGGCGCGCTGCAGTTTTTCGACGATACAACCTCAATCGCGAGCATTGAGCTCAAGAGCCAAGAGGGTCCGGGCCAAGCTCAATTCGCGGGCGAGGGCGGCCCCGTCTACTACGCGATCACGCTGACCCTCGAGACCGTCGAGCGCTGCACGGACAAGACGGATCAATTCGAAGAGGGCAAGGGGCTCGAGATCGACGTGGGCGTGGGGAGCCAAGACGAGATTCTGCCCTCGCTTATCCAGGGCGATTCGGAAGCGGACCCGTATCAGTATGGGTGAGAGATGCGCATTCGCGAGTACCAAAAGTTTCCCGTAGTCGTAGACATCACACCGCGTGACTTTCCGAGTTCCGGTAAGAACGCCGTTAAGGTCGATTACGGAGCATTCGCTGACGCTGCGCTGCAAGAGTTCAGCGCCAACGCATACAACATTCGAATCTGAATTATCGACGGGCAGACGAGGGCTTTCATAACCTGCCAATTGGTCGTTGGCGAGACCATGGACGACATGGAAGCCAAGCGCACGCGGTTGCTTGAGCGGTTCGAGACCAAATGGCTTAGCCCCAGCACCAGGTCCGAACGCCTGCAGTCCGAGGTGTTCAAGCTAAGGGCAAAGCTCGAAGAGCGCGATGATCAACCTCGGCAAGGTCAAGGCGTCGCATAAGCGGTTCCTTAACGCACATAACGCTATGGTGCGGACGGAGCTCGAGGCCGCCGCTAAGGTTGGCGAGGCTCACCCCGGTAAGCACGCGACCTTCACACACCGGACACACAAGCTAGAGAAGTCCACTAAGGGACAGGTAATCCGCACATCCAAAGGCGGGTTCCGTGTCCGGCTGTCTAACGCACGCAAGTACGCCGCCGCCATCGACCTCGGGGCTAAGCCACACACCATCACGGCGCGGCGAGCCAAGAACCTACGCTTTATCGTCGGCGGAAAGCTCATGTTCCGTAAGACGGTGCAGCATCCCGGAAACCGACCTTACCGGTTTCTCTACCGCGCAACGCAAGCCGCGGCGCGTGTAGCCGGCGCCAATCTCGAGAGTGGAATGGCTCGCGCGGCTAAGGCTTTTAAATGAATACCCCAAATCACAATGCGGGGTAGCTCAGTTGGCAGAGTCCGCGGCTGTTAACCGCGTTTGCGCTGGTTCGAGTCCAGCCCCCGCAGCCACTGTTGCGGATTAGTGAAACAGCATCACAACGGGCTCATAACCCGTTATTCCGAGTGCAATTCTCGGGTCCGCTACCAGTTCAAGGGTGAGTCCACATGCTTAAGTTCCACGCTAAGGCCGACCTCTTAGTCAACGTCCCCGGCGTCTTGCCCTCAAAGGGCCAGCCGGTTCGGCGTGTCGGTCGCAAGTTCATTCCGGCTAAGAAAGACGCTAAGGGCGTCGTGATTGAGCCCGCGTCTTACCCGGCAACTAAAGAGCCGCACGAGTGTGAGGCGGACAGTCCCGCCGCGTGTGCACTCGCAAAGCAGTGTCGTCGTGGCGTTCTGTACGCCGCCGACCGCGAGACGGCCGAGTACTGCCAAGTTGATTTCGTAGATATCGAATTGAAGGACGGCGCCTGGGGTGAGCGGGCTCCGGTTGCCGTGATTGTCGAGCAGGGCAAGCGCGGCGCGAAAGAGATCCGCGACATGGCCAAAGCCTGGCCGAAGGAATCCGCTTAACACATGGGCGCATTAATCCCGATCACCGGCATCGGGCCGGATTTCAAAACCCCCGGCGCATACGCAGAGATCGTATTCGCACAGGGTCCCGCCTCCGCCGCGGCCGGCACTCGCGAGGTCGTGTTCGTTATGCCCAAGCTCAGCTCGGGCAGCTGGACGGCGGCGACTCTCTACGGTCCGATCGCAAACGAGGCCGAGGTTTCCGCGGGCGCCGGCAACGGTTCGCCGTTGCACCGAGCCGCACGCATCTTTCTCCAGGAGAACAAGGACGCCAAGGTTTGGGCGCTGCCCGTTGCTGAAACTTCCGGCGGCTCGCCGGTAGCGGCAACCGCAACGGCCGTGCTGGCCACGACCGCTACGGGAACCGGCATCGCTACGGTGACCATCTGTGGCGAAGACTGCTCCTACACGTTCGAGAGTGGCGAGACCCCGACTAACATCGGCGACGGACTCGTCGAGGCAATCAACGGCAAAACCTGGCTGCCGGTCACGGCCGCCAACGTCACGGGAACGGTAACCCTTACCGCCAAGCTGCTCGGCGCGAGCCAGGGCACGGCGACTGTACGAGTAATTGGTACCCGCGGCAGCATCACGGCGGGTGTGGGCACGACCCTCACGGTTTCGACACACCTCGGCGCGGTGGTTGCCGGGGCCGACGGAACAACGACCGAGCCCGCCTCGTTCCTGACGGCTCTTTCGACGATCGACTCGGTACGTAAGTACTACATCGTTTCTAGTGGCAACACCGCCACGTACTACACGAACCTCCAGACGCACATCACGACCAAGTCGGCGCCTAAGCGTGGCTATCGGTCGATCGGTATCGTGGCCTACGTAGGCACGCAAGCCGCCGCGGTAACGCTGGCGACGGGCCGGAACTACGAACGGCTGAACCTCATCAACCAAGCCAACTCGGACCACGACTGTGCCGAGCTCGCCGGTTGGTGGGCCGCCAAGCGTCAAGAGGGCGAGGGCGTCGACACGGCGAAGAACTTCGACTCGACGACCGGGCCCATGCTTAAGCGAGCGTTCAACCCCGCCGACTGGCCCGACCCCGACGAGCAGAGCGACGCCATCAATGATGGCGTTACCGTGGTTGCGACCAACGACACCACGGCTTACGTGGTCATGTCGGTCAACACCCGTTCGAAGAACTCGACCGGTACGGTTGACGACTTCCGCGCGACCGAGACACACCGCGTGTCCGTTGCCGACGAGTTCGTTGACGAGACGCTGATCGACTGGGCGCTCAACCACGCGCAAAAGAAACTCTCCGACGACGAGCGGTTGGCGAACGGACAGGTCAACCCGGTCCAGCGTTTGCGCCGTGGCGTGATCACTCCCTCGAGCTACGCGCCGACACTCAAAAAGCGCATTCAGGATTTCGTCGACGCCGAGAAGCTGCAAGAGGCGGAAGCCTCGAAGGCTAGTGTCCGCGTTGTTAAGAGCCCCGTGAACAGCGGGCGGCTCGAGGCGGGGTTGGACATCCGGGCGATCGATCACGCGCATCAACTCACATTGAGAGCCGCGGAAGTTTCCACCGGTTAAGGGAGATTGATTCCAAGTGGCTATGCAGGATTATGGCAGACTCGGGGTCTTCTACAATGACTCCCTGCTCACTCAGGTTACGAGTATCAATCACACTACGACCTCCGGTAACCAGCGCGTCGACCTTCTGAACGAGGGTCTCGGCGGCTTCACTCCCGGTAGCGGCGAGTGCTCGATCGAGGTTGGTTTCGTTGTCCCCGCGGGCGGCACGGAAGAAGAGTTTCAACAGGACTGCGCTAACCGCGCATTCGTGAAGATGCAGATTCCGATCGGTAGCAAGGACTACATCGGAACCGGCAAGCTCGAGACCGTGTCGTTTCAGCAAAGCGTTAACGGCACCCTCGAGGGCACCCTGAACTGGATCGGCGAGCTCGCGCCACTCGAATAACCTAAAACGAAAACAACTTAACGGCGGTCGCCGCGCGACGGGTGAGTCGCCAACGGCAGTAGAGGCGCACCGCTAGACTTGCAGGCCCCCGTGCGCGCTCGACTCACCCCGAGCCGTGACGGGGGTTTTGCTTTTTGAAGGGTGAGCAAGTGCAGAAACAACCGTATCTCCCGCCCAAGGACGTCCCTGCTAGCGAGCTGTTTCTAAAGTTGATGGAGTCTCCGGCTCCGTCGGAGATTGTTGACCTCCCGCGCCGCGACAAGGAAGGAAATCCGGTAGGCAGAATCCGGATTCGCGTCCTGTCGATGCTCGACCACGACCGGGCGCGGGTCGAGGCACACAAGCGCGTCAAGCGCCTCGGTATCGCCACCGAGGACATGAGCGCCGAGCTCATCAAAGAGGTTCTTGGGGACGCCGCGGCTAAGGAAATCTTAGCCATGGCGTGCATGACGGAGGGCGAAGACGGCGCGCTGTCGGGGCGCGTGTTTCGCAACGCGGACGACGTTGAGAAGCTCCCGGCCGACGAGGTTGCGGCGCTGTTCAATGCGTACATGATTATTCAGCACAAGTACGGTCCACTCGAGCACTTGATCTCGACGCCGGAAGAGCTGAACGCCTGGATCAAGCGGCTCGGGGAGGGAGCCGCTTCCGTAAGCCCTTTACATCTCTTCACCTTGCCAGCATTGGCGGAGTTAGCGTCGTCGTTGGGGGCAAGGACCTATTTGCTATCCCGCACCCTGGCGTCCCTGTGGTCGACCTTGCCCGATTCTTTGAAGTCCGACCTCAAGGACTACTCTTTGGACACCGACTTTTATGGCTCGCCTGCCGCGAGTACCACCGCGGAACCCTCTTCGGGAAGCTCTGAGAACTTCGACGACATGATCGACCTGATGCCCGGAGAGACGCTGTCGGCTGAAGATGCGATGGCGTTGGCGCGAGAGCGTAAGTAACTAAGTGGCGATTCTTGAATATGATTTCCGTGTAGTTGGCGCCAACGTTGTCGACAAGGCGCTATCCGGCGTTGAACGGAGAATCGTTACACATAATCAGCGCCTGTCTAGGCAGCTTGGGACCAGTCCGACAACCTCCAAGCGGACCCCGGGTGTAGCCAAGGCGACAATCGATCGGAACATTGGCCGCCAATACGAGCAGATTGGCCGTGCCGCTAGGGCGGCCGACCTCAAGGTTCACCGCGACCGCATGGCGCACCAGCGCCGCGAGGAGGCGGCGTATCTCAGGGGTTGGGGAGAAATTGCCCGGGCGGCTCAAGCGGCGGAACGGCAGAGACACCAAGCGTCGCTAAGGGCCGCAAAGTCCGAGGCGAGAGCCCGAGCGCGCTTTGCCGTGGCCACGAGTGGCCGCATTGGTCGTAGCGCCGGAGACACAATTCGCGGGGCCGGAATGCTCGCCGGTGGGGCTCTGTCTTTGGCCGGCGGCTTCGCTGTCGCGGGTGCGCTGCAGACTCAGTCCCGGGAACAAGCCCTCGCCAGCCAGCTCGCCAACCAGGCGGGACGGCCGGGCATGAAGGGGCAACTTCTCGCCGAGTCTCGCGGGGTCCGCGGGTTCACGGGAGAGGAGGCACTCAACGCCATGTCGGGTTTCGTCGCCAAGACGGGCGACCTCGACATGGCGCGGAAGATGATTCAGCCGCTAGCGGACCTGTCGCTAGCTACCGGTGCCAACCTCGACGACCTCGGCAACACGGCCGGCCACGTGTTCAACGTGCTCTCGGATCAAATCAAGGATCCGGTCGAGCTCATGAACCAGATGAACGAGATCATGGGCGTCTTGGCTCAGCAGGGCGCCATGGGTGCGGTTGAGATCAAAGACCTAGCCCAGGAGTTCGGAAAGCTCGGAGCCGCAACCCGAGCCTTCGAGGGCGGCGCGCCGGAGCTCCTCCGCATGGCCGGCGCACTCGGTCAGATGGCGGTCAAGCGAGGCGGCGCCCCCGACGCGGCGGAAGCGGCAACGGCCGTTATGCGCATGTCGGGCGACATCGCCGAGCACCGCAAAGACTTCGCCGGACTCGGCGTCAACATCAAGTCGTCGACCGACCCGACCAAGCTACGTAACCCGGTCGAGATCATGCTCGACGCCCTCGAGAAGACGGGCGGCGACGTGCTCAAGACGGCACCTCTGTTTGGGGAGCGTGCCGACAAGGTGTTTCGCGGCGTAGGCGCCGTGTTCGGAGAGGCGGAGAAAAAGCAAAAGGGCAGCGGTCGAGCCGCGGCGATGGCCGAGTTCAACCGGTTTGCCGGTGCCAAACTCAACCCAGCGGATGTTCAGGCGCGGGTCGCCAGTCGGCTGGACGATGCCGATATCCAGTTCAAAGAGGCGTTGAAGCAATTCAACACCATCCTTGGGACGAGCCTGCTCCCGACACTGACCCGTCTCATCCCCGAGTTTGCCAAGCTGCTCCCGTACGTCGAGAGAGCCGCGGTCCTATTCGCTAAGTTCGTCCAGGGCTTTATCGACAACCCGGTTGCCGGGATTGGCAAGTTGATTGCTCTCAAGCTGGCGGCCGATATTGCGATGGCGAATATAAGTTCCGTCATCACCAAGGGTATGACGGCGTTGTTTGCTAAGGTTGGCGGCGTCGGTGGCGGTGTGGGTGGCGGAATGGGCGGAGCGGCCGGTCTCGGTGCTCAAATTGGTTTGACGGCGGCAACCGTCATCCTCACCGCTGGTATCGTCAACTTCGAGAAGAACGAGGCCGAAACCACGGCGGCTGGACATAGGGTTTTGCGCGCCGAGCAGTCGATGGACAAGGATGAGGTTAGGGCTGCGCTGGTTGAGCAGAGAAGAGCGGTAGAGACGGTTAGCAAGCCCGGACTCGTTGAAGGCGTGTTCGGCAGAGAGGCCGCGGAGTTCACGACCGCTAGAGACACGTCGGCTATAGCGACCCAAGAAGAGTTTGCTAGGCGGCTCGAGTCCAGGCTTGCGAAACTGGAGGCACTGGAAAAGTTTGGCGAGCAGCTTGCTAAAGCCGGAGTATCTCAGGAGTCGGCAGCGAAACAGCTCTCGGACGCCGCTGTAAAGCTGGGACTAGCCGCCCCCAACCGCGGCAACGCGCCGAGCCCCATCAAGGGCTAACCCGTGGCCACCCTCTCCACCCTCCCGACGCTACCGGTACCGAACCGTGATTTGCGCGTGGTGTTCACGCTGCTTGGCGCGGGTAGTAACTTCGTGCGCGTCTGGTGCACCAATGCGCCGCCCGGTAGCGAGCTCCGCAAAAAGATCGACGACAGCACACAGAACCGGGTCGAGGTTCACGCCGGAGACGGCGGCGACAACAACCCGTGGTTGACACAGCTCGACCTCGGTGGCGCCTACACATTTGTAAACCAAGAGTATATAAAGGGTGCAGCGGCTTACGGTGGCGGCTACGAGGGCGCGCCGGCATCTTACCCAACCGAGACCAAGAACGGCGACGAGTCGACGGTAACGCTTCAGGTAATGAAGCGGCTCACGTTTCCGCTTGGTACGGGACCGGACCGGGCGACGCTTGTTGTATGGTCTAACTTCGGTTTCGTAAGACCGACAACGCTTGCGACGCACGGGGAGGAGTCTCCGGTAATCAAAGACCCAACCTCGGACCGCATGCGGACACTCGCCGAGACGGCGGCGGTGCGGACCGCGGTGGACGCGCTTGCGTCAACGGCGGCCGGGCAACCCTGGGATACGGTTATTAGCGCCAACCCGCAACTACTCTTTTCCGAGTTCCGCGCGCCTATCAACGCGCACCTCACGCAAGCCGGAGTCCACGCCAACAACGACGGCGATAACGACATGGCAATTGCGTGGAACACGGCCGCCTCCGGGGCCGACTTGGTTGCCGGCGTAAACCTGTTGCTAAAGCTCATGCGGCAGCACCGCACGAACGACGCGGTCGAGGGCGGGACGGTTTCCGGAGTGGGCTCGGGCGACTACCACGAGAACCCGGGTAGCGGACTGAACAAGGCCGACCTCGAGAACGCCGCGCTAGTCCAGTCGGTCGGGACGCCGGGCGAAGCCTACGCCGCACTCGGAGACATCTGGCGCGCACACGAGGCGCACCGGATTGACACGGACTACCACACCGCAGCCGACAACACGAACGCGCTAACCGCATTCGGGTCGTTGCCGCTGTTGCTACAGCTTCACGTCCGAATCTTCCAAGCGTTGGCAACGCTGAGTCCGTCGGTACCGACCGAGAACGATGGCGTGGCTAAGGCCCTGGGCGTTGGTTTCGAGGAATCTCCACTTTGACCGATGTCCTTCGAGCTCTCGCGCGCTTCGAATGGCGCGGGCGGCAGTACCCCATTTCGTCTAGGTCGGTATCGTTTGCGCATGCCGCGGCGAAGCACCCGATCCAGTATCGTAATGGTCGCTTTGTTGAGCCGACCGGCGCCGAGAACCTCGTCCTGTCCTACACGTTTCCGATGCGTCAGGACATCGCAAAGGGTCCGTACAAGAACCTCTTTACCGAGGGATTGCCGGTCCTCTTTCGCGACTGCCGAAACCGAGAACCAGGTAAGCTGCTAGACCCAATCTACGGCGAGCTTACCTGCGTACCGCAAACGTACAACGACGAGTCCGACGTAAACAGGCGCGACGGTACCGATATCCGGGTTGAATTTGAGCACGCCCCCGAGTTCGACGAGGAAGAGCTAGAGCCCGAGGTTGTCTCGCTTAGCGGTATCAAGACCGAAGCGGGGCAGCTCGACGAGGACCTCAAGGCGGCGCCCGGTTTTGAGCAATTCATAGCCGAGAACGCCGAGACCGACGTGCTATCGGCGATTGCCGGGGTCGGCGCACAGATCGATCGGCAGCAAAACAAGGTTGCGGCCGGACTCGACGACGTCGCGTTCCGAGCCGAGAAGATCGAAAAGCAAGCCGACAAGCTCGAGAACCCGCAGAACTGGCAGGTCAGGCGGTCGGCTAGGCGGGTCAGAGAAGACGCGATCCGCCTAAAGAAACGCGGCGAGAACCCGGCCGAACGGATCATAACGGTTATCCGAAGGTTTCAAACCACGGTTACCGCCGAGGCCGCCAAAGACGGCATGACGGTGCAAGAGCTACTCAAACTCAACCCGTCGCTAGCCACGTCCCCACTCATTCTACCCGGAACCGTGATCCGTATTGTCCGCAAGTGATTCGCATCTCGTCGTCAAGCTGCCGGCGCTGAAAAGGACAATCGAAAGGGTCACCGGCTACTCGATAAGCTCGAACTACCTCACGTCGACGGACGGGTTCGAGTTTTCAGCGTTCGACCCGGACCGGTCGAAGCTCCAGAACCTCGAGTGCCAGCCGGTCGAGCTACTCATACACGAGGCGTCGCAGCTTATCGGACGCATCGACGTCTCTCGGGTTGGCGACAACGGTAGCGCCTACACGTTTAGCGGCCGCGACTACATCGCCGACATTGTCGAGTGCAACGTCGACCCGGCTCTGAAGATTACCGCCGGCATGAACTTGTTCGATGCGTTCCTGCTCGCCATGGGTCCGGTCGGTATCTACGAGGTCGTAGACGACGCGGACGTCGGGTTGCGCAACGTCCGGTCCGGCAAGACGGTCGGCGCCAAGAAGAAGAAACGCAAACGCCGCAAGCTTTCGCAAGCGGACATCAAGCCCGAGCCGGGTCAGGGCATCTACGAGTTCTGCAACAAGATAGCGGCGCGGCAGGGCTGCACGATCCAGCCGTCGGACCGGCGCCGTGCGGTGACGCTGGCGCAACCGAACTTCGATCAGGATCCGCTTTACACAATCTCGCGTTACGACGACCCGACGGTCGGCCAATCCAACAACGTTATCTCAGCCACGTGCGCGCGGGACTACTCACGGTTCCCGACGTTCACGATGCTGTCGGGGCACCAGGCGAAAGCCGGTGTCACGGCGCCGGTCGTCACGACGACGGTTGACACGTTGCAGATGGTAACCGGGTTCGGGCTTGGTAACTTTCGGCCGAGCGCCCTCATAATCAATTCCTCCGGCGTAGGCTCCGGCGACAAGAGCCTGAACAAGACGCTTGACGGGGTCGACTTTGCAAAGACTCAGGCGCCAGAGATAGCCGCGATTCTCGAGTCGTCGATACATCGTGGACGGCGCAAGCCTCCGGCCTCGGGCGGGTCTAGCTTCGACGTCGGAAAGCTCTACCGGTTGCTGTTCCACCGGGACGCCGACGCCAAGGACGAAGAGCAACTCTTTCAGGGTGCGGCTCGAGCTATCGCCGAACGACTCAAGGACACGCTTGAGTATAGGGCGACGCTGAAAGGTCACGTTGACCCGGCAAGCGGCGCAATCTGGTCGGTGGACACGATCGTCAACGTCTCCGACGCAATCTGTAACGTTCAAGAGCCGCTGTGGATTGCGGAACGCACGCTGCGGTTCAGCCCACAGGACGGCGCGACGACCGAGATTGTCGCCTGGCGGCCCGGTAGTTTTCAGATTGGGAGTGAAGAGTGAGGCTAGTAAAGCTTGGCGCGTCTACGGTTTCGAAAGAGACCGGGGCTCCGCTGTGGCAAGCGGTCTCTCCGATTACGGACGGAGTTAACGACGTCGACTCACTCGGAGAGATAGACGCCATCCAGTGCCTAGGCGTCATGGCAAACCCGGCCGCGGCCGACGAAAAGGGTCACGCGGAGGGCTTGGTTGAAGAGGGCGTTGGCGGGTTGCCGGCCGTAGCGCTGGGCGGCCGCGACACGCGAGTAGCAAAGCTCGCCGGCACACTCAAGCCGGGCGACACCGTCCTACACAGCACGGGTCCGAGTCAATCGGCGCTTGTGATGTGCAAGGAGAGCAAGCGACAGGTTGTGCTTGCTACCAAAAACAAGCGCGACGAGACACAGGCTATCGTCCTCGACGGGGCCGCGGAGAAACTTCAGATCGCGGTCAACGGGTGCATGTTCGAGATTGCGGACGGTGGGTTCACTCTGACGGATGCAAGCGGTCGCGGAAGCATCATGGTTCGCAATGGGGTTATCAACCTGATTGGTACCGTTGTTGTTGGCGGCATAACCCCGCTATTCCCGCTTGCCGCCGTCAACCCGGCGGCGCCGACGGTTCCGGTGCCGGTGCCCGGCGCGTTCATGGGCTCGTGAGCTGCTCGTTCCGCCTCCCGACGCTATCGATCCCGATCCCGTCGCTGACACTCCCCGCGCTTCCGAAGCTCCCGACGTTCTCGTTGGACCTCGAGCTCAAGCTTCCGAAGCTGCCGACTCTATCGATTCCGATCCCCAGTCTAACGCTACCGTCTCTACCCAAGCTCCCGACGTTCTCTCTCGACCTCGACCTAAAGCTACCGAAGCTGCCGCGGCTGTCGATTCCGATACCGAGCCTGACGCTTCCGAGCCTTCCGAAGATTCCTAGCTTCGAAATCCCGTGCCCGTTCGAGTGAGGTAACCAAATGACACGAGAAGAGTTCAAGACGTTGATTCAAGACGCGACGCCGCAAGTCCTGACGCAATGGGCGGAGGTAGTCGAGGACGTCGCCGACGAGCTCGAGCCTCACGATAAGATTCTAGCAAACCGCGTACGCGAGATTAGCTGGTCGATCGACGACCTCGGCGAGTACGTGCGGACTCGGACGGATCCGAAGGCTAGCTAGCGACTGCTTGTAAGCAGCGTGCGGCAGCTTTCGAGCAGCTTTTCGCGGCTCTCCCGCTGTTCCCGTACGTCATGGACCACGGCGGCGAATAGCAGCGTTTCCAGAACCAGCACAACCGTTGCGGTTATCGACCAAAACTTCCACACACCCTTAGTCATGATCTCGGAACTTACGGCCGGAAAAGTCGCGGGTCTAGTGATCATGCGTTCAGCCTGACCCGTGGCCGGTTTCGGCTCCATCGGCGTCGGTACGGGCGCTTTCGGCCTCGGCGCCCCCGTCTCGGGCGAGGCGCCGCCCAACGGCCCCGCCGGCTCGCGCTGGATCAACCCAGCAACGCGCGACTTCGAGGTCGACTCGACGACCAAGCAGCTCGCCCAGATGCCGCCGGTTCGGCAGCGTGTGTTGCTGGCGCTGATCACTCTCGTCGGTAGCTCTTCGGTTCTACCGACGTTTGGTATCCGCCTGCCGCGCAAGATGGGCGACCGGTTTGAGGCGCAGTGTCGCGTAGCGGTGACGGCTGCGCTGCGACAACTCACCGAGGTCGAGCAGTTGATTGAGATTCAGCGGATCGACGTTGTCAAGGGTAGCGGCGGACGGTCACTAATCACCGTTTCGTATCGCAACCTCGAGACGGACGAAGAGGAACCGCCGGTAACAGTCTGATGGCTTCGACTAGCGAAAAAATCTTCATACCGAAGAACGCGGATGAGTTACGCGATCAGTTTTTGCGTGATGTTCGTTTGGCAGCCATTGACACCGGTATTACCGACGAGCCACCGACTCAGCCTGGCTCCGACTGGTTTCTGCTCGGAACCGCGGTTGCAAATATTGCCCTCATTGGCCTTGCCAACACGTCTATCGCGGACGACGACTCCAACGTACTCAACGCCACCGGCGCCGCGTTAGACCAGATCCGCGAGGCGGAGGGGCTACCCGAGGTAACGCCGTCCGGCTCAAGCGGCAAGATTCGCCCGACCATTCTAGGGTCGACGACGATTCTCAACGACTCGGAGATACAGCTACCGAACGGGCTCCGCATCAAGGTTGTCGGAACCTACGTCAACCCAACCGACGGCGACGAGCTCGACGTTGTTGCGGTCGACACGGGTACGGCGACGAACGCGGCGGGAGGTACCGAGGTACAGTTCGTTTCCGAGCCGACCAACGTAGCCAAGTCGGCAATCGTCTCGCACGGCGCGCCTCTCACGGGCGGCACGGACGCCGAGACGGACGACCGGAAGCGCGACCGGATTCTGAACACACGCCGGAACAAGCCGGCGGGCGGCAACTGGTCACACGTTCGCAAAGAGGTTCTCGACGGGCTCGGTAGCATCCAAGATATCTACGAGTACCCGGCACTCGGCGGGCCCGGCTCGAGCAAGTCGGTACCGATCAAAGACTTCGATCCGGACAACAACGATTTCAGCCGCGCTTGTACCAGCGCGATGCTCAACACGGTCCGCGGCATCATCCACGGCGAGCTCGGCATACCGCTAGAGAACGTGGTCCAGGCGGTCGCGAACGAGTCGGCCGACTTCACGGTCAAGGTTACGATCCCCGAGTCGTCCCAGAACGGCGGCAACGGTCTTGGCTGGACCGACGTAACGCCGTGGCCGCCACTCGAGGGCGGAGACAGCGGGCAGGTTGCGGTCACGTCCTACACGGCCGCGACGCCCCTGGTTGTGGTCGACGCCGTGACGGCGACGTCTCCGATCGCTGGACAGACCCATATCGCCTGGTGGAGCTCGGTAGACCGCAAGTTCTACACGGCTCTCGTGACCGCCGTCTCGGGCGGCACGGGGGCTTGGTCGCTGACACTCGAACGGCCGCTAGTGGGTAAGAACGGCGGCGTGCCCCAGGCGGGCGACTACATCTCTCCCGCGGCCCTGAACCTCGGCAAGTACGGAACGTCGTGGGTCAACGTGTTTCGGAAGCTCGGGCCCGGCGAGAACACGACCGATGTGTACCGGTTGCCCCGAGCCAAGCGCCACCCGTTCGTTACGGACGAGGACCCGGCCGACATCAACAACGCGACGCTGCTCGAGTTCAAGTCTCAGCATCCCGAGATAACGAATATTTCCTTGAGCTACTCACCGGTAACGACGCCGACGGTTCCGGCTAGCGTCAACACGGCGCCTAACGTCTTAGTGCCTCGTCGGTTCGGAGTGTACAGGCTCTAATGGTAACACCCGCAGGGGCTCCGGCCTGGGTCCGCACCGTCAGCCACCTTGACTACGGGGGCCACCCGTCCAAGCGCAACTATTTGTCCCAGGGTGTTATCGACGCCCTTACCGACGTCGGAGCTGAAGAGCTAGCCCGACTTGCGGCCGACGCCGAGGCCTACGCGCGCACGGCCTCGTTCGCCGAGATTCGCTACCTATGTAACGACTCGGTCCCGGCGGCGCCCACGGTCGAGTTCGTGCATATGATGACCGGTGTCAGACTTACCAGCTACGCCGGAGACGCGCCGCCTACCGGGTTTCCAAGCGCGGCACGCAACGGTACTGGCGATGTAACGTTCACATTTGCTTCTAGTTACTCTGACCCGTACGGTGTTTCTGGCGCATACACGCCGGCACACGCCCATGCCACTCCTAATACGACAGTTGCCGCGATCGCCACATGCGTAATCAGCGGTCAGACCGTTCGAGTGCGCGCGTTTGATGCGGCGGGCGCGCCACTGGGCGACGGCCGCTATTCCCTATCGGTTCTCTGATGCCGTTCGGTGCCTTTGCGCCGATGCCGATTCGGCTAGGCGGTAGTGCGGAAGAGGGCTGGTCTCCCGAGACACATGCACGTCTCTGCGCCGACCAGGCAGCCGTAAATCGCACGGCTCCGCTGTGCTTGCTTACCTACACGAAGAGCGGCGCGACGGTCACCATCGACGCCTTTCATGGCATGCATGGTGTCGGTTCCGCTTACGCGCCCAACTCGCGTGTCGTCAATGGCACCGGCGATGTCACCTTTACGTGGACCGCGCGGCAGTGGCTCGACCCGTACGAGATTGACTATCCGCTAGCCGTGCGTCAAGCGCAGGGCTCCGGACACGGTGCGACGGCTATGATCGTGACGGTTGTCACTCAGGCCGACGGGTTCCGTGTCCGTAGCTTCGACGCGGCCGGAGCCGCGGTTGACGGCAAGGTTACCGTCAGGATCAACTAGTGGCACTCAAGCAAGCGACGTGCGTGCCGACCGGGTATCCGGCGTGGGCTCGGCGCGCACAGATCGGCGACTACGGCGGGGACCTCGACAAGGAGGGCTCGGAGCTCGAGGGGACCACGCCTTACGCGGGCGGCTGGTATCGCGAGCTCCAAGCAATGCGCGGCTCCGGGTTCGCGCAGAAGCTTGGGACTCTGGTGCACGCCGAAAACCTAGCGCTCGCAAGGTTCTTTTCCGCGACATGCTCAAGAATCCCCGAGAAAGTTAGAGCCAACTCGGTCCCTGGTAGGTCGGACGAAAAGCTCGACTACTGGGTCGAGTTCCTCAATATCCCGACGGCACCGGACGACCAGAAGTGGCAGAAGCGCCAGCGTTGCGCGGCTCACTACCGGTCGAGCAAGGGAAACATATTTACCGAGGTCGAGGCGGCGGTCAGCGATCTGCTCGGCGAGGCGTTTATTGAGTTGCAGCTAATCACCGGAACCGATCTGGCAACGCCTCCCACACAGACGTTCTGGCCTACCGTCAACCCCGGTCCCCCCGCATATGACCTCGGCGGCGGCGCGTGGCTCTCGGAACGGTGCCGGCTTGTTGTTGTCGTTCAGCAACCGTCCGGTGTGACACTGGACGAGTTCCTGAACCTTATGGACATACAGCTCTACACGCTTCTAGATCGGATGCTTCCGGTTTGGGCGTCTTGGGAGTGGGTTGTTGAAAACGATGGGTTCTTACTTGACCTGTCTTCGCTGGACCTTGAGGGGCTAACACCGTCGTGATTCTAACAAGACGAGAGGCACTCATCATGATGATGGTTGCCGGATGCGGACCCGTGTTTGACGGAGGTGAGGAAGACGGGTTCCGCTTGGACGTATCGCGACTTGACGTAGAGGGATTGAATTGACGTTCTCACGCATTCAGCCCACCGGTTGGGCGACAAATCAGAAGCTGCTCTCTACGGAGATGAACCAGCTTGATCTCGACCACAGTCGAGCTCTAGACGGTAACGCGGGCGGCACGTTTGCGCCGTCGTCGGCACTCGTTATCAACGGTTCCGGTCTCCAGGTTGGCGGCTCCGGCTTCTCGTGCAACACGTTTGCATCAACCGGCAACTGCACACTCGGCAACGACGTCGCCGACGTCCACCAGTGGAACGGAACGCTTGCCACAACCAACGGCACGCTATCCGTTGCCGGAACCGGTACGGTAGCGCTTAGCGGTACCACACTCCTTAGCATTGCGGGCACGTGCAGCGTCGACGTTGATTGCGACATGCAGGTCAACACCTGCACATTCGGCGGTGCGGTTGTTTGCAATAGCTCAATTACCGTCACCGGCACACTGAACGGCAACGGGGATTGCAATATCGGCAACGGCTCCGGGGACACGCACTCGCTTACCGGAACGCTGACGGTTGGCGGAAGCTCGATCATCGGTTTCGCTAGCAGCGGGCGCATCAGGTACCGGACGAGCAGCGTTAGCTCCGACGCCGACGCCAGCATTACCCCGCAGACAGCCGACGTTTACTTCATTCCAGACGGCGTCCTAAGCGTCAACCGCAACTTCACAATCGACGACACGAGCTGCGCAAACGGCGACGAGCTCCGCGTTGTGTGTGAAGAGGCAACGGGCGGAGTTGCCGCCGTGGTCCGCATCCCGGGGCCCACAACGGTTGCAACTATCAGTCGCAACGCAGCGACGTCTCCGTTCGCCGTAAAGCTAATGCGCATCGGCGGGACGTGGCGCGTGATTGAGCTGTCGTTCCAGGGGATCGGCAGCTAATGGCGGGCATCAAAGCCAACAGTGCCAGCAAGACCATGGTCGACGGCGACACCGCCGTTGACAAGTCGGTCTCGGGTTACATCACGTCCGAAGCGATAATTCTAACGGTCACCGGTTCGCCATCGACGTTTGCCTGGTCGCTGTCCAAGCCGACGGGCTCTTCGGCTAGGGCGGACCTCAGCGACACCGACGAGGCGAGCATCTCGTTCGTCCCCGACGTCGAGGGAATCTTTCTCGTAAACGTCACTGTCGACGGTGTGACGAGTTACGTGATTCGCATCTCGTGCGTCAACATCGGAGCCGTTTCGTTCCTTGGCGCCATCAGGTTCCTTCCGATCGCAAACTCGCAGGTTCCGACACCGGCGTCGGGTCAAACGCTGTTCTTCTCAAGCGACGCCGGGACGTTGGCGGTTAAGAGAACCGACGGCACCGTGCACACGATTACACAGTCATAATGACTTTATCCGCAGCCTTTACCATTAACGGAACCGCCGTCCCGGCCTCCGTTTCCGCGGCCTACACGTCTACGGTTACGCTTGCCCTGACATCACTGTCAGACGTCCATACCGTTCAGTGGTCGATTCCGGGGACAAGCAAGAGCACGCAGACCGCGCCGACGATTACTCCCGCGGGTGTTCCGTCGGGTGCGACGGCTACGTTTGCTCTACCCGCGGACCCGGGAGACGGGCTAGGCCGTTCGTTCCTGGTCAAGTGTCTCGTCTCGGACACCAAAGGGAGGGCCCTGTCGGCGTACGGCATCGTTGGCACCGTCAACTCCCAGGGTCGCATGCCGTTTGCAGCGGGGGAGGAGCTTGCCAGGCAGGCGACTCATGGGTGGACCGACGATATCAACTCGGTTCTCAATCTTGCCGCCGTTGCCGGCGGGAGCCTTGCGCTTACTGGGACCCTTTCCATGGGTGCGGACCCAGCCGACGCTGGGCGGATCAGGCTTTCTAACGACGACGATATCGCGTGGGAGGCAAGCCCCGCGGGTACCGATGTTATCGGTATGGCCGTCGACACGTCTGAGCAGCTTCTAATCGGCCGCGCTACTGGTCGTCCCGTCAATACGATATTCGATGTTCAGACTAGCGGCGTTTATGCGTTCCAGGTCAACGGTACCGAAGTTGTGCGGATCGCCTCCGAGTTCATCTCGGTTGGAAATACGCCAGCGGCATCGGGTGCGCTGCGACTTGAAACCGGCGGCGGTCTAAACTTTCGCAACAACGCCGGTACCGGCGACGTAATCGGTATTGGAAAGAACGCCTCTGACGGCATCACGATCGGCAACAGTACGAACCCGGGGACCAACGGGGTGCTGGTTATCCTGCCGACCGGAGGCACGTTCAAGGTTTTCGAGGACGTTGCCCAGTGTATCCAGGTCGGTAACGAGTTTCTCTCGATTGGCGGCACCCCCTCTACGACCGGTGCGTTTCGTCTCGAGAGTGCCGCGGAGATTAGGGTCCGCAACGCCGGCAACAGCGCCGACATGCGAGCGCTCACGACCGACGGGTCCGACGCGCTGTACTTCGGCGCAAGCGGCACGAACGGGGTCGCGAACGCCGTCTACGACGTAAAGACAAGCGGCTTACACTCCGTCCGAATCAACGGAACCCCCGAGCTCGAGATCAACTCGACGACGGTGGACGCGCAAAGCAACAACATCGTAACGACCGGACAGATCCAGGTCAACATTGGATCGCCAATCCTGCGCTTGGGGTTGGTCGCCGGCAGCGGCGCGGGTAGCGCGGCGAGTGCGGGTGAGATTCGTTTGCCGAACGGCACGCCGAGCATCCAAGCGCGAAACAACGCGGATTCCGGAAACGTCCCGCTGATGAGTTGGACGTCCAGCACCGGGACGGTAATTTTTGGAGACAGCGTCTCAACTAACGCATGGGTAAACGGCGGATCGGAAAGCGCGCTTTTGGTGTCCGGCGGTTACAAGGTCCGATGCAACTCGACCGGAACAGGGTTCAACGGACAAGCCCCGGTCGCTATTCCCGACTACACCGTTACGAACCCGTCTACCGACCGCGCGTTTGACGTGAGCACGGTTGGGACGCCGGAGCTTGCCGCGGTTGTTGGCACGATCATCACGGACCTGATTGCAATCGGCCTGTTCCAGTAACCGCATAGGAGGAGCGTATGCGATTCGAAGCCGTACACAACCTAATGAAAAGCATGAACGGAGTTCAGGAGCAGCTCTTGGTCGAGGCGTGCGAAGAGCGCGACGCGATTAAGGTCGAACGCGACCAACTCAAGCTCAAGGTTGAGGAGCTAGAGAAAGCTCTAGCCGAGAAGTGATTAAGGTCACAGTTTACGCAGGAGCCGTGGCGCCGGAAGAGCTGCCGTTCACCATCTCGCCCGGGGAGAGTGGGCTGGATCTGTCTACTGTTACCACGGTAACACTACGTGTCCGGTCCGCAACCGACACGTATACCGATTGGACGACGACGCTATCGGCGCAGTCGTCCGCCGAGATTGAGGGTCGTCACGTGTTCACCGCGGGGGACGTGGACGTCAAGGGTAGGTTTACGGTTTCCGCGCGTCTCGCGGTTCCGGGCGGCGTCATACGCTGCAATCCGTTTGAGTTGATAGTGGCTTAGGGAGAAACACATTGGCATCGTTTAACAAGTTTCAGGTCTTCGTCGAGAACCTCGCAGAGAAGGTCCACAACCTCGGCGCCGACGCTATCAAAATCTACCTTAGCAACGCGGCCCCGTCGGCTTCCGGTGACAGCGTCAAGGCCGACATGGCCGAGATTACGGCGCAGAACGGCTACCCGTCCGGCGGAACCGCCATCACCATCACAAGCTCCGCCCAGTCGGGCGGTACGTACAGCTTGGTTGGCAACGACGTTGTGTTTACGGCGTCCGGCGGTTCGTTTGGACCGTTCCAATATGCCGTGCTTTACAACGACACTCCGACCAGCCCAGCGGACCCCCTGATTGGTTGGTGGGACTACGGCTCGGCTATCTCCGTCAACGACGGCGAGACGTTTACGGTCGACTTCGGGTCGTCGATTCTCACGCTGGCCTAATTAGGTAAACCGAATTGTTGCTACTTACCGGAACCGGCGACCTCGTCAGGGTTGTTACTGACGCAAGCTCGGACATCGAGGTTCACGCCTCGTGGATTGACCTGAACTCCGGGACGGTTACGCCCGGGCGGACCAACACGACAAGCATAACCAGCGCGACAACCACAACGGTCGTTGGGTCTCCAGCTTCGTCGACGCAAAGAAACGTAAAGCTACTCAACCTCCGAAACAACCACGCCTCGGTCTCTTGCAACGTCCAGGTAAACCATAGCGACGGCACACTCGAGCACGAGCTTTACGGTTGCAACCTTCTTATCGGCGAGACGCTAACACTCGACGAGGAGGGGCGCTGGCATCACTACGACGTCAACGGGGCCGAGTACTTAACTCCCGGTCCCGTCGCGAGCCAAGCCGAGATGGAGGCCGGCTCGTCCACGTCGGTTTTCGTGACTCCCGGGCGCCAGCATTTCCACCCCAGCGCCGCCAAGTTCTGGGTTGTGTTCACTGGCAACTCAACAACGATCCTAGCCTCGTACAACATGACGTCCATTTCGGACGGCACGACGGAAGCGACTGTAACGATCGCTACCGACTTCTCGTCGGCCAACTGGTGTTGCATGGCGACCGGCGAGGGGACGACCTCTAGCGCCGTGGCAAACGCACGCTTGGCTACAACGCGCAGCATCGCGGCCGGCTCGATCATTGTCTTCTGTATCGACGGCCAGGCGACACCGGTCATTCAAGACCCTACCCGTTGGCACGTTTGCGGATTCGGGGATCACTAATGCTCGCACAAGAGAAGATCGCGGTTACTCTCGACAACGGCGAGCTAACGATCATGTCGATCTTGACCGTTGGCCACGGCGACAAGCTACCGGCCATGGCGCAATGGGTCGACCGAACCGAGGGTTGGTGGTGCCGAAAGCTAACCGACGCCGTGATACTGGACGAACTCTCGAGAGCATTCCCCGAGAAGGACTTGGACGGAGAGCCACGACCGCAGCCGGTAAGGTTTCGACGGATCCGTGACGCCGAGGTGCCCCCCGACCGGACATACCGCGGCGCGTGGCGAGACGACGGCGAGTCCATCGGCCACGACATCGGCCAAGCCCGTAAGATTCATCTCGACCGAATTAGACGCGCGCGGCTTTCCAGGCTCGACCAACTCGACCGCGACTGGATGCGCGCCGTTGGTCGCGGCGACCTCGACGACGCCAACCGTATCGAGGCCGACCGGCAGGAGCTCCGGGACCTGCCGGCGACACTCGACGTCGATGGCTGCCGCACGACCGACGAACTCAAGCTCAAGTGGTCTCCGCTCCTCGGCTGATATGTGGCTTCCGTACAGTTCAACGTCTCCCCCGGCACCAGCGGCGTCACGCCCGGTACGCCGTCGCTTACTCGAGCAACGAACGTCCCGGATTGCGAAAGCTTCTCGGTCAGCTTCTGGCTTAGGATCGACACGTATGAGGACTGGGCACATATCTTTGCGCTTGAGCACACGGTCACCACTACCCGAAACTTTTATCTAGAAGGAAACGCGGGAGGCTCACTCTACCTTTTCGAAGACAACGGCGGGACGTCGGTCAACCTTTGGACCGATAGCTATACGGGGTGGGCGTTCATCTGCATTACCGGTAACGCCACTGGTATCCGGGCCTACTTCCAGAGGCCGGGCGGGAACTGGAGCAAGACTACCGACATAGCCTCGACGGCGGGCGCCCATGACTACATGGCGGTCGGCTCCGAGTTCAAGTTCGCGGGGGACGCTAACAGCCAGTTCGATATGGCTGAGCTTCGGATCTGGAACGTCACACTGACGGAGTCCGAGGCGCAAAAAGAAAAGTACTACAGTACCCCGCAGAAAACCTCCGGCCTCACGTTCGCCAACGACATGCAGAGCGCAAGCGACTGCAACGTCGACGAGTCCGGTACGGGCGGCAACTTCACGAAGAACGGTACGCCGACCGACGACGCCGGTAGCCATCCGATCTGGTGGACGAGTCGAACCGAGAACTTCGACGCCGAGCTGGTGCCGCGTGCCTGGTTCGACCCGGAGACCTACCCAACCGCTTGGTTCGACGACGAGTACGTCGTAAGCGGACCGGCCGCCTACACACTTTCCGCCGACTCCGGTTCCTACACCGAGACCGGTCAGACCGCGGCCCTCAAGGCGGCGCGCAAGCTCGTAGCCGACTCCGGGACCTACACAGAGACTGGGCAAGCGGCGACGCTTGGGCTGACGCTACCCGTTGCCTCGGGTTCGTATACATTCACCGGTCAGACCGCCGGGCTTCGGGCAACGCGGTTCGTTACCGCGGTCTCCGGCTCGTATAGCGAGACCGGACAGGCGGTAACCCTCGGGCTTACCCTCCCGGTCGCGTCCGGGTCTTACTCATTCACCGGACAGTCCGCGGGACTTCCGGTTGCCCGTCGCCTCTCCGCGGCTTCGGGCTCCTATTCGTTTACCGGCCAGGCCGCGAACCTGACGCGGGGCCGGACGCTAACGCCCGACTCGGGTTCCTACACGGAGACGGGTCAGGACGCCGGGCTAAGGGTTGCCCGGAAGCTTTCCGCAACGGCCGGCGCCTATACCCACACGGGTCAGGCGGTAAACCTCAATATCGGCCATACGCTGGCCGCGAATGCCGGCTCCTACGCGCTTTCCGGACAGACGGCGGGGCTTAGGGTAGGCCGCAAGGTAGACGCCTCTGCGGGCTCGTATTCGGCTTCGGGACAGGCGGTAACCCCGCGCGTTACGTTGCCGGTTTCGTCCGGGTCGTATGTCCACACCGGACAGACGGCCGGGCTGCGGGCGGCTAGGAAGATTGGCGCCAACTCCGGTCCCTATACCCACACCGGACAATCCGCCGCCCTTGGGCGCGGGTTCACTCTCGCCGCCGCGGCCGGAGCAATTCTCTTTGCGGGGCAGGCGGCGAGCCTTGAGACGGGGCGGCGTGTAGCGGCGCAAGCCGGAGCTTTCTCGGTCGCCGCGCCCGACGCGACCCTGACGTTGGACACCGGGGACCCGGACTACCACCCCATACCCCCCGTCGAGCTCGTCGTCCTCTCGTATCCGGTCGTCGCCCTCGAGCCGGAGCTAATCAACTACCCGGTCCACATGACCGTTTTCCACACGCCAACCGTAAACATTGAAGTGACCGTCTAGTGGCCGGCATAAAAGCCAACTCGATAACGAAGACCATGGTTGACGCCGACACGGCGGTCAACAAGACGGTCTCCGCTTATCTCGTGTCCGAGGAGATTATCCTCAACACGAGCCCGACGGGCACAACGTATGCGTGGGCTATCTCGAAACCGTCGGGGTCCGGCGCGCGGTCAAACCTTAGCGCCACGAGTGGCGACACGGTTCGGTTTACCCCCGACGCCGAGGGACAGTATCTAGTCACCGTCATCGTCAACGGCGTTACCACATACGATATTCTGATCGGGTGCGTGCGGGTTCAAAACCCGAGCTTTGCCGGGGCGCTTCGGTTCTTTCCGGTTGCCAACAGTCAGATCCCTACGCCGAACCAGGGCAGCACGATTGGTTTCTCGAGTGACCTGGGCGTCATGGCCGAGAAGCACTCGGACGGCTCCGTTACGCCGCTCCTGGGCGCGGCACAGCAGTCGCTGCGAGACCGGGCCGGTACCGTCGTAACCCCCGAGCTACAGATAGAGGTTTTCGGGGCCAAGGTCTCGAAGGTCGGCGGGCGAAACCGGATCGACCTCGGACGGTTCGACGTTCGGGAATATGGCGCCGTTGGCAACGGCGTTACCTACGACGACGACGCTTTTACCGCCGCGTTGACGGCTATCGGGGCCGCGGGCGGCGGCGAGCTCTACATCCCGGCCGGCACTTATCTGCTAGCTCGCCAGCTCCAGGGACCCGGGGCAAACGGTCAGCTTGCGGCCGGCACGTCTATCCGCGGCGCCTCCCGGCTCTGTTCGATTCTCGTATTTGACTTTTCCGGCACAAGCGGAGTCGGCGACGGAATCCTTGTCTGCCAGTCCACGCCGAACCAGTCTCTAACGCGCGTCTGGATTAGCGACCTAACCATACGCAACAAGAGCGTCACCAACTGCCCGCGCAACGGGATTGCCGACAGTGGCTCACAGGTGATAGCCAGCTCCGGCTCGTCGCCTAGCATCACGGTCGACTGGAACCCGTACAACGCCTACAACTGGACGGTAAAGCTCAAGATACAGACCACCGGGGCTAGCGGCACGGCGCTTTACATGGCGTCGTTTGACAACGGGGCGAACTACACGTCGCAGGCGATCACTACGGCGACGACGGCGAGGGTAATCCCGGGAGTCGGCGCGCGCGTAACGTTCCCGGCCGGCACGTACACCGCTAACGATACGTACACCTGGACCGTCAACGGATACAACGGCGCCGCGATTAGAACGACCGGCGGCGGCGACCTCGTCGTTGACCGTTGCCTGTTTTACGGCTGGTCCAAGGGGGTAATCGACGACGGCGGGTTGCTCGTCAACATAAACGATTGCCATTTCGGTCCCGGCGACAACCCGGGAGTGGCGGGCGGCGGAGTCCCGTACGCGGCCCAAATGGCCGTTTGGATTACGGGCAACAGCTACCTATTCGGCTTCGAGGATTCGAACAACGGGTTCTCCATGGACCGTTGCCGGATACACGTTCTCGCCGTCGGCGTCTGGCACGAAAGCGGAAACAACCACTCGGTAAGAGACTGCGAGTTCTCGCAAGGCACGCAGTATTGCTGCTTGCTCCGGAATGTCCGAAGCGTTCATTGGTCCGGTAACTACTTCGAGGGCGGAGGCGGCCCGCCCGCCGTGGGTAACTCGGGACCCGCGGAAAACCCGGGCCGAGGCGCGCACGTCTGTTCCGCGCAAGGCTCGTCGGCCGCGCTGGTTACTTGGAGAAACAACTTCGTCTCCAACACCAGTAAGATTCCGATGGTCCGGTGCTACTTCCCGTCCGGGATCGGCGTCCTTGAGGTAAGCGGAAACCTGGTGGTCCAGTCGCCGAACGGAGACAGCGGGACTCCGACATCGCTGATAGTTTCGACGCAGTCGATTTCCCACCTGCGATGGGGGCACAACTACATCTCTCTGTCCGGCGGTACCGTGTTCGACGCCGAGACGATTTACGGCGGGCTCTACTTTTCACAAGACACGACCGACACCAACAGCATGTTGGGCGTCAACGAGGTTACCCCGGGCGCCGGCATTCACTACCGCCACGTCGCGACGACCAAGCCGCGGTTTAGCTTCGACACGTTTGGCGGCTCGTCCGAACGGTACCGACTCGACTCGACGGGACTCCTGCTTACGCACGGCTCGGGGCTTGCCGCGGACGCCATTAATCAACACGGCTACTCGAGACAGGTCAGCAAGGCGACAACCGTTAGCGGCTCTCCCGGTCCGGACGTGTCCGTTGATTTCACGGTTCCCGCCGAGATGAACCTACTAGGAACCGTTGTGGCGGGAGTCCGGTCCGACAGCGCGGCGGACACATGGAGCGCTTGGAAGTTTCGCGTTAGTACCAAGCGGTTCGGAGGCAACGCCTCAATAGTCGGCTCCGACGACGACGCGGTCAAACTTTCGATCGCGACAAGTGCGTCGCCGCAGTCATACTCCGGAGGCGCCCTGGACGGTGTGGTCGGCGCGCGGCAAGCATCCTATGGGCGGCGCGTAACGGTAACAACCGGCGGCGGAACGCCGTCGCACGCCCCGTCAACCGCAACGTTTACGGGCGTCGACATTAACGGATTAGCCGTTGTCGAGGCCGTCTCGGTCTCTCAAACGGCGGCTATCGTGACGAGCCTGAAATACTTCGCCTCGGTGAGCCAGATTGACTTGACGGCGGGCGACGGAACCGGCGGCACACTAAAGTTCGGCTACGACGGCGTGCGCCTGCTTGACCAGGAAATAGACCCGTCCGACGCGGGGTACGCGACGCCGATTGTTAGGGTCCACTCGGGCGGCGCAAAGCTCGAGACGGTTCTTAACAACGGGTCGGCAAGCATCACGGGACGCTGGGCCGTTACCTACGAAACAAGCCAGAGGCTCGGCGGCGGATGACGCATATCGGAATCGGTATCGGGATTGGGTTTGGGGGCGGAGTCCCGTCCGTGTTCAGCATCACCGGCTCGGACGCCGTGGTTGCCGGCTACGTTGCCGACAACGCCGTACCGGGAGCAACCTTCACCTGGCCCGACGAGAAGGGCAACGCCTTTCCGCTGACTCAGGGTACCGGGTCGGATCAACCGTCCAAAACAACGACGGGCGGGCCGAGCTCAACTCCGTCGCTGCTGTTCGACGGGTCCAACGATTTCTTAGTTAACACAGCACTCGACCGACCGGCGCCGGGAACGCAGCCGACCGTTATGCGCGCCGTGCTTCGGCAAGTGACGTGGGTCAGTACGCGCAATATCTGGAGCTTCGGCGCGTTTCCGGTCCAGAGCATGATTCTGTACCAGAGCCCCGGTACGCCGACGGTAACGGCTTTCAACGGTGCGGACGGTGCGTCCAGCGGCGCGCTTACGGTCAACACATACAAGCGAATCCGTGTCCGCTACTCGAACCAGGCAAGCGACTACCTCGTAGTCGGCTCGAACGCCGGGACCAACGGCAACGCAACCAATACCGACCCGACGGCGTCGTTTTTCGTTGGCAAGTGGTCGAACGGCGCGTTCTCAAACTTCGAGCTCTGCCAACTCTGGATTTTCAATCGCGACCTAACGGCGGATGAAGACGCCAACATAGACGCGCTTTGGGTCGCCAAATACGGCGCGTCGATTACCGCCTAAACAACCACCCCCCAGTGGGCTCACTAGTTTGCGACGGCCGACGTCCGCACCTCCCGTCCGGCCCCGGCTAGTGAGTCCTCTTGGGGGCGGCTGCCCACACTGTATTTATTCTCCGCAAAAGCGAAACAGGACCAGTACCATGCAATTCCTTAGTCAGGCTCGCGAATTTCTTGCCGCGGTTCACCCCCAGGCCCCCATGGCGCTGCTTGCCGTCGTTGTGGGCGCGCTGATCTTTGCGTGGCGTAAGGTTCACCCGAGCTCGTTCGCGAAGCTGCCGCAGCGTTGGCAGGGGCTCCCGGCGGTGCTCGTTGCCGCGGCGTTGGCTGCACTGTCCAGCGGCGGAGACCTAGTCGCCATGGTTGGCGACGCCGCCATGGGCGCGTTTGGCGGACTCGCCGCGGTCGGCGGACACCATGCGGTTATCAAGCGCTTGATGGGTGCCGGCGGTGAAAAGGCTCCTAGCTGAGAGGTTCTGGATCCCAATCGTTGCCGTCGCCGCGGTGGTGACGGTGGCGTCTTGGGTTTACGCGGAGGTCAACAATGCGCGAAATAAAGTTTCTACTAGTCGCCCTATTGGTAATTTTATCCGGGTGCCGCGGGTCCGAGGCTAAGTCTCCGGTACTGCCGGTTATGACCGCCTACGAGGCGGCGCGTACGGTGTGGCTGTGGGCGGACGCGACACTCGATAGCGAGCACCGGACGGCGTCGGACATGGCCCTCGACGCGGTCAAGACGATCGTCCCGGACCTCAAAGAACAGTGTGGAGAAAACTGGCGTTCGTGCGGAATGCAGGCGTGGGAATCGATGGTTGAAGACTGGGAAAAGACCCACGACTATAAGTTGCGCGCAGAGTCGGTGGAACGAGCTCGCCAGATGCTGGAAGTCTGGTACTCGTCTATCAAGACCGAGGGACCGGACATGACCCGCCGTGCGACGGAGGCGACGTCGGCACTGCTGGTGATTATCGCAGAGCTCGAGGCTCGCGGGGTTGACGTGCCGCCGGAACTTAAGTCGGCGCTTGCCATCATCCGAATCCTCGCCGAGGACAAGGGTATCAGCCGCGCCGCGCCTCCCGCTTACGGAAACCGCGTTGTGACGACGGAAGGTCAAGAGGTGGAGCTGTGATCGGCGGAATCAAGCGCGGCTATCGCAACCTCAAAGAGCTGATCTCCGTGCTGGTCCCGGCCGGCATCGAGGTCGTCAAGTCGCTTGTGACCAACAAGCCGGTTGAGCCTCCCATGCCGTCCATCAAGCCGCCGCCGAGCCATAGCCGCGCCATGACGGCGCCGGAACGTGACCGCGAGAGGTCCAAGCGCGCGCTGGACGGTGTCAAGTGAACGGGCGGGGCGAGTCTATCCGGGCGTGTGTCAAAGAGGTTGTGGAAGCGGCTACGCGCCGGACCGAGCTACTCCGGCCGTCCGAGAAAGCGGAGGCCTACTGGGAGGCGGGCGAGGCGTTGCGGAGGCTGGCGAAACAGTCTTCCGAACGCGGTAACCCGAGTGGGCACTTTAGGATGGCTACGGCGGAGCTCAAGGCGGCGTTGCCGGAGGGGGCGTAGTGGCCGTCCACAAGTGGGCAGACATCCGCCGCTCTACTCTCCGCCCGCCGCCTATCCCACACCTGCAGGTCGCCGACCCGGACGCCGAGAAGTGGAAAGCCAAGTCTAGACGCAATGGTGTTGTCATGAGGGTGATTGCCGG
>Ga0209382_10000365_pt1 | contig 74363 bp, 80 predicted proteins | sample SoiMetdeltSBSDD5_FD_187599 | JGI IMG/M metagenome (GOLD analysis project Ga0209382, IMG submission 187599) | Bulk soil microbial communities from a Populus tree surrounding site in Tennessee, USA - Soil MetaG P. deltoides SBSDD5 (SPAdes) (version 2) | ecosystem: Environmental > Terrestrial >... | reverse complement strand
TTCGATGAGCGCTATCGCAACCCTGCATTGGCCGGCGTGAGCGGAGTGCAGCAGGATAGCGGCATCCTGCAATGGAATAGGAATTTGCGTCATGCACAAGACCCGTAACGATCTCTCGTCCGACGTACGCTCGCGCGTCAGTCAGCTGCTCAACAGCCGCCTGGCCAGTGCCATCGATCTCTATCTGCAGACCAAGCACGCTCACTGGAACGTGAAAGGCCCGAGCTTCATCGCGCTGCACGAGCTGTTCGACAAGCTCGGCGAGGAGCTGGAGGAATACATCGATGAGATAGCGGAACGTGCCGTGGCTCTCGGCGGTGTCGCGGAAGGCACGACGAACGTAGTGATCGAGCGCACGCAGCTCGCGAAGTATCCGGCGCAGATCAGCGAAGGCCTCGCGCATGTAGATGCGCTGGCGAACGCGTATGCGACTTTCGGCAAGTCCGTACGCGAAGCGATCGACGACGCCGGCAAGGCGGGCGACGCGGACACCAGCGATCTGTTTACGGGCGTGTCACGCGGGATCGATAAGAGCCTGTGGTTCCTGGAAGCGCACCGGCAAGCGGAGAGATAGGGCTTACTTGCTGACGAGCTGTGACTGCACGGCTTGCTGCTGTTCTAGGTACAGCCGCTGCACGGGGTACGCGAATGCGATGCCCTGCTTCTCGAAGGCCTCGACCAGCTCGAGGTTGATCTCCTGCACGATGTCCATGTGGCGCGTGTAGTCGGTCGTCTTGACGACGTAGACCGCCTCGAAGTCGAACGACGCCGCCGAGATCTTCGCAAAGTGCGAGCGGTCGAAGCGTACGTCGGGATACGCCTCGATCAGCGAGCGGATCAGGCCGGGAATCTTCCGCACCTCGGCGAGCGGCGTCTCCGGGCCGACGCTGATCGTGAACACGACGCGCCGCTCGGTCGCGCGCGTGAGATTGCGGATATTGCTGGCGAGCAGCTTGGAGTTCGGCATGATGATCTGCTCGCCGTCGGGGCTGCGCAGGCGCGTGCTCTTGATGCCGATGTACTCGACCGTGCCGGAGAAAGTGTCGACTTGCAGCGAGTCGCCGAGGACGAACGGCCGGTCGAGCGTGATCGACAGCGACGCGAACAGATCGCCGAGGATGTTCTGTGCGGCCAGCGCGACCGCGATGCCGCCGATGCCGAGGCCGGCGAGCAGCGGCTTGATCTGGATGCCGAGATTGTCGAGCGTCAGCAGCAGCACCAACGCCCAGATCGTCAGGCGCGCCATGAAGCTGATGATGGTGAGCGAGCCGGCGGCGGCGCGGTCCACGGCCAGCGTCTTGCGCTGCTTGCGTTCGAGTACGGCGACGAGGGCAGCCGTCGCCCACAGGCCGATCTGCCAGAAGCTCGCGACGGTGAACAGCGTGAACACTACCCGCGCTGCCTTCGGCGGCAGATCCAGCGTCAGCAGGCCGAGAAACAGCGACGCAATCAACAGGAACAGGGCTGAGGTGTGGCTGACGACGTGCAGCGGCAATTCCAGGAATTCGTCTTGCGGAGTAGCCGCGAGCCGCGCGTACTGCTTGCGTGCGATGCGCCGCAGGAGCAGCAGCACGAAGAAGATACCGAACGCGACGGCACCGGCCACTAGCCAGCGCCATGGCGCATTGCCGAGGAAGTTGTCGAACACTTGCTCCATCGCCCTCTTGCTCAACCCATCAGCAGACGCGCCTCACCGTGCTCCAGCGCTTCCGGCGTGCCGGCCAGGATCACGACGTCGCCTTCACGCAGCACTGTCGAAGCTTCGGGCTGCTGGCCCAGAATTCCGTCGCGGCGGATCGCGGTGATCGTCACGGCATCCTGCTCCAACTGCAGCTCCGCGAGCTTCTTACCTACGCTGTACGCACCCGGCGGTAGCACCACGGTGTGCAGCTCCTCGTTCTCCGCATCGCCATCTCCGACCATTCGCGAGTCGTCGCGTCGAAGCAGACGACGTAGCATCGAGTAGCGATTGTTACGAATGTCGCCGACCGTCTTGACGACACGCGACACTGGCACGTCGAGCAGCAGTAACACGTGTGACACGAGCATCAGGCTCGCTTCCAGCGTCTCGGGCACGACCTCGGTGGCGCCAGCCTGTTGCAGCTCCTCGAGCTTCGAGTCGTCCTGCGTGCGCACCAGGATCGGCAGCTCCGGCCGCAGCTCGCGCACTGCCCTGACGATCTTCATCGAAGCCGTGGTCTCCGCGAACGTCAGCACGAGCACACGGCAGCGTTCGAGGCCGATAGCTTCCAGCATTTCCGTCGCCGTGCCGTCGCCGTAGATCACCGGGTCGCCGGCGCGCCGCGCCAGCTCGACCGCGCGCGGATCCGAATCCAGCGCGACATACGCGAAGCCCTGGCGGTCCAGCACGCGCGCCAGGTTCTGGCCGACGCGGCCGAACCCGCAGACGATGACGTGATCGCGCTGCCCGCCCATCTTGTCCTGGTCGGGAATCGGCGCCAGCGTCGAGCGCGGAAAGATCAGCTCCGCCAATCGACCGTTGTGCCGGATCAGCAGCGGGCTCAACACCATGCTCACCACTGTTGCAGCAAGCAACGGTTGGATCACCGCTGAGTCGGCGAGCTTATCGCCCAGGACCAGCGTGAGCAGCGCGAAACCGAACTCGCCGCCCTGCGCCATGACGACGCCGGCGCGCAACGCTTTACGCGAGTTGTCGGTTTCGAGCCGCGCGACGATGGTCACGATCATCATCTTGACCAGCTGCAACCCGACCACCAGCAGCAGCACCAGCCACCATTGCCGGAACAGCAGCTGCAGATCGAGCAGCGTGCCGATCGTGATGAAGAACAGGCCGATCAGCACGTCGCGGAACGGCCGGATGACGGTCTCCAGCTGGTGCCGGTACTCGGTTTCCGCGAGCAGCATGCCCGCGAGAAATCCACCGAGGGCCAGCGACAGGCCGACGGCGTGCGTTGCCCAGGCCGCACCGACGGCCACCATCAGAGTCGCGAGCGTGAACAGTTCGGTGCTGCGCGCGCGGCCGATCTCATGGAACAGCGGACGCACCAGCCAGCGCAGGAACGTCAGCACCAGCGCGAGCGCGATCGCCGCCTGCAGGATCGACTCGACGACCTCCCACATGCCGCGGTCGGGCGTGCTGGCAGCGAGCGCGCTTTCCAGTGCAAGCAACGGCACGAACGCCAGGTCCTGGAACAGCAGGATGCCGATCGCGATCCGGCTGTGCGTACGATTGAGCTCGGCCTGCTCGCCGAGCTGGCGGATCACGATGGCGGTCGAAGACATCGCGAGCGCACCGCCGATCATTACAGCGGTCAGCGGCGGCACGCTCAGTGCCCAGAGGATCGTGGCCAATGCAGCCGTAGTCAGCACGACCTGCAGACCGCCGATCAAGAACGCCTCGCGTCGCATGGCGATCATGCGCGGCAGCGAGAATTCCAGCCCGAGCGTGAACACCAGGAACACGACGCCGAGGTCCGCGAGAATCGGCGCGGCGCGGCCCGAGGTGAAGTTGAGCGCGTACGGACCGAGCAGCATGCCGACGGCCAGATAACCGAGGATCGGCGGCAACCGCAGGCGGCGGAACAGCAGCACGACCAGGACCGACGAAGCGAGCAGCATCAGCAGCTGCGGCAGGATGGAAAGATCCGGGTGGTCGGCCATGGCGACAAAGTACGTGTGCGATGCGCCGCTGCGCAAGACGGAATGCTAATCTCCGCGCGATGGCTCGCGAGCTGCTCGAACAGGCCCGGACCGGCGACGCCTTGACGGTACGCCTCAACGGCGCATGGCGCATCGAGAACATCGCCGCGATCGAGGCGGCGCTGGCACAGCTACCGCAGGAAGGAACGCGGCGGGTCGTCGTCGATGCTGGGTCGCTGGAGGCGCTCGATCTTTCCGGCGCATGGCTGCTGCGCGAGCGCCTGCAGACGCTGCAAGGAGCGGGAGGCCGGGTCGAGTTCGCGGGCGAGCCGCCCTCGCAGTTCGCATTCCTCGAAGAGGTCACCGCGCAGCAGCTGGCGGAGACCGGGGCGGCGGTCGAGCGGCGCTCCGGATGGCGCAATCCGCTTGGCTGGCTTGGCCGCATTTCGGTGCAGCAGTGGCACCAGGCAATCGACGCGGTCGGCTATCTCGGCCGCATCTTCATCACCGGTCTGCGCTCGCTGCGGCCCCGGCACCTGCGCCTCGCATCGATCACACGCCATATATATGAAACGGGCATCCAGGCGATTCCGATCGTTTCGCTGATCGCGTTTCTGATCAGCGTGATCATCGCTTACCTCGGCGCGCAGACACTCCGCCCGCTCGGTGCGGAAATTTTTACGGTCGACCTCGTGGCGATCGGGGTGCTGCGCGAGCTGGGTGTGCTGTTGACGTCCATCATTGTGGCCGGCCGTTCGGGGAGCGCGTTTGCGGCGGAGATCGGCGTAATGCAGCTCAACGAAGAGGTCGACGCGCTCAAGTCGATGGGCGTCGATCCGTTCGAGGTGCTGGTGCTGCCGCGGCTCATCGGCTTGCTGATCGCGCTGCCGCTGCTGACGATCGTCGCGGACGCAATGGGCTTGGCGGGCGGCGCGCTGCTGTCCTCGCTGCTGCTCGACATTTCACTGACGCAGTTCATTCCGCGGATGCAGGATGCGCTCGCGCCGACGACTTTCTGGGCGGGGCTCATCAAGGCACCGGTATTCGCGGTGCTGATCGCGATGGTCGGCACCTATCGCGGCATGCAGGTGCGGGATTCCTCTCGCGAGCTGGGAAGGCTGACGACGGTGGCGGTCGTGCAGTCGATCTTTCTCATCATCTTCGCCGATGCCGTGTTCGCGGTCGTGTACGTCGAGCTGGATTTCTGATGTCGACGTCATCGCCCGTCATTTCCGTGCGCAACGTCGTCAATCGGTTCGGTGCGCAGACCGTGCACGACGGCGTCAGCCTCGACGTGTTCCCGGGCGAGGTGCTCGGCATCGTCGGCGGCTCGGGCAGTGGCAAGTCGGTGCTGCTTCGAACCATGCTCGGGCTGCATCGGCCGACTTCGGGCGAAGTGCTGGTAGAAGGTCGGAACGTCTGTAGTGCCAGTGAGGAGGAGCTGCTCGAGGTCAAGCGCCGCTACGGCGTTACGTTCCAGCACGGCGCGCTGTTCAGCTCGCTGACAGTCGCGCAGAACATCCAGTTGCCGATCCGGGAGTACTTCGACGCCTCGCCGGCAACGCTCGCCGCGCTGACGGAGATGCGGCTACGCATGGTAGGCCTGTCGCCCGATGCCGCGTCCAAACTGCCCTCGCAGCTGTCCGGCGGCATGATCAAGCGTGCCGCGCTCGCACGGGCGCTCGCACTCGATCCGACGCTGCTGTTCCTCGACGAGCCGACCGCGGGCCTCGACCCGATCTCGGCGGCTGCGTTCGACGAGCTCGTGGTCTACCTGCACCGGGGGCTGAAGCTCACGATCGTGATGATCACCCACGATCTGGATACACTGCTGGCCACCTGCAACCGGGTGGCCGTGATCATTGACAGCAAAATCGTGGTCGATACGCTCGATGGCATCATGAAGAACCCGCATCCATGGATTCAGGAGTACTTCCACGGCCCGCGCGCGCGGGCGGCCGTGGCGAGTGCGCGCCCCGCGGGAGGGCCCGTGAGAGGCAAATAGACCATGGAACGCGAAGCCAACTACGTCGCGGTCGGTGCCTTCATCCTGCTGGTCCTCGCCATGGCTGTCGCCTTCGTGCTCTGGTACACGGACGCGAACGACCGGCGGGAGGTCGACTTGTACGAGATCTACTTCACCGGCAGCGTCAGCGGCCTGGATCGCGGCAGTCCGGTGCGTTACCTCGGCGTCGACGTCGGCCGCGTGCGCCGCCTGTCGATCGACAAGCGCGATGCCAGCCGCATCGTCGCAGTGGCCGAGATCGATCGCGAGGCACCGATCAGTTCGGCGACGCGTGCCAGCCTCGGGTTGCAAGGCGTCACCGGTCTGTTGTTCATCAACTTGAAAGAAGTACCGAACACCGACAAGACGGTGCCGCTCGCGCCAGGCGAGCGCTATCCGGTCATCCCGTCGATGGCGTCGGATTTCGACGTGTTCCTGTCGAGCCTGCCGGAGCTGATGGGTCGCGCCAACGACCTGCTCACGCGCGTCGGTCGCGTCTTCTCGGACGAGAACCTGAATGGGCTCGCTGAAACCGTGAAGAGCTTGCGCGCGGCGACCGCTGGCTTGCCGCAGACCTCGCAGGACATCGCGAAGCTGGTCGATGAGCTGCGCGGCACGGTCAAGGACATCGACGGCGCGGCGCAGTCGCTGCGCGGTATCTCCGAGGACGCGCGTCCGGAAGTGAAGAACGCGCTCGCGAAGTTGACCGAGACGGCGAACAACCTCGCGCAGGCCTCGGAACGGATGGATCGCTTCACGCAGAAGAGCGAGGCGCAGCTCGGGCATTTCAGCGAGCAGGGCCTGTTCGAGCTCGAGCGGCTGGTGCGCGAGACGCGCTCCGCCGCGCGCGAGTTCCGCGACCTGTCGCGCAGCCTGCGCGAGAATCCGTCGCAGATTCTCTATGAGCCGCCGGAGAGCGGAGTGGAGATACCGAAATGAGAAGGGCAGTGCTAGTCGTCGCAGCGCTTGCATGCAGCGGTTGCGGCTCGTTGCTCGAAACCGATCTGCCGCCGAGCACCAACTACGTGCTCGCGTCGGCACCCGCGGCGTCGACTGGCGTCACGCGGTCCGATGCGGATCTCTCGATCGGGCGACCTGATCTCGCGCCTGGCCTGGATACCGAACGCATCGCGGTACTGCGGGGTCGCCAACTCGATTACTACCGCGGCGCGCAGTGGGGCGGGCGCGCGACTGAAATCGTGCAGACGTTGCTGGTGGATTCGTTCGAGGACCAGCAGCTGTTTCGCAGCGTCACGACGGAGCAATCGCGCGTGTCGAGCGATTACGTGCTCGACGTCAGCGTGCGCGATTTTCAGGCGGAGTACGCGAGCGACAACGATGCGCCGACTGCACACGTGACGATCTTCGGCCGCCTGATCCGCGTATCCGACCGCCAGCTCGTCCAGACGTTTGCTTCAACGGCGCAGAGCAAGGCGGCGGACAATCGCATGGGCGCAGTCGCCGCAGCATTCGAGACCGCCGCCCAGAAAGTCGTGCTCGAGCTCGCACAGAAGACCTCGACGGCGATCGCCGCGGACGCACAGCCGAAGCAGGAAGGGACGAACCTGTAGGTAACAGCGTGACTACTCACCACGTGCTCAGGCCTGTAGCTTCCATCAACCTGTACCGCCAATACCTCCCGCCATCCTCATCTCTATACGCTCCGAACACTGCCGTGTATTCCGTTGCCGGCGGTCCATCGTTATTCCAGATACGGTCGAAATAACCCTGCATCTCGATCGCCAGCGGTGAATCGGCCGCGGTCTCCAGTGCGATGTTCGCTTCCAGGTTGTAGTTGCCGATATTGCGGCGGGTCAGGTTCGCCGAGCCGAGCGAGGCGATGAACCGATCGTCGTGCTGGATCAGCGCAATCTTCGTATGGAACTGCTCGCCGTGCGTGCGATACCAGCGCACCTGGATTCTTTCGCCGCTCTGCGTGACGAGCTCGTTCGCCACCGGCCGGTTCGGCACGCCGTCTTTCTGGCGACCGAACGCATCCCGATTCGGATCGAGGATGATGCGCACGCGTACGTTGCGATCCGCCGCATTCAACAGCGCGTCCAGCACTTTGCGGTCCGCCAGATAGAAAGTAGCGATGCTCACGCTATCGCCGTTGCGCGTGGCACTGACAGCATCGATCAGATGTCGACGTATCGCTTCTTCCGTGAGGAACGACAGCGCAACGCCCTGCTCATCCGCAGTGGGCGCGGCCTCCGGAGCCGCCGCATAGATATGTCCGCGCCAGCCCGAAAAACGCGCGACAGCCATCTCGCTCGCAACGATGTCGGCCGCAAGCGCGCCGGTGAAACGCAGCGCGACGTTCGAGTGTGCACTGCTCGCGTCATGCGGATTCGCTGATGTGACGAGAGCCGTAAGCGTTCCGTCCTCGCGATCCGCGACGATCAGCTTGCGATGGTTCGCTTTGAAGTTGAGCAGCGCGAGCCAGCTGCGCAGCGTGATTTTGGAGCCATCGCTGCTGAAGGGATTGCTCATGCTGCCGCCGGATGGGGAGTTGCCCCACCATTGCAGCAGCATCCGCCATATCGACGAGTACAGCGCATTGGAGTCGCGCAGCTGCTCGAGGTCCGTCACCACGACATCGATGCCGGCTTTCCGCAGCTCGGCCAGCTCCGGCGAGGGCGCACCGCCGTAGACGTCGTTGATCGGATCGGTGATCAGCAGCACGGACAGGCTCGGTACAGCCTGCTTGCGCGCGATCAGGCGGTCCACCAGTTCACGGCTGAGCGGTCGATGTGCAGCGCCGGCTGCACCCATGTGCTCATTGAGCAGGAAGAAGTCCGCGACGACGAACGAGCCGGCCTCGTCGATGATGCGGAACACTTCGTCGAAGATCCGCTGCTCGTGCAGCATCTCGCCCTGCGGCTGCGCGTGCGTCAGGTCGTAGAGAAACTGAACGTCCGCGGCCGGTACGACGGTGGGCGCTGTGCTGACGTTGGTGCCGCCAGGCATGGGCTTCGTGACGTTCCATGCACCAACACCGGCCCACACTGCGAGCAGTGCCCAAACGATCCAACGCTTGCGGAAAAGGCGACGTCGCTCGCTTGTCTCGCTGGTTTCGCTGAGTTCGTTTTCGTTTTCCATTTAGTCCCGCCAGCGACGCTGGCGTGCTACGGCTTCTTCGTCTGCATCGAGTGCCTCACCCCGCATCCGCTCCGCGATGGCCTGGACGATGGGTGCCGGCAGCTGTGTGCTCGCCATTCTATAGGCGCCGTTGGCCTGCGCACGAGGCGCAGTCGAAAGCATGTCGACGCGCCACACCTCGGCATCCCGGCATGCGAACCCGACGACCGGGTTGGCGGCGCGCGCACCGAACGTCCGGCAGTACTCGCCCGATTTCGTGCGGAAGCTGAGGCCGATGTCGATGTCCGTGCCGTCTTGCGAGCTGAGCTGCTCCGAAAGAGCCTGCGCCAGCACCCCGCTGGCGATGACGCGCCCATCGAGCCCCGCCGTGATGAGTCCGCGCTGGCCGTCCGACTGCGGCAGCAGCGCGCGCCCCGCCAGGATGCCGATCAAAAGGCTGGCGGCGATCGACGTCCACTCGGGCCATGACCATTGGCGGCGGGACTGCTGGTCAGACTTGATTCCGGTTTTCTTGGCCGCGCGCAGCAGACGGTCCGGCACCGGCTCATCGAGCACGCCGGCGAATGCGCCGCTCACATCGGCGCGCATTGCCCGGTGCCGCTCGATTTCCTGCGCGACCTGAGGATCGACAGCCATTTCAGCCTCGATCGCGCGCCGCGTCTGCGCATCGAGCTCGCCGTCGGCGTAGGCCATCAGTGTTTCGGGCGAGAACTTCATGATCGCTCTCCAGGACGATCGCTCAACAGGGCCTGCAGCGCTTCGCGCGCGCGCGCGAGCCGGCTCGTCAGCGTGCCGATCGGCACATCGAGCACGTCCGCGGCTTCCTTGTAGGAAAGGCCTTCGACGAGCACAAGGGCGACTGCGAGGCGCTGTTCTTCAGGCAGTTCCGCGACGGCGCGCTGTACTGCCAGCAGGCGCACCTGGCTATCGGTGCCGTCGTGACCCACGGTCACGCCGGCTTCCTCCGGCGCGAAAATGCGGTCGCGACGCGAGCGCGAGCGAACTTCGTCTATCCACGCGTTACGCATGATCCCGAACATCCAGCCTTCGAACTTCAGTTCCGGTCGCCACTGGTCGTACTTCAGCAGGGCACGCTCGATCGTGAGCTGCACCAGGTCGTCGGCATCGTGCACGTTGCGGGCGACGGTGCGCGCGAAGCGGCGCAGTCGCGGCAGCAGCTCGACGATCTGGCGGCGCACCTGCTCCACTTCATTCATATATACGGCTGGGGCTGTCGTTTTCTTCCATGTTTCTTGTCCTGGGGCTCGGAAGATTGCCCCGGCGCGTATCGTATAGTCTACGGAGGATGAGTGGACCGGCCATGCAGCGCGCGCCCTTCATATCATTGTGTCTGTCACTGTGCTTGATGCTCGGCGTCGCCGGGCCGGCCTTCGGCCAGATCCTGCCGCCAGTGCAACTGCCGACTGTGCCGGGCCTGCCAACGGACGAGCTCAACCGCACGGTCAATGGCACAGTCGACGGCACGCTGCGTGCAGCCGATCAACAGCTTCGTGAGGTGCGGCGCCTGCGAATTCGCCAGTTGTTGCGAAACAATCGCACCGGGCTCGAAGCAGACCCGCGGGGTGCTCCCATCGTGCGCAGCGAGGTGGTTGCCCTTTCGCCTTCGCCGGGGGCACTGGAAAGTGCGCGTGCCGAAGGGTTCAACGTCGGCCGGACGCGAGCGCTCGAAGGGCTCGATGTCACGATAGTCGTGTTGCAGGCGCCCGCCGGAATGTCGACACGCCGGGCGTTGCAGCGGCTGCGCCAGCTCGATCCAGGCGGCATCTACGATTTCAATCACGTCTACCTGGATAGCGGAGTCGTCGCCGACGGCGCGGCAGAGCCTCCAGTTGCCAGCTCGGCAGCTCCGAGCGCGCCAGCGCATGGCGTGCGAGTCGGGCTGATCGATGGCGGCGTGCAGCGCAATCACCCGGTCTTTCGCGATGTGTCGATCCACGAGCACGGCTGCGCGGGTGGCAATGTGCCGAGCGCCCACGGCACAGCAGTCGCGTCGCTCCTGGTCGGACGTGCCGAGCACTTCAGCGGCGCTGCGGTTGGCGCCGAGCTCTACTCCGCAGACGTGTACTGCGGCTTGGCGACCGGCGGTGCCGTCGACGCAGTTGCAGATGCGCTCGCATGGATGTCCCGCGAGCGCGTGCCCGTCATCAACGTCAGTCTCGTCGGTCCTGCGAACGGCTTGCTCGAACAATTGATCCGGCTGGTCACTACGCGCGGTCACATCGTCGTAGCGGCTGTCGGCAACGATGGCCCGGGCGCGCCGCCGTTGTATCCCGCCGCGTATCCCGCGGTGATTGCAGTCACCGGCGTCGATGCGCATCGCCGCGTGTTGATCGAAGCTTGCCGCGGCAAACACGTCGACTTCGCTGCACCCGGTGCCGACATGGCCGCTGCCGGTCTCGAAGCAGAATTCTCGTTGGTGCGCGGCACGTCGTTCGCAGCACCGATCGCGGCAGGCTTGTTCGCGCGGCAACTGACGGAGATCGATCGCGCCCGCGCGGACGCTGCGGTCTCCGCGTTGACATCTCAAGCAGTCGATCTCGGCGTGCGCGGTCCTGACAAGGTCTACGGCAACGGTCTCGTTGGCGACTCGTTGCGTCCTTCGCCAGACCTCGCGAAAGTCAGCGCGCGCTGATTCTGTCAAATCACCTGTCTGGAAGAAATCGCTCCGCCCGCTCGTATTCCTCTCAAAGGCCGCAGATTGGCTGCGGTCATGAGGAGGAATGACCATGAAGACGCGTAAGACTTTCATTGCTGCTGCGATCGTCGCTGTCCTGTCCTGCTCGGCCGCACACGCTCAGGTGCTCGGTGGTGCAGTGGGCGGCGCAGTGAACGGCACGCTCGGCGGCGGGCTGCGCGATACGAGTGTGTTCAGCAACGGCAATGCGGCCGGCTCGTTTGGCGGCGAGCTCGAAACGGGCTCGATGATCCAGCGCACGCGCGGTGCCGCCGACCAGACGACTCGTCGTGCTCGCAATGTCGGCGCGAACGTGCGCAATCGCACTGAGTCGACAGTTGCGACTGCCCACGACACCAGCGCGAACGTTGCGACGTCTGCGGCCTCTGCGGCGCACGCTGCGAAGGATCAGCAAATGCGCAGCGCGACGAATGTCGCCGGCGCAACGGCGTCGCAGCTGGACGCGACGAGCCTCTCGACCGCGACGGAAGGTGCGGCGAGCCACAGCTCTGTCATCGAGTCGCCGGTCGAGCAGCAGAACCCGGAAGGTCTGGATCTGCCGAAGCTCGACAGCGTCGCGACTGACGCGAACGGCTCTGCCTCGGGCAACGCTTCCGCCTCGCGCCGCGGTGTCGCCGCGGATGTTGATGCCGATGGCAGTGCCTCGGCGAGCGCAAGCACTAAGAAGGAAGACACGCAGGAGTAATGCGCCGCGAAGGCGAGGGAGCAGGGATGCTCCCTTTACTTCTTTTTCTCCGTCCCGAACGTCTGTGCCCAGTAGATATCGCCCTTGTGCGCGAAGTCCGTGAAATACGCGAGTCCCATCTCCTGATACTGCGCGCCCATGATGTTGACGCAATGGCCTGGGCTGTCGAGCCAGCCTTGCACGACGATCTCGGCACTGGCAGCGCCCTCGGCTATGTTTTCTGCCACGGCCATCCAGTTGTAGCCAGCACGCAGCACGCGATCCCTGGGCATGCTCCCGTCGGAGCCGCGATGCTCGAAGAGCTTGTGTGCGCTCATGTCCTTGGCATGCGCGAGCGCGGCGCGCGACAGAATCGGCGAGAGCTTCAGCGGCGGCACCTTCGGAAAAGCGCGTGATCCGCACTTGCGCGGTTTTGCGCGCGCCTCGTTCACGAGCTCGAGCACACGCGCCGCGACTTTCGGCATCTCGTCCGCCTTCGGCAACGCGAGAGGCGCCGCGACGACGATCCACACTGTAGCGTCGCGCTCGTACACACCGATCTCCGTGAACTCGGGCTCCAGCACCGTCTCGCAGTAGTTGCTGGCGACGATTTGCAGCAGCGCTTGCTCGCTCTGCGCTCCCTCGATGCGCATCGAAGCTGAATTGGCGACGCGGTAATCCGTCTTGGCGATCGCTGCCTGCAGGCGACCGCCCTTCGACCATTCGCGGGCGACTTCGTCGAGGCCGCGTGATCGACGCAACGCCTCGCGCACGCCCGGCTTGCGTTCGCAGCCGCGCTGGCGGATGGCATTCACTCCTTTATCGACGTCCGCGGTTGCGACGGACGACAGCACACAGCAAACGACTGCGATCAGTGCGCAAGCTGTTCGAAGGTGCATTGTTCTCGTGCTTGGTCCCGCCGACACCCGGATAGTCTACGCGCGGGCATGACTGTCCGCTGAAGCTCGCGATCGCTTGGATTGCGGACCTACCAGCTTGCGGATCGCAGGTTCCAACGGACGCACAGCCTCGCAATAGTCTTCCCAAGCCTTGCTCTTCGCGATCAGCGCCGGCGCCGTGCGCAACGTATAGCGCGTCGGATCGAGGCCGGACTTCACTTGCGGCCAGCGCAGCGGCATCGAAACGGGGGCGCCTTCGCGCAATCGCGGCGACAGTGGCGCCACTGCAGTCGACAACCGATCGTTGCGCAGGTAGTCGAGGAAGATTCGCCCGGTGCGCTGCTTCTTCGCCATGTTGAGCACGTAGCGATCCGGACTGTCCTCGGCCATGCGCGCGCAGACCGCCTGTGCGAACGCCTTCGCCTCGGGCCAGCGCACCTTGCTTCGCTTTTGCGGCGCGAGCGGCGTCACGACGTGCAGTCCCTTGCCACCCGTCGTCTTGCAGAACGCGACCAAGCCCAGCGCGTCGAGCCGCTCCTTGAGATCACGGGCGGCCGCGATGACGGCATCAAACGCAAGCTCCGGGCTCGGATCGAGATCGAAAACCAGGCGGCCGGGAACCTCGGGCTGGAACGGCTCGCAATTCCACGGATGCAGCTCGGCCGCCGCGCTCTGCGCCAATGCTGCCAGGCCTTCGATGCGATCGACTTGCAGATATGGCTCGTGATCGCCGGACACGCGCGTCAACGACAACAGGTTGGAGGTTCCCTTCATCGCATGACGCTGGAAGAAGCGCTGCCCGCTGATGCCGTCAGGCGCGCGGATGATCGAGCACGGGCGTCCCTCGAGGTGTCGCATCATCCACTCGCCGACGCTCTCGAAGTAGCGCGCGAGATCGAGCTTGGTGACGGGTTTGCCGCCGTCCGCGTCCGGCCACAGCGGTTTGTCGGGCTTGGAGATCGGCACGCCCATGACGACGTCCGGTTTCGGTGCAGGTTTTTTCATTGCTGTTTCCTCCGCATCGGCGGGGCGCTCCGCAACGACTTCACTCGCAGGCTTGTCTGCGCGCAAGCCCTTGAACGCAGCCTGGCGCACATTGCCCGAGCCTGTCCAGCCGGCAAACTCGATCTCGGCGACGAGTTGCGGCTTGACCCATTGCACGTCGCGGCCGCCGCGCGGTGCGGTTGGACCGGTGAACGGACTCTTGTCGCTCGCCAGCGGCTTCAGGCGCTTCATCAACATCTGCGCCTTGTCGCGGCTGAAGCCGGTGCCGACGCGTCCGACCGGCACCAGATGTGAGTCGCGGTGCACGCCGACGAGCAGCGAGCGCAGCCGCCCAGCTTCGCGCGTCCAACCACCGATCACGACTTCATGGCCTGCGCGGCACTTCGCTTTCGTCCAGTCGCCGCCGCGTCCAGAGCGATACGGCGCAGCGACGCGCTTCGAGATGATTCCTTCGAGATTCATGCGACACGCGGATTCCAGCACCGCATTCGCCGGCGCTGCGAAGTGATCGACATAGCGGATCAGACTGTTGGCACGCAGCCGTTGCGACCCGAGCAGCTTCTTCAGCAGTGCCTTGCGCTCGCGCAATGGTTGCTCGCGCAGATCGGTGTCGCCCAGATACATCAGATCGAACGCGAACAGCACGAGATCGTCGACGTTACCTTCCGAAAGTGCGGCCTGCAGCGCGCCGAAGTCCGGCGCACCCTTCGCGTCGAGCGCCGCGACCTCGCCGTCGATGATGCAGTTGGGAAATTTCGCCGCGAGCGTCGCGATCGGCCGGAACTTGTCGGTCCAATCCAGACCCTTGCGAGTCAGCAGCGACGCTTTGTTGTCCGCGACGCGCAGTTGGATGCGATAGCCGTCGAGCTTCGCTTCGTGCGCCCAGTCGTCGCCGTCCGGCGGTCGCTCGACCAGCTTGCACAGCTCGGGCTCGATGAAGTCCGGTACTTTCGCCGAAGACTCCTTAACGATGGGCTCCGACTCTTTCGAGTGCCACTTTGCATCGGCACGTGCGAGCTTGCGCGAGGCGAGCATGAAGGGCTTCGGAGCCCGGCCTTTCCCTGCGGCGATGTCGCTCATCTTGCGACCGGACGCAACCGACGCATCGTCGTCGATCAATTTCTGCGTCACCGCCGCATCGCGCGCGAACTCGTCGCGGTGCTTGATCAGCAGCCAGTTGGTGCGCTTACCACCGTCGCGATCGCGCTTCATGCGCACGAGCACCCAGCTGCCTTGCAGGCGCTCGCCCGCGAGCACGAATTTCAGTTCGCCCTTGCGCAGCTGCGCATCTGCGGACAGATCGCCCACCGGCGACCAGAAACCCCGGTCCCAGAGCTGCACGGTGCCGCCGCCGTATTCGCCTTTCGGAATCGTGCCTTCGAAATCACCGTAGTCGAGCGGATGGTCTTCGACTTCCACCGCGAGCCGCTTGTCCTGAGGAGTGAGCGAAGGGCCGCGCGTGACCGCCCAGGACTTGAACACTCCGTCGAGCTCCAGGCGCAGGTCGTAATGCAAGCGGCGCGCAGCATGCTTCTGAATCACGAACCGCAGCTGCTTGGAGCGTTTCACCGGCAGCGTGCCGCTCGGCTCCGCAGTCTTGGAGAAATCGCGCTTGCGGCGGTAGGTGGACAGCTTGCGGGTCGCCACGGACGGGCCTCGACAGCGGGTAAAATCAGTACTCGCCGAAAGGAACGCGGTGCGGCCGGGCAGCGTTCCGTGAGGATTTCCGCCACAATCCGTCCAGCGCGTCGCCAGGAAGAGACGCACCGGGAGACCTCGATGAACACTCGTCTGTGCATGCCGATCGTCTTGCTGGGTTGCTGTTGCGTGTCGCCGCTCGCGCTCGCTGCCGACAAGCTCGACGTCAAGCCGGGCTTGTGGGAGATCACGTCCACGCACCAGATCAGCGGCATTCCGCCGATGCCGAAAGAGTGGCAGGAAAAAGTGACGCCCGAGCAGCGGGCCGCGATGGAAACGGCGTTCAAGAAGGAGGCGGAGAAAGGTCCGCAGACGGACACCGAGCGCGAGTGCATCACGAAGCAGAAGGCGGAGCAGCCGTTCGACGTCGGCGATACCAAGGATTGCACGCAGACCGTGGTGCGCACGACACGCACATCGCAGGAAGTCCGTCTTTCCTGTAACGGCGAATATAAAGGCACGGGTGTGCTGCGCGTGACGACGCCGACGCCGGAGACGATGACCGGAACGCTCGATCTGCAACTCGGCGAAGGCAAGGACGCGATGAAGGTCAAATCGCAACTGTCGGGCCGCTGGCTCGGTCCGGACTGCGGCGACGAGGACGAAGCAGACGACGACAGCCGCACCGATGACGAAGATGAGAGCGATCAAGGCTAAAGCCCGACCTACGTTCTGACCTCCGTTAGTTAGGCCTGCGGCAGCGCTGGCCTACCGTCTGGGCTTTCCAGCAAGGAAAGCCCTGCATGTCCGTCAGGCTCGACAGCGCCGTCTCCGCTTCGGTCACCCACACATCCGCTACGGCTCACGCGTTCGCGCGCGTAGCTTCCATCGACATCCTGCGCGGGTTGGTGATGGTGCTGATGGCGCTCGATCACGTCCGCGATTTCTTTACGGATGCGCGTTTCGATCCGCTCGACCTCTCGCAGACCAGTGCACCGCTGTTCCTGACTCGGTGGATCACGCACTTCTGTGCGCCGACGTTCGTGCTGCTCGCCGGTGTCAGCGCATATCTGACCGGGCGTCGCTGCACCCGTGCCGAGCTGAGCCGCTTTCTCGTGACGCGCGGCCTGTGGCTCGTAGTCTTGGAAGTTACGCTCATGAGCCTGGTCTGGACGTTCAACCTGCGCTACGACCATGGCCTGTTCCTGCAGGTGATCTGGGCGATCGGCGTTTCCATGATCGTGCTCGGCGCGCTCGTCTATCTGCCCGTACCGGAGGTCGCGGCCTACAGTCTCCTGATCATCTTCGGCCACAACCTGCTCGACGGTATCGATCCGCAGAGCTTCGGCGCATGGGCGCCGCTGTGGTCGCTGTTGCATGTCTCGGAACCGATTCCGCGCGCATTCGTCGCGTATCCGTTGATTCCGTGGATCGCAGTCATGAGTCTCGGCTACTGCATCGGCTCGCTGTTCGAGCTGGAGCGAGACCGGCGCAAGCAGTGGCTCGTCTGTCTCGGCACTGCATCGCTCACGCTCTTCGTGTTACTGCGAATGACGAATGTGTATGGCGATCCGGTTGACTGGTCGCTGCAGGGCACTACGCTGCGCACGCTGTTGTCGGTCATCGACGTGCACAAATATCCGCCGTCGCTCCACTACCTGCTGCTCACGCTGGGCGCCGCGTTCCTGTTGCTGGCCGCGTTGGAATCGGCGCGCGGCAAATTCAGTGAAGTGCTGCGAACGTTCGGACGCGTGCCGTTGTTCTTCTACGTGCTGCACATCGCGCTTGCGCATCTCGCCGCGGGAATCATTGCGCTCGCGATGGGATATGGCACTGCGTTGCTCAGTGATGACTTCATGAGCGTGCCGCAGCAGTGGGGCTTTGGATTGCCGGTCGTCTATCTCGCGTGGCTACTCGTTGTCGCGACGCTCTATCCTGCGTGCCGGTGGTTCGCTGCAGTGAAGCGACGTCGCGACGATTGGTGGCTGTCGTACGTGTAGCCCGACAAAAGTCGCGCCTTTTGGCGGGCGCGTCGAAAGGGCCTTGGCCGCTTTCGACAATAAAGCTGGCGCCGTATGCTGTGGCGGCAGAGAAAGAAGGGGAGCGCCGCCGTGACGACATTCAATCATCAATTCCGCCTTGCAGCCCGGCCCGTCGGCTTGCCGAAGCGCACCGATTGGAACTACACCGAAGAGCCCGTGCGCGCGCCGAACGACGGCGAAGTGCTCGTCAAGATCGCTTACCTCTCGCTCGACCCGGCGATGCGCGGTTGGATGAATGACGTGAAGTCGTACATCCCGCCGGTGCAGCTCGGCGAAGTGATGCGCGCGGGTGGTGTCGGCGAAGTGCTCGAATCCCGGCACCCGGGTTTCCAGAAGGGCGATCACGTCTACGGCACCGTCGGCATCCAGGAATACGCGACCGTCGACGGCAAAGGTCTCACCAAAGTCGACACGCGTCTCGCGCCGCTGCCGGTGTATCTCGGCACGCTCGGCATGCCGGGCATGACTGCGTACTTCGGGCTGCTCGATGTCGGCAAGCCGCAGCCAGGTCAGACCGTCGTCGTCTCCGGCGCGGCCGGCGCGGTTGGGATGGTGGTCGGGCAGATTGCGAAGATCAAAGGCTGTCGCGCTGTCGGCATCGCGGGTGGCCGCGAGAAGTGCGACTACCTCGTGCGCGAGCTCGGCTTCGACGCCGCAATCGACTACAAGGCAGACGACGTGAAGCGCACGCTGCGCCAGCACTGTCCGCAGGGAGTCGACGTGTACTTCGACAACGTCGGCGGCGAGATTCTCGACACGGTGCTCACGCAAATCGCGCGCAATGCGCGCATCGTGATTTGCGGAGCGATCTCCCAGTACAACAGCACGACCGGCGTGCGTGGTCCGGCGAACTACATGTCGCTGCTCGTCAATCGCGCGAGCATGACCGGCATGCTGGTGTTCGACTATGCGAGCCGCTATCCCGAGGCCATGCGCGAGATGGCAGGTTGGCTCGCGGCGGGCAAGCTCAAGACCCGCGAAGATATCGTCGCGGGTCTCGAGACGTTTCCGGAGACGCTGCTGAAGCTGTTCAAGGGCGAGAACCTCGGCAAGCTGGTGCTGAAGGTAGCGGGCTGAGCCCGTAGATCAGGTCATACAGAACACGTTGAGCTTGTTGCCGTCGGGGTCGCGGAAATAGCCGGCGTAGAAGCCGGAGCCGCGCGGGCCGGCGGCCCCTTCGTCTTGCGCGCCGAGCTCGAGCGCTTTCTTGTAGAGCTTGTCGACCTGCGCCGGCTCCTTCACGATCAGCGCGACCATCACGCCGTTGCCAACACTCGCCGGCTTGCCGTCGAACGGCTTCGTCACCGACAGCGCCGCCTGAGTCGGGCTATTGCCCCAGACGATGAACGTTTCCTGATCCATCATCCGCTTCGCGCCGATCTCGGCGAGCAGCTTGTCGTAGAACGCAGCGGAGCGCTTGATGTCGTTGGTGCCGAGCGTGACGTAGCCGATCATGACGATGCTCCTGGTGATCAGATGCCGGTCTTGGCGAGAATGACTGCGGACACGCCGTGAGCGGCGCGACTGCCGTCGGGATTCTTGTACGAATGCGGCACGTTGCCGGGGAATGCGAGCACGTCGCCGGCGGCGAGATCGAAGCGCTCGCCCGCAACGAAGATCGTGACTGCGCCCGCCAGGCACGTGAAGAACTCGCGCGTGCCGGGCAGATGCGGCGAGCCGCGCATCGACGCGCCGGGCGCGAATTCCATCACGTTGAGCAGCTCGTCCGGTACGCGCTCGGGAATCAGCGAGCGCAATGTGACGCCGCGGCCGCTGCTCTGACTCGCCAGCTCATCGCGCGTCCACTTGCGTACTTTCGCGTGCGGTGAAGCCAAAAGCTCATCGAGCGGTACGCCGAGCGCGTTCGCGACTTTGACGAGCACTGTCAGCGATGGGTTGCCGCTGCTCGATTCGAGATTGGAGATCGTCGAGCGCGGGACACCAGCGGCTTTCGCGAGTGCGCCCTGTGTGAGGTTGCGCACGTGCCGGAGCCCAACGAGGTTGCGCGCGAGATGGGCGGCGACGAGCTCGGGTCGATCCATAGGGGTGCGAGTGTCCGGGGTAGCGACATTCCGCCATTGCAGTGGACATGGCGGTTGGTTTGCGAAGGACCGTCTCTAAGATCGGTTTCCATAAAGGAGACCACACATGCAAACCCACATGCAAACGCCACGCGTGCTGATCACCGGCGGCACATCCGGGCTGGGGCTCGCACTCGTGCGTGAGCTGACTGCGCGCGGTGCCAGCGTCGCTTTCGTCGCACGCACGGCGGAGCGCGTCGCGGCGGTAGCGCGTGAGCACGGCGCTCACGGCATCGTCGGCGACGTCGCGCAGAAGCACGACATTCATCGGATCGCGTTGCAGGCGACCGGCGCGCGCGGCGGCCTCGACGTGCTGGTCAACAACGCCTCCGATCTCGGCCCGACACCTCTCGCGCTGCTAGGTGATACGGAGTGCGAAGACTTCGAGCGTGCGCTCGTGACCAACCTACTCGGACCGTTTCGACTGACGAAGGCATTGCTCGGCTCGCTGGCCGCGTCCGCCCGCGAAGGCCGCGGCAGCGTCGTGTTGAACATTTCCAGCGACGCGGCGGTCAACGCGTACGGCCGCTGGGGCGCGTACGGTTCGAGCAAGGCAGCGCTGGCTCACATGACGCGGATCTGGAACGAAGAGATGGCGTCACAAGGCGTGAAGCTGCTCGCGCTCGATCCAGGTGATATGGACACGCCGATGCATGCGTTAGCTGTACCGGACGCCGACCGCGCAACGCTCAAGCAACCGAGTGCAGCCGCTGTCGAGATTGCCGACGCGATTGCAGATCTGCTGCCCGCGGTGCAATCAACGGCAATGAGGCGGGCCTCGTGATCGCTGCCGACAAGCCAGTTCAACGCTCTCCCGACTCGAAGCTCTTGCACGTGGATGCGGCGGGTCGCATCCGCAGCGTGCCGCGCAGTTCCCTCATCGAGCTGCTCGAGCCTGGCGACGTCGTCGTCGCGAACGACGCCGCAACGTTGCCCGCAAGTCTGCATGGCGTGCATGTGCAGACGGGTGCGGCAATCGAAGTGCGACTTGCAGCGCGCGCTTCTCTCGCATCCGCGGATGTGTTGCGCTTTCACGCGGTCGTATTCGGATCAGGAGACCATCGCACGCGTACGGAGGATCGAGCGCTGCCGCCGCCGCTGCAGCCTGGTCAGAGACTTCAGCTGGGATCGCTGACTGCCGTCATCGAGCAAATGCTCGGGCACCCACGGCTTGTTGCGATCCGGTTCGACAATTCCGCCGCAGAGGTCTGGGCCGGTCTCGCGCGACATGGGCGCCCGATCCAGTACGCACACATGCCGCAGCCTCTCCAGTTGTGGGATGTGTGGACCCCGATTGCCGCGCAGCCGGTGGCCTACGAACCGCCGTCCGCGGGTTTCGCACTCGATTGGCAATTGCTCGCAGGGTTCGCGTCGAGGGGCATCGTGTTCGCGACGATCACGCATGCAGCGGGAATTTCGTCGACCGGCGACGCGGAGTTGGATCGCCTGCTGCCGTTCGATGAACCCTATCGCATTCCGCCGGCAACCGAGCAGGCACTGCGTCGCGCGTCTCGCCGGGGCCGTCGCGTCGTCGCCATCGGCACGACGGTCGTGCGCGCGCTCGAACATTCGGCAGGGCGTTTCGGCGGCGTCCTCGCCGGCGACGGTGTCGCGAACCAGCGCATCGGCCCGGATACGCAGTTGCGCGTCGTCAATGGAATTCTGTCCGGTACGCATGAGCCTGGCACGAGTCACTACGAATTGCTGCGCGCGTTCGCCGACGACTCGACGCTCCGCCGCGCGGATCGCGAGCTCGACACGGGCGGTTTCCGCACGCACGAGTTCGGCGATTCGGTTCTGATTTTTGCGACGAATGCAAGGACTGGTCGGGGCACGCGCAGTCCGTATACTTCGCGCTTTTTGCGCGCCCCCGATGTGGTTCAAGAACCTGGTCGTCTATCGCCTGCCGGCCGATTGGTCGGTTGCTCCTGCTGAGCTGGAAGAGAAACTCGCGCAGCGCGCGCTGCAGCCGTGCGGCAGCTTCGACATGCAGAGTCGCGGCTGGGTGCACGCCAGCGCCGCAGAGCGTTTCGTGCACACCACGCACGGCCAGCATCTGATTGCGCTTGGAATCGAGCAGAAGCTGTTGCCATCGTCCATCGTGCGGCAGGTTGCAGCCGATCGGGCGAAGGTGATCGAGGAACAGCAGGGTTTCCCTGTAGGCCGACGACAGATGCGTGAGCTGAGGGAGCGCGTGCTGGAGGAATTGCGCGCGCGTGCCCTCACTCGCCGACGCGTGACGCGCGCATGGATCGATCCCGCGCACGGCTGGTTGGTCGTCGATGCGGCCGGCGCGCCGCGCGCTGACGAGCTGATCGAGACATTGCGCGATACGCTCGGCAGCCTCGCAGTGCAGCTGGTCGAAACTGAGCGGTCGCCGTCGGCGTCGATGAGCGCGTGGCTGGCTCTCGGGGATGCGCCACTGCGCTTCACGATCGACCAGGATCTGGAGCTGCAGGCCGCGGACCAGACCAAGGCGACGATTCGCTACACGCGTTATCCGCTGGAGACGCGCGAGATCCGGCAGCATCTCACCGCAGGCATGTATCCGACGCGTCTCGGGCTGACATGGAATGATCGCATCGCGTTCGTCCTCACCGACAAGCTGCAGATCAAGCGCGTGGAGTTTCTCGCGATCGACAAGGAGTCGGTGGCAGCGGAGCAGCAACAGCGGGATCAGAAGCTCGCAGCGCAGGAACAGTTCGAGATCGACTTCATGCTGATGGCCGGCGAGCTCAACCAGTTGCTGGCGGATCTCGGCCAGGCGTTGGGCGGACAGCCCGAGCGCCAGGCGGCCTGAGTCATTGCTGGGGCAGCAGCGGCTCGCCCGCCCAGCGCAGGATTGCCACCGAGACGTCCTGCTCGCGCGGCAGCTTCTTCATCAGCTCGATCATCTGCGCCGAGAATTTGTCGCGCTCGACTTGCGATCGCACGACCGCGCCGGCGGCTTGGCTGCGATAGCTGAGCGTCGCGCCACGTTCTTCGAGCACCAGTGCATCGGGCGAGGCGGGCGTCGCGAGCCGCTGCGCGATGCCTAGGCCGACGCCTTCGACGAGCGTCGTGTCGCTGCGCTGCATGGCTTGTGCGATACGCTCGCACCGGGTGCGTGTCGCCGGATCCTCCGTTCGATCCAGCGCGCACGACGTGTTCAGCGGCTTGAATGCCGGCACGACAGCGTTCGACAGTGCCTCCGTCGTTTCGTCCAGCGCATTCGTGAGGGGATGTGGCGCAGCGCCTGGGCTGCCGTTCGCAGGCGCACGTGCATTGCGCGCGGTGGCGAGTCGCCACACGAGGCCGGTCCAGTACAAATCGAAACGTTGCGCGCGACTCATGGCTTCGAGAATCTGATCTTCGACACGCTTGTCATTGCGTGACTGCGCGCGTGCCAGCGGCCCGAGCCACACGACACCGTTGTCCGGAGCCAGCGTGCGAAAGCGGGCCTCGACAGGCTCCGGCTCGCAGCCCGGCGACAGCATGCAGATCCGAGCATGCAGCCAGGCAAGGTCGGGACGCTTCGGCGCAAGCACGTTCGCGCGCGCGATGCCTGCCAACGCTCGCTGGCCGTCGCCCGCGGCCAGTGCTTGCAGGGCATCGCCTGCCAATTCGTCAGGGTTACCTGATGGCGTGCGGGTCGATGCAGTGGTTGCTCCCGGCCCGCGCTGCGGCTCATGGCTGGCGCATGCGGCCAGCACGAGCAGCGCCGCCAGCAGCGTAGGGCCGATCGAGCGAGCGTTAGTTTTGAGGATCATGGCCGCAAGTCTAACGGCGTAACGGGCCCCAGGGGTTCACCGGTACGGATCCGCCGTTCACCGGTGGGCGCTGGCACAGCTATAGCGGCCTTCGTAAGGTCGGCGCATGCTCTTGAATACCGCCCGTCTGGCGGGAGTGTTTTGATGGAAGATCTGAAGCCGCACCGACATGCAGGCCGCTCGCGCCTGGTGCTGGGGCTTTTCCTGCTCGCGCTCGGCGGAGTGATGCTGGCGGTCAATCTCGGCTACGACGTGCCGACCGGCTGGTGGCGCTATTTTCCCGTTCCGCTGATCGCGCTCGGTCTATGGGGTCTGGTGGTTCCGAGCCGCCACCTGGACCGTTCGGGCGGCATCTGGCTGCTGGCGACCGGGTTGTATTGCCTGATCGGCGTGTTCAACTTGTTCGGCCTCGGCTGGGGTAGCGCCTGGCCGATCTTCGTCATTGCCTCGGGGCTGAGCTTCCTCGTCCGCGACACCGGTCGTGAGCACCGCAGCCACACGCCGGGTCCCACCGGCGGGTGAGTAGCATGGATTTCGATCACGAGCCCCATCAGACCGACGGGCGCGACCGCCCCGTCGAGCCGCGACCCGGTCACAACCATCGGGCGCTGATCTCGGCGCGGCTGGTGGTCGGCATCGTCATCGTTTGCATCGGCGCGATGCTGCTCGCCGACAATCTCGGCTGGTTCAACGCCCGCTACGTCCTGCGGAGCCTCTGGCCGCTGGCGCTGGTCGCCGTCGGCGTCACCATGGTGCGCAGCCCGGATCATCGCCGCAGCCGCTCCTGGGGTTGGGTGCTGATCACAGTCGGTGCCTGGATATTCCTCGACCGCATCGGCTGGGTGCACGTCAGCTTGTGGCACTTGATCCTGCCCGGCCTGCTGCTGTTCGTCGGCGGCTCGCTGGTGTGGCGTGCGATCAACGGGCCGCCGAAGTCGAAGCCGATCTCGAGCGCCGACGATCACGTGGAGTTCGTGCGCTCGTTTGCGCTGATGTCTGGTTGCGAGCTGCGGCCGGTATCGCGGCCGTTCCGCGGCGCCGATCTCACGGCGGTGATGGGCGGCATCAAGCTCGATCTCGCCGACACGCGCATGGAGGGCGATAGCGCGACGGTGGAAGTGTTCGCGTTCTGGGGCGGGATCGAGATCTACGTGCCGCCCGACTGGACCGTCACGAGCAAGGTCACGACGCTACTCGGCGGCTTCGTCGACAAGCGGCGCCCGACCAGTGTCGTGCCGACCAAGACCCTGGTCGTACAGGGCATGGTCGTGATGGGCGGCATCGAGGTGAAGAACTAGTCCCCGCCCGTCATGCACCCGATCCTCAAACGCCGCAGCCGACTGTTCCTGTACCTCGCGGTCTGGATAGTGTTCGGCCTGCTGCTTACGGTCGTGTTCATCTTCGGCGGACGCGCGCCGCCACTGTGGTCGGTGTACTTCGCGGTGCCGATGGCGATGCTGCTGGGCATGCAGTCGCTGTCGTACTGGTACCTGGTGCAATCCATGCCGCCGGGCGAGACGCCGATCGTGCGCATGGTCGTCAGCTGGGTCGGTGCAGGCCTCGCGTCGCTCATCCTCTGGCTCGTGATCGGCTACATGTGGGCGCAATACCTGCTGCCGGACGACGTCGATATCGCCGATGAAGCCGCTGGTATTCTCGGCCTGATGATCTTCGCCGGCGCGATCGGTATCTCGCTCGCGGTGCTCGGTCATTACCTCGCAGGCGCATTCGAGCGTTCGCGCAATGCCGAGCGGCGCGCGCTAGAGCTGCAGGTGCTGGCGCGCGAGGCGGAGCTGAAATCGTTGCGCGCGCAGCTCGATCCGCACTTTTTGTTCAACAGTCTCAATTCGGTCGCGGCGCTGATCGGCAACGACACGGCGGCCGCGCGTCAGATGTGTTTTCTGATGGCGCAGTTTTTTCGCAAGAGCCTGACGCTCGGGCGCGAGCAGTCGATTCCGCTCTCCGAGGAGGTGGGTCTCGCGCAAACCTTCCTCGCGATCGAGCGCGTGCGGTTCGGCGAGCGACTGCGTTCCACGTTCGACATCGCCGCGGACGTGCGCGACGTTGCCGTCCCGCCGCTGTTCCTGCAGCCGCTGGTGGAGAACGCCGTCCATCATGGCGTCGCCCACCTGCTGGAGGGCGGGGAAGTCTGCGTGACGGCCCGGCGTCGCGAGGGCTTCGTCGAGCTGGTCGTCGAGAATCCGTGCGATCCGGACCGCCCGCCGTCGCGCGGCACCGGCGTCGGCTTGGTGAATGTGCGCTCACGGGTGGAAACTCTGTGCGGTCACCGCGCCAGCGTCGACGTGAGCGCGACCGACGAGAAGTTCCGGGTGTCGATCCTGCTCCCGTACTCGGGTGCTACTGTCGCCGCGCTGCGCGCTACTGCATGAGGGGAAGTTCAACGTGCGTGTGCTGATCGTCGATGATGAAACACTGGCCCGCTCCATCCTGCGCGAGCACCTGACGAAGCTCCCAGGCGTCGAGATCGTCGGCGAGGCGGCGAACGGCTTCGAGGCGGTGAAGCTGGCGGAGGACCTGAATCCGGAGCTGGTGTTCCTGGACATCCAGATGCCGAAGCTGTCGGGATTCGAAGTCCTCGAGTTGCTCGGCGAGCGCGCACCGTCGGTTATTTTCACGACGGCGTACGACGAGTTCGCGCTGCGTGCGTTCGAAGTCCACGCCGTCGACTATCTGTTGAAGCCCGTCGAGCCGCCGCGGCTGGCAGCAGCAGTCGAGCGTGCGGCGGAGCGCTTGCGCAACAAGACGCCCGCACCCTCGGCACACGATCTCGCGGTATCGGCGCGGCCGCCGGGCAAGACGCTCGAACGCATCCTGATCCGCCATGAAGGCCGCGTGCACGTGCTGCCGCTGGAGCGCATCGACTTCATCGAGGCGCAGGACGACTATCTGGAGTTCTCTTGCGCCGGCAAGCGCCTGCGCAAGCAGCAGACGATGGCGGATCTGGAAAGCCAGCTGGACGCGACGCGCTTCGTGCGCATCCACCGCTCGTTCATCTTGAACGTGGAGCGGCTGGCGCGCATCGACCTGTACGGCAAGGACAGCTGGCTTGCAATCCTCGGCGACGGCACCAAATTGCCGATGTCGCGCACCGGGCATGCGAAGTTGAAAGAGTTGATTGGGTAGCGAAAAGCGCCTCGGCGACTTTTCGCCATTGAAGCGCTGCGAAAGCCACGCCTTTCGCAAGCGGTTAGGAGTGAGGTTATGAGCGAGTCCACTTCCCGTTCCGAAGAGTTTCAGTTCAGCGGCGACACGCTGCTGGCGAAGATCAAGGAGATCATTCGCGAGGGCAACATCCGCCGCGTCGTCATCAAGAACGAGGACGGTCGCGTGCTCATCGACATTCCGCTGACGATCGGCGTCGTCGGCACGCTGCTCGCGCCGCAACTCGCAGCCATCGGCGCGATCGCCGCGCTGGTGCTGAAGGGCTCGATCCTCATCGAGAAAGAAGCGCCGCCGGCGGGTCACACTTCGGTCTGACGATGTGCGATCCCTCTTCGCACTGATCGCGTGCCTGGCGACGCCGGCGCTCGCGTTCGCTGCGGTCGACGAGTACCTGCTCGCTGTCACCCACGATCTGCCGGCGGTCGCCAAGGACGCTCTGCAGCGCATCGATGGCAAGCCTCGGCAGCTGCTCGCCGTGCGCGGCTACATTCGCGCTGGACAACAATTGAGCTCGCGTTGGAGCTGGTCGGCAGAGGAAATCCGAACTTACGAAGCCAGTCAGGAATATGCCGATCTGCTGGCTGAGATCGCCCTGGTGCGCGCTCGCTTCGAGGCTGCGAGCCCCGGCTACTCGTTGTACGCAAACACCGCAGCACGCAGCCTGGACTTGCAGTTGCAGCGCTGGAACTCCAACAAGTCCGTCGGCGTCATTGCAAGCCGGCTGCAGCAGGCTGCCGAGCGTGAGCTCGCCCGAAGTACCTATCCCGCTCACCCGGATGCGAAAGCCACACTGCGCTTCGCAGATTTTCTGCGCGAGTGGCGGCCGGTTCCTGCGGCAGCGCCGCTAGCCGCTCCGGGCCTGTCGCTGCACGGGCGCTCGCGCGCGATCGACTTTCAGGTCACGCACGACGGCCGGGTCATTGCGCCAACTGAAGTTGCAAAGGTCCGTTCGGTGTGGGAACGGCAGGGCTGGGCGCGCCGGCTCGCGGCGGCGATGCGCGAGACGCGTTTCGTCGGGCCGCTGCAATCGCCGAACGAGCCCTGGCACTATGAGTACCTGCCGCGCCCAGGCGCGGTCGGCGCGAAGGAGTGATGAGCATGATGAATCGCATTCTGTTCTCGTGCGCCTGCACCGCATTGCTCGTGCTAGGCGGCTGCGCCACGCAGAGCTCCACCGTGCGCGTCGACAAGGCCGACGCCGACCTCTCGAAGTGCCGCACGTTCGATTGGCGTCCCGCTTCCGCCGATGCCGCATCGCTCACGGATCAACGAGTCCGTGCCGCGGCACTGAAAAAGCTGGAGGACAAGGGCTACACGCTTGCCACCGACAAGCCCGACTGCCAGATCGCATACGCGCTGTCGACGCAGGATCGACCGAAGCCGAAACCGAGTGTCGGCGTCGGCGTAGGAGGCGGGTCTGGCGGCGCTCGCGGCGGCATCGGCGTCTCCGTGCCGATCGGCGCCCACAAGCAGCAAGCCGGCACGTTCACGCTCGATATCGTCGACGTCGCGCAGAACGCGCAGATGTGGAGCGGCTCCGTCGATGTCGGCATCCAGGCGCAGCAGATCAGCGACGAAGAGGCGGACGAAGCCGTCCGCGTCATTCTCGAGAAGTTCCCGGACCGCGGCGCGAAGTAATGCGGTGCATGCGGCCCCAGCGCCGCTCGATCGCGCGTCGCTCGCGGACTGACTGCGACGCTCGCTCGGCTTCGCGCACGAGCTTGCGATAGCTTTCCAGCCGGCGCACGTCGAAGCGACCCGCCGCAACGGCGGCTTGCAGCGCACAGCCCGCATCGTCGTGATGCCGACAATCGCGGAAGCGACATTCGCGGGCCAGCGCTTCGATGTCGTCGAACACCTCGTTGACTGCATTTGCCATCGAGCCGAGCTTGAGCTCGCGCATGCCTGGCGTATCGATCACCCACGCGCCCGCCGGCAGCGCGAACATCTGTCGCGCCGTAGTCGTGTGACGACCCTTCGCATCGTGCTCGCGAATCCCGCTGGTCGCCTGCACCTCGTCCGCGAGCAGTGCATTCACGAGCGTCGACTTACCGACACCCGACGAGCCGACGAATGCGACTGTCTGCCCGCGCCCGAGCCAGGGCGCCAATGCGCCTGCTTCGGCATGCGCGGTTGCGTTCAATGCCAGTACTGCGATATCGCGCGCGACCGGACGTACCTGTGCCACGAATGCCTCGGTATCTGCGCACAAGTCCGCCTTCGTCAGCACGATCACGGCTTCGACCTGCGCGTGCTTCGCAACGGTGAAGTAGCGTTCCAGACGCGACAGGTTGAAATCGTCGTTGCACGACGTGACGACGAACAGCGTGTCGAGATTGGCTGCGATCGCCTGCATGCGGGGCTCGATGCCCGCGGCCATGCGCGAAATCAGCGAGCGCCGCTCGAGGATGCGCAGCACACGCGGCGCTTCGTGCTCGATCAATAGCCAGTCACCGACGGCGATGGCCGCGTCGACCGATGTCAGACGAGGCGGCACGACGACATCGAGCGCACCATGCTCGCAGAGCACGGTAACCAGGCTGCGCTGAACCCCACTGACGCGCGCGGGATAGCCCGCGCTCAGATCTTCCAAAGAGAGTTGTTGAGAATAGAAAGCCGACCAGCCGAGCTGGTCGAGCGGATATGCGCTGTGCATTTGCGTGAACCCCGAACAATAGCCAACGAGCGACGCGATCCGTAGCGGACCGGTCGGGCAAAGCGCCGGGGTCGACGCCAAACGTTTGGAGTTAGCGAACGCTCCCGGCGGAGGTCGGGGTGCAGGCAATCATAGTTCTCTGTGACCTCTCCGGTGGTGAGTGAACGGGGCGCGCAGAGTAGCGCGCCGCGTGGATGCCTTCAAGCTCGACCAGCGGCTCAGTGGTCGTGATCTTCGGGCGCGCGGAAGGTGTCGTGACAGTTCTTGCACGCCTTGCCGAGCTCGCCGTAGGTCGACTTCACTGCACTCAAGTCGCCGGCGCTTGCTGCCGCGAGCAGTTTCGGCGCGGCGTCGCTGAACACCTTCTGCGCAGCTTTGAAGTCGTCGGGCCGCTTCCAGATTTCCGCGAGTGCCCGAGTCTTGCCGGCTTCCGGCCCGGTGCCCGCCGGGAACCAACGACCCTGGTCGATCGACGCTTCGTTGATGACCTGTGCCGCAGACTTGATCTTCACGAGGTTGGGCGAGCCCGCGCGTGTCTGGTCGCGCACGGTTTTGAAAGCATCCCCGAGCTCGTGATAGTGGTGATGGCGTGCCTTCTGCAGATCCTGCGCGGATTGCGCAGCGATCAGTACACCGACAGGCGCGGCTACACCCAGGGCGATGGACCAGGCTACGGTCAGCGTGCGACGAGCGTGCGGCATGGATTCACCGGGGAAAATGTCGACCCGGGCAGCCTAGTCGGACAGCTGCGAGTGTGGCAAGGATGCCCCACGAAACTTCACACGTGAGTCAGCCGCTGCCTATTTGGCACAGATTACTTCGCTGGCTCGGCGCACCGGCAAGCCTCGCAACCCTTGTCGAACACGACCTTCCAGCTGCCGTCGCTCTCGCGCCGCCAGATCGAATTGAACGTGGCGACGCGCTCGCCCTTCGGGTTGAACACCGGGCCGCTGCTGTGCGCGAGCTTGCCGGAGTCGAGCACTTCGACGGCTTCCGAGCGCCACGCGAACGGCGCGTTGGGTTTTTCGTACAGACCTTTCCAACCTTCGACAACCGCTGCCTTGCCGCGCATGGCTGCGTCGCCGCCGAAGAAGATCGCGTCGTCGGCGATGAAGGTTGCGAATGCCTGGTGGTCGCGCGCTGCCATCGTCGCAGCAAACGCATTCTCGGCATCGCGCACTTGTTGAGTGAGTTGTTCGCGCGTCTCCGCGTGAGCGGGGGCAGAGGACGCAAGCGCCAGGATGCAGGCGCACAGCGCGTGGACCAGTCGCATCGGAGTGCTCCTTGAGAGGTTCGGGCTCGCGCGATTATCGCTATTGCCCGCCCACTTTGCTCGTCGCGATGATGTAGTCGACGAGCGCGGCGCGCTGCTTGTCGTCAGGGATGCCTGGGAACACCATCGAAGTGCCAGGTGCCACCGCCTGCGGATCGCGCAGGAACTGGTCGAGACGCGCGGCGTTCCACGAGCCACCGAGCTGCTTCAGCGCGGGCGTATAGGCACCGTAATTCTCGGCGCTTGCCACCTTGCGATCGAGCAGCCCGCGCAAGTCCGGTCCCATGCGATGCGAGTAGCCATCGCTGATGCGGTGACATCCCAAGCACGAAGTGGCGAAGGTAATCTCCGCGTCCGATCCGGACATCGGCTCGATCGTGAGCAGCGCCGCTTCGTCGGTCCACAGCAAGAGTCGTCCATCGTCGAGTTCCAGCACATCGCGCACGCGCTGCTGCAACGGAATCGGTTCGGTCACCACTGCGCGATCGCGATCCAGCACGACGCGGAACAGCCCGCGGGAGCCCAGCGTGCCGATGATCAAATCGCCGCGCCAGATCGGGAAACGGTCGCGTTGGACCTGCACCAGATTCGAGATGCCGATGCCCGGCAGCCACGAATACACGGGTTGCTGGAAGCCCGCGTGGTGTCCCTGCTGTTTGCTCAGTGGCCAAGTCAACGTCCCGTAGTCGGTACCGTAGGTGACCTCGGGCCAACCGTAGTTCGCGCCGGGTACGAGCAGGTTCAACTCGTCGCCGCCTTGCGCAGCGTGCTCCGTCTCCCAGATACGGCCGTCCGGTGCGGCATACAGACCCTGCGGATTGCGGTGTCCAAGCGTATAGATCGAAGCCGCATGCGTACGCAGGTCGATGCGAATCGTCTTGCCGTACGTGGCCTCCAGGTCCTGAGCGAACGCGACTGCGCCCTCGATGCCCGAGAAGCCGTGATCGCCTTGCGAGAGCAGCAGAGTGTTCGCGTCGAGCAGCACGAGGCGGCCGCCGATCTCTTCGCCGCGGAACGGATTCTTGCCGCGCATCGCGCCTTCGCCGAACAGCGGCACGCACGGATGGCTCTCGAAAATCGTCTGCCACGTACCGGGCCCGCTCGCTCGCTCGATGTCGGTGAGCGTCGTGTCGAGCTGCGACACGCGCACGACGAAGCACTTTTCCTGCTGCTTCCAGAAGTGGTGGGACGCGTAGATGTGCACGACATCGCCGTCGACTTGCGCGATCACGTCAGCGACCCGGAAGCGCCAGGTCTGAACCTCCGGCGCTTCCTCCGAGTAGGCGCTCTGGAGGCGCGGTGCAGTCGCGCTGCCGTGAAACGCCGCGGCGAATTCTTCGCGGTTAGCGGGTACGCGGATCGCGAGCTTGTGAGCCTGCAGATCATCGCCGGCAACGCGCAGCGTATAGAGAGAGCCATCGCCGGTGCCGAGCAGGACGCGATCGCCTAGATGATCGAGTCCGCCGCCGCGAGTTGCAGGGACGGCAACGACGCCTTCGTGCGAGCTGACATGCAGCACGTAGAACGCGGTTTTCACGTTCGTCGCTGCGACCTTTGCAGTCTTCTTCGGCGGCGTGAGCACGACTCGTCCGCTCAACCCTGCCGCTCCGAGCATGACTACTGCGAGCATCCCGACGCCCACGAGCTGTGCCGTGCGCGGAGCGACGGTGAACGGCGCAAGCGCCACGGCACCGAGGAACACAGGCAGCAGCAGGTAGCGGGGCGTGTCGAGCTGTGCCAACAGCAGGACGAGCATGAACAATGCGAAGGTGCCCAGCCCGAGACCGAGGCTGCGGCTGAATGCGCGTGCTGAGCCAGGTCGAGCGAACACCATGACGGCCAGCGCGGCACACATATAGCCGGCGACCAGCAACGCGATCGCGAACACCTCCTTGCGCGGCAGCTCCCACCAAGGTGCCTTCCACTGGAGCACTGGCAGGCACAGAAAGACGAGGACTGCCAGGACGTGCCAGGCGAGCTGAGGGAGCAGCGGACGGCCGGAAATTCGCATCGTTGTCGGCACCGCGCCAGGGCGGCGCGACCCGAACAACGCTCACTGCGCGTAAAAGATCCCCTGACTCAAAGCAGGTCCGCCCGCGGTGGTATCCAGGGCGGGACCCATCTGGGGCAGGTCGGGGGCGGCGACTGCAGCTCGACCTCAGCGAAGCCGAGCGATCGCTCCCGGTCGTAGCGCAAGTCGCCGAGCACAGTCGCCTGACCGACCGTCGCGAGCCACGGTACGCGGATGAAGCGCATGGCGGCCGCAGCTTCGCAGTCCGTGGACACTCGGTTTCTGAGCTGATCGAGGCCGGTAGCAATCTCTCCGTACCAATGCAGCTCCGCGGTGTCGTTCTCCTGAACGCGCTGCAGGGGCGCGCTGCTCGGAAGGTTCAAGCTGCGACTCAGGCAGCCGTCGGCGGGAATCAGTGACGGTGCGAGCGCGAGCATCGTGCGCCTCGCAACGACCGCCTCGTCTTGCGTTTGCACGAGCATCACTTCCCAGCACAGCGGATTCGCCGGCATGGGAGTCAGCACGTGGTCCATCAACCGCGCCCCAGGAAACAGACTCGCCGCAAACGCTTCAACCCTGTGCGCGGCGAGTTGGGAGCTGACCGCGAACGTTGCGGTCACCGCTATCCAAAGCGCTATCCCGCCGAGCAAGGCGACGTGTTGCTTCGTGCGCCAGCCGAGTAGCAGCATCGCCGTGATGATGACGATCAACGCGATCGCAGGCAGCCGCGGCACGAGACCGGTAAACAGGGCGAGACCGACCCCGATGGCGAGCACCGCTGCAACGATCATCCGTGCCAGCTTGGAGCGGAAGGTGAAGACGAGCGGCGCGCACGCCGCCCACAAGAGCGGCTCGGCGATGAACACCGCGTCCCCATAGAACCAGCGATTGGAAATCGGCCAGAACGGATGCACACCGTAGTTGTTCGTGAAATCCATTCCGATGTGCAGGAGCGGCGTGATCGCCAGCACGCCCGCGAGCCAGAGCAGATCCTTCGATGAAGGCGCGTGGCCGCGCCGGGCAAGAGCCCAGCGCGCGATTGCGAATGCCGCAACTGCCAGCAGCAGCGCCCCGATGATCGTGTGCGAGTGGCCGCGATGCTGCAGCAGGTAATTGATCTTGCCGCCGATGAATGAATACAAGACGTCGATGTCGGGCAGGTTGCTGCCGATGGCGGAAGTCGTCACCAGCAAGTTGCGGCGGACTTCGCTCGGCAGCCCGCGCGGGTCGCCCTGCGTGGTGCGCGCGACCGTTTCCCCCAGGAGCGCGCCGATGAGAGTATGCGTGATGTTGTCCATTGGATCCGGGCCGACGCCAAAGTGACGAATTCTACCCAGCTCGCCTCCGTGATGATCGTCGGTTCCGGCGCAGCGCACGCGATCGTGAATGCGGTACTGAAGTCAGGCAAGGACAAGATGTCCAGCCGCGCGCTGATCGATGGCTTCAGCGCGCTGTTGATGTTCCCGGCGGCGTTCTTCCTGCCGTTGCCACAGGGCGCATGGGGCTGGCTCGCCGCATCGGCCGTTGTTCATCTCGTCTATCTCGTTTGCCTCATCAAATCGTTCGAGGCCGCGGACATGAGCGTGGCCTATCCGATCGCACGCGGCGCTGCGCCGGCGCTCGCGGCGGCGGCGGCGGTCGCGTTGTTCGACGAACCGATCAATGTGTGGATTGCCTGCGGCATCGGCCTGGTCTCGAGTGGAGTTCTGCTCGTGGGGTCAGGACGCAGCGTGACCCGCTCGGCGGTCGGATGGGCGACAGCCACGGGTGTCACGATTGCTGCGTACACGGTCATCGACGCGCAGGGCGTGCGTGCGGCGCCGACCGCGCAAAGCTACATCGCCTGGATCTTCCTGATGCTCGGTGGCGGCATCGGCGTGGCCTTCGCGTTGTGGCGCGGGCCCCGGTTCCTGCTGGCCGCCCGCTCGGAATGGCGTGCGGGCCTGTTCGCCGGCGCGATGTCGATCGTGACGTACGGTCTGGCACTGTGGGCCTACCGGCTCGGCGACACGCCCCGCCTCGCGGCGCTGCGCGAGACTTCGATCGTGTTCGCCACGCTGATCGCCGTTTTCATACTCAAGGAGCGGGTGACTGCCGCTCGCGGTGCAGGCATCGCCGTCATCGCCCTCGGCGCGGCCCTGCTCCTAATGTTGAAATAAGTCGAAATGGCTATGATGCCGGTCCCGCCATGCGTGCCCGACTGAACATCCGACTGCTCGCCCTGCCGCTGTTGCTGCTGGCAGGTGTAGCGCTCGCCCATACCGTAGCCGAAGGCGACCAGGACTTCGTGCGCAACAGCGCCGGCGCGCAGATCGTGCCGTTCATTTATCTCGGCGCGAAGCACATGGTCACGGGATACGACCATCTGCTGTTCCTCGCGGGTGTGATCTTCTTTCTCTATCGATTGAAGGAAGTCGCGCTGTACGTGACGTTGTTCGCCATCGGGCACAGCTCCACGCTGCTGCTCGGCGTGCTCACCGGTCTGCACGTCAATCCGTTTCTCATCGATGCGATCATCGGGCTGTCGGTCGTCTACAAGGCGCTCGACAACATGGACGCGTTCCGCGCCTGGTTCGGCTGGCAGCCGAACCCCAAGGCCGCCGTCTTGCTGTTCGGCTTCTTCCACGGCTTCGGCCTCGCCACGAAGTTGCAGGAGCTGAACCTGGCGCGCGACGGTCTCGTGCCGAACATGATCGCGTTCAACGTCGGCGTGGAGATCGGCCAACTGCTCGCGCTGAGCGCGATCCTGCTCGTCATGAATTACTGGCGTCGCACGGCAAGCTTTGCACGGCACGCCTACAGCGCGAATGTCGTGTTGCTCACTGCCGGCTTCGTGCTCACGGGTCTGCAGCTCACCGGATACGCAGTCGGACAATGAACGCACAACCGCACGCATCGCCTCGTCGGCTGCTCATCAGCACCCTCGTGGCTGCACTCGCGGCGGCGGCGATTCTGGTCGCGTTCGTGCTCCCGGCGGAGTACGCGATCGATCCGCTCGGCATCGGCCGGCTCGTCGGGCTCGACGCGCTCGGTACGAGCAAAGCGAGCAAGCCGATCACCGAAGTGATGCACGCGCATCCTCGCAAGTACTACAGCGGCAACATCACGATCGACGTGTCCGGTCGCGAGGAGCTCGAATACAAGGCCACGCTCGCAGCGGGCGAGCCGATGGTGTACTCGTGGCGCGTGCAAGGCGGACCCGTGTATTTCGAGTTTCACGGCGAGCCGACCGAAGGCAAATGGCCGGCGGGCTACTACCGCAGTTATGAAATCCAGGAGCGCGCGAGCGAGTCGCATGGCTCGTTCATCGCGCCGTTCACCGGGCAGCACGGCTGGTACTGGCGCAACCTGAGCGACGAGCCGGCCATCATCACGCTGCAGGCGAGCGGCTACTACTCGCGGCTCGGGCGCATCGAATCGAAGAAGGCAGCAGTCGAATAGGGGATCTCGCAATGAAAGCGAACACGATTACTTGGTCGAAGGTGTTGTGCACGACTGTGCTCGCTGCAACGCTCGCTGCATGCGGGTCGATGCAGTCCAGCTCCTCGTCTGGAACGAAAGCGAGCGGCAGCGGTGGCGACCTCGCGGCGGCGCTGGCTAGCGCCAATCGGCCGGCCGAGGACAAGGCGCGCGACGCAGATCGCAAGCCGGCGGAGCTGATGCAGTTCTTCGGCGTCAAGCCAGGCATGACGACCGTGGACATCATCGCGCTCGGTGGCTACATCACCGAAGTGCTGTCGGTGGCGGTCGGGCCGAAGGGCAAGGTGTATGCGCAGAACCCGCCGATCGCATTGCAGCTGCGCGACGGCATGTATGCGAAGGCAATCACCGAGCGGCTCGCGAACAATCGCCTGCCGAACGTCGTGCGCGTCGACGGCGACTTGCCGGCCAGCTCGCAGATCCCGCTCGGCAGCGTCGACGTCGCGATCACCGCGATGAATTACCACGACGTGCGCAACCAGAGCCCCGAGCTCGGCGCCGGCTTTCTGAAGGCCGTCTATACGATGCTGAAGCCGGGCGGCGTGTTCGGCGTGACCGATCACGTCGGCAACGACGGTGCCAACAACACGCAGCTGCACCGCATTCCGAAGCACTTTTTGATCGATGATGCGAAGGCGGCGGGCTTCGTCCTCGAGGCCGAGAGCGACATACTGGCGCACGCTGCCGACGATCACACCAAGGTGGTATTCGACCCGACGCTGCGCGGCAAGACAGATCAATTCGTCGTCCGCCTGCGCAAGCCGAAGTAAGACGGGTGCGCGCCGCCGCATTTGCCGCGCTTGCAGTTGCTGCAAGCGCGGCGGCACAAACGCAGATCGGCGTCGACAATCCGCTGCGCACCGGCGAGAGCCAGCAAACAGCGGTGCGCGTCAACGACGCGATCTATCTCGCCTACGGATTCGGCAACACATTCCTCGTCACGACCTCCGCCGGCAACGTAGTCATCGACACGTCGTCGGTGGTGCGCGCGCCGCGAGCGAAGGAATTGCTCCAGCGCGAGAATGCGGGGCCGATCGAGTACATCGTGCTGACGCACGCCCACGGCGATCACACCGGCGGCGTGCCGCTGTGGAAAGCGGCGGACACGCAAGTGATCGTGCAGAAGGAGCACTACGAGTTCGTCAACTATCAGACGCGACTCGCCGGCTTCTTCGCCGAGCGCAACGCGGCGCAGTTCAATTTTCAGCGCCCGCAGACCGGTCAATGGGCCGGCAACTACGGCGCGAAGATCGACGCGACAGTGCAGTTCGACGATCGTTACGAGTTCACGCTCGGCGACACCCGGTTCGAGCTGCTGAGCACACCCGGCGAAACGCCCGATCATCTGACGGTGTGGATCCCGAAGCACAAGGCGGCGTTCGTCGGCGACAACTACTACGAGTCGTTCCCGAACATCTACACGTTGCGCGGCACGAAGCCCCGCTGGGCGCTCGACTACGTCGCTTCTCTCAACAAGGTGCTGGCGCTGAAGCCGGAGCTGCTGCTGCCGAGCCACGGCGAACCGGTGCGCGGTAACGCGGAGATCACACGACGGTTGACGCAGTACCGGGATGCCATCCAGTACGTGCACGACGCGGTGGTGCGCGGCATGAACGAAGGCAAGGACGTGTTCACGCTGATGCACGAGATCAAGCTGCCGCCGGAGCTCGTCGTGGGCGAAGGCTACGGCAATTTGATCTGGTCGATCCGCGGCATCTACGAAGGCTACGCCGGCTGGTACGACATGCGACCCGCGACACTGTACGACGTACCGATGGACGCAGTGTTTCCGGATCTGGCGAAGCTCGCGGGCGGTGCCGAGCCCGTCACCAAGCTAGCGTCGCAGTACGTCGAGTCCGGCCGCTACGTCGAAGCGCTGCACCTGACGGAAGTGGCGCTCGCGAGCGATCCGCAATTTCGTCCTGCACTCGAAGCGCGGCTCAAAGCGCTGGAAAGCTTGCGAGCGAAATCGAAGAACAGTAACGAGCGGGGGTGGCTCGATTACCACATCAGGTTGGTGAAGAAGAAGATGTCGGGCTGAAGCCCGACCTGGCTTCAGCCCGACAATTCATCGCTCCATCGGCACCAGCGCCGACACCGTGAGCTGCGGCTTGCCGATGTTGCCGAACTGCGAGCAGCGCACCTGGTCGTTCACGATCTGCACCGCCATTCGCGGCAGGATGTGCCGGCGCAGCTGCTGCACCAGCTCGCAGTCGCCCGGCGCGAGCCGCATCTCGCGGTTGCGTGCGAACGAGATCGTCTTCCATACGGCCGGGAACCTCGGCAGATCCTCGGCACTCGCGAGCGGCTCGCCGCGCACGCGCGCGATCAACTCGTCCCGTGCATCGTAGGTCGTGAGCTGCTCGATGTTCTCCGGCGTAGCCTCGACCGGTGAGGTCAGTGCGATCTGGAAGCGCACGATCGACAGCTCGTCATCGCACGAGTAAGCGCGCAGCTCGACGCCACCGCGTGCACCTACCGTCGTCAGGATCTTCTGCAGCTTATCCTGCAGGCTGCGGCACGAATAAAGCGTGCTGTAACCCCGGTACACGAAGTTCATCCGCTGCGGCTTCCACACCGCTTCGACCACGGACTCGTCTGCGGGCGATTGGGCATTGGCGACGCCTGCGGCCAGCACCAGGACCGCTGCCCGCGCGAAGTCGATCCACCTGCCGCTGTGTTTCATCTTGCCCATTTGCGCCTCCCTCGGTCCGGTTCGAGCCCGAGGGGCTCGATGCAAATCCGGTTCCGTCTCCCATCACACGAATCTAGGCGGCAAGTTGCAGAACGCCCATAGATGATCGGCCAATTGCAAGCAGTCACCGGCAAGCCGTGCATCGCGACTGTGCAGGTCCCGCTGCTATCATCGGAAACGCAGGGGGAGGTCCGACATGCAGCAACACAGACCAAAGGGCTTGTTGAACGGCTGGCCGATCGTCGGTGTCGCTGCTGTCGCAATTCTTGCGGCGGTACTGGCGGCGATTGCGATCACGCCGGACCCGGGCGAGGCAGCCGCCCGGGCGGTGCGCCTGACGGCGCGCACCTCTGTGACCCTTTTCCTGGCAGCCTTCACGGCCGCCGCACTGTTTCGGCTCTGGCCGAATGCCTGGACGCGCTGGCAGCGGCAGAACCGCCGTTATCTGGGTGTGTCGTTTGCCGTTTCGCACGGCGTGCACCTCGCCGCGATCTTCTGGATGCAGCACGTTCAGCCGGTCGAATTCGCGCAGCGCGTGAACGCGATCACCTGGATCGGCGGCGGGCTGGCTTATGTCTTCATCGCCGCGATGACGGCCACGTCGTTCGATCGCACTGCGCAGATGATCGGACCGCGGGCGTGGAAGATCCTGCACACGGTCGGCTCGTACTACATCTGGCTGATCTTCGCGAACAGCTACATCGGGCGCGCGCTGGCGATGCCCGAATACATTCCGGCCGCTGCGATCGTGGTCCTCGCGCTCGGCCTGCGCATCGCGGCGCGCCTCGCGCGGCCGCGTGCTGCACAACCGGCCATTGCCAATTGATCGATTCGGTTTTTTTCGAGAGAGGTTCTTCGAGGATGTGGACTATCAGATTCACCATCGCGGCCGCGCTCGCGCTGCTCGTTCTGCCGGCGACTGCCGCGTTCGCGGATTGCACGCGCCCGCGTCCGGCCTTCTCGATTCCCGAGGGCGGCTCGGCCAGCGAGAAGGATCTGGTCGCAGCAAACACTGCGCTGACCGAATTCGGCGGCAAGGTGCGCGACTATCTGTATTGCTTGAACGGCGAAACCAGCCAGAAGTCGGTCGGCAAAGAACAGGGCGCGCGCGAGGCGCTCGCCAATGCATATGTCGCCGCTTACAACGAGGCCGCCAACGAGCTGAAGGGCCTCGCGGCTTGCTACAACACGCAGCGCGAGATCTTCAAGAGCACGGGCGGAGGAACGAAGCCGAAGGCCACCGACTGCTCGTCCTACATCGCCGCCGCTGCCAAGCAGGTCGTGGGCGGCGGTGGCACGCCGACCACCACGGAGCTCACGGTCGAAGCGTCGGGCAATGCGACGGAGATTCCCGGCGGCGGAAGCTGGGTCTATTACCTCGCTCGTGACATCCGGCCGCGACGCTGCTCCGCGCAGCAGACCGCCGAGGAATGTCTGTATCGCGCGGTGCACGTGCGCAACGATTCCGACGAGACGCTCGAGTGCAAAGGCGAGATCGCTTACGCCGGCACCGACAACAAGGGACAGCACACGACGACGTCGCAGCTGCTGATCACGGGTCGCGGCACGTACCTCCTGGTCGAGAGCCTCGCGAAGCAAGGCGTCGACGCGGAAACGTTCGACGCGCAGTGCAAGGTACGCCCGAAGCTCGCGCCGCTCGACACGCCTGCGAACTGCAAGTACGAAGTGGTGAAGCCGATCTCGATCGCCGACTACTATCCGGAAGCGTCGCAGGACGCGGGCGAGGAGGGACCGGTCATCGTCGAGTTCGCGCTCTCCGGCAAAGCCGCACAACCCACCGACGTTCGCGCCGTGTCTGGCAGCATGTATCCGCGCCTGGACGAGGCCGCAGTCAAGGCAGTTGGTGACATGGTGATGAGCAGCAGCTGCGGCAAGGCGCGTTATCGTCTGAAACTGAGCTTCCAGCTGCAGCAGTGAGCGCATTGCGCACCGTCGCCGTCAGCCGCTACGTCACGCCGCTGCGCGAGGGTGGATCCGTGCCCGCGATCGTCGAGGCAGACGATGACGGCATGTACGTGCTCAAGTTCCGCGGCGCCGGCCAGGGGCCGAAAGCGCTGATCGCCGAGTTGCTGGCCGGCGAGATCGGCCGCGCCGCCGACTTGCCCGTACCGGAAATCGTGCTGATCCAGCTCGATCCGGACCTGGCGCGCACCGAGCCGGATCCGGAGATTCAGGATCTGATCCGTGCGAGCGGCGGGCTCAATGTCGCGCTCGACTATCTGCCCGGCGCGGTCACGTTCGATCCGGTGACGCATAAACCCGCTGCGGCGCTGGCCTCTGCCATCGTCTGGTTCGACGCGTTCGTCACGAACGTCGATCGCACCGCGCGCAATACCAACATGCTGATGTGGCACCGGCAGCTGCACCTGATCGATCACGGCGCGGCGTTGTACTTCCATCATGCTTGGGCCGACGACTATCTGGAGCGCAGCCGCGATCCGTTCCCGCGGATTCGCGACCACGTGCTGCTGCCGTTCGCAGGCGCCCTCGAAGAGGCGCACGAAAGCATGCTCGAGCGGCTCACGCCGCAAGTGATTCGCGCTCTCGTTGCGTTGCTTCCCGACGAGCTGCTCGTCGACGATTCGTCGGGCGACCAGGCGTTTGCGACTGCCGGCGAGTTCCGCGCCGCCTACGAGAGCTACCTGCTGCGCCGGCTCGAGCCGCCGCACGACTTCTTCATGGAGGCCCAGCGTGCCCACGCCCAGCTCGTATGACTACGCGATCGTGCGCGTCGTGCCGCGCGTCGAGCGCGAGGAGTTCATCAATGCGGGGGTGATCGTCTCGTGCCAGGCGCAAGACTTTCTCGGTGCGCGCATCGCTCTCGACGAGCAGCGATTGCTGGCGCTCGACGCGGGCGTCGACCTCGAAACGGTGCGTGCGAACCTTGCGAGCATCCCGGTGGTGTGCGCGGGAGGCGCCGCGGCAGGCCCGATCGGCAAGCTTTCGCCCCGCGAGCGCTTTCACTGGCTGGTCGCGCCGCGCAGCACGATCATCCAGACTTCGCCGGTTCACTCCGGTCGCTGCCAGGATCCGGCGGCGGCGCTCGATCATCTCGTGCAGACGATGGTGAAGGCGCGACCGTAGCCCATTCTTTCGAGCGTTGCGCCCACTGCTTCAGGTAGCCGCCGCGCGCGGCTTGACTCGGCGGCATGTCGCGATCGTACGGACCGCCATTCGGGTTCCAGGGATAGTTGCCATTGTCGCTGCGTGTGCGGCCATACACGCGCTCGTCGTCCGGCCCGCCGACGCCGCTGTAATCGTAGGGATTGTGCAGTAGCGCGCGATCGTCGCGCGGGCGCTTCTCGCCAGCGTGGCGCAGCGTCTGATTACGCTGCGACCACTCCTCGTGCGCGCCACGGCGGAAATCTCTGACGGTCATGTCTCTCGTAACGGTTCGCAGCCGAGCTGGTTCCAGCCGCAGACCCAGTGTGACGTGCGTCACCTGGGGCGGCGGTTCAGTGTACGTCTTATGTCGCCCACGCAGTGCGCGGCCGATACTGCTGCCACGGTTGATCGGAAACTCCAAATGACGAGCAAGCACAAGACCTCCACCATGACCGACAGCGGGCGCAAGTCCGGACGGGCGGTATTCGACAACCAGGGCCGCGCGAGCTGGGAATGGCAGACGGCCACGGGCGTGTTCGAGACGGACGTGACGAGCGAGCAGCTGCAGGGTCTCGAAGCCGCGGGTCTCGCGGTGGTCGAAAGCGAGCCGGCGACGACGTCGGGGCGGGTTTGGGCGAGCGCAGCGAGCGGCAAGCTGTCGCAGCGCGTGAACAGCGTCACACCGAGTCGCAACCCGACGGTGTTGAAGCGGTTGTTGCGGAGATTGTCGGGCTGAAGCCTGCTGCGCAGGATGCGCGAATGCCGCGAGCGCAGGATGCGCTGGAGCGGCCGACCTACAGCGATCTACACACCGACCTGTCGGTGTCGAACGATTCTTTCGCGGGTCGGGTGATTCGCGATGATGACGCGAGCGTTCGTTCTCGCGATCACCGAGTGCACTGAGTTCGGCGGCACCACCGCGGCAGTACCGGCACCCGCCACCACCCTCTCGCCGTCGATCGTGATCTCCAGCATTCCCTCGACGACGTGCCACACCTCTTCTTCGTCGTGCGAATGCGCGTGGATCGACGCACCCGCGTCCACGTCGTAGTACGCGAAGCTCATGAACTGCGAGGCGAAGTAACGATCGTGCCAGCCGGGTAGCGGCTCGCCGGTTGCCTGGCTGCGGACGTCGATGAACGGCATGGCGACTATGCTACGCCGGCTGATCGATGCTGTTGAAGGCTTCGGCGACTTCCTGCGGGCGACTCGGGCGGATCAGGCGCGTGACCTCGCGTCCGTCCTTCAGAAACACCAGTGTCGGCCACAGCTTCACGCCGAACGAGCGGCCGAGCGGCTGACCGCTGCCGTCCTCGACCTTGATGTGCTGCACGCCTGGATGCCTGGCGAACGCCGGCTTCAGCAGCGATTGCGCGCGGACGCACCAGCCGCACGAAACACTGCCGAACTCCACCAATGCCGGACCCTTCGATGCGTCGATTTCCGCGCGCGTCGGCTCGGTCGCGGCGTAGTCGTCGGTCATTGGCATGCGGACGCTCCTAAAATAATTTGAACAGCGCGACGATCACGAGGACCGGCACCGCGATCACGAACGCGACGACGACGGCTAGCAGCAACGAGAAGCCGAGTACGAAGGCGCGGCTGCTGCGTCGGCTGCCGATTGGATCCAGCTGATAGCGCGCGAGCAGCGCCAGGTTGCGGGTGTTCGCCTTGAACGCTGCGTCGAAGATGTCGCCCGCGAAAGGGATGGCACCGACCACCGTTTCGATCGCGACGTTGCCGATCATGCGCAGCAGGATGCTGCGCGGCGCGCCGAGGCTGCGGGCCTCGTTGATGATGAAAGCGGAGAGCAGGGCGCCGATCGCATCGCCGAGGCCCGGCACGAGCCCGATGATCGGATCGAGTCCGATGCGATAGCCGCCGGGCAGCGGGATCGAGTTGTCGAGCAGCCAGGCGAGCGAGCGCAAGCGGCGGATGCGCTCCGCGGTTTGCGGCGCATCGGCAGCCGAAATGAGCGTCGCAGTTTTCATGTACTCTATGAGCGCATGAGCGTCACGCAGGTTCCGGCAGTCGAGGCCTTCTATCACACGCTGACCGGCGCCTACGCCTATCTCGCCTACGACCCGCGCACGCGCCAGGGCGTGGTCATCGATCCCGTACTGGACTTCGATCGCCGCTCCGGTGCGGTTGCGACCGTCGCGGCGGAGCAGATGCTGGCCCGAATTCGCGAGCTGCAGCTGCAGGTGCCGTGGATCCTGGAAACACACGCGCATGCGGATCATTTGTCCGCAGCAGCCTACATGAAGGATGCGCTCGGCTGCCAGGTCGCCACCGGTGCCGGTGTCTGCGAAGTGCAGATCACGGCCGCGCACATGTTCGACCTGGAGCGGCAGTTCCCCACCGACGGTTCGCAGTTCGAGCAGCTATGGAACGACGGCGATCGCTTTCGCGTCGGCGAGCTGGCGTGTTCCGTGATCGCGACGCCGGGCCACACGCCCGACTCGGTCACTTATCTGATCGGTGACTGCGCGTTCGTCGGCGACACCCTGTTCCTGCCGTACCTCGGCACAGCCCGCTGCGATTTCCCCGGTGCGAGCGCTGCCGACTTGTACGATTCGATTCGCAAGCTCTATCGGCTGCCCGATGCGACGCGCGTGCTGGTCGGTCACGACTATCCGCTCGCGCCAGGCGATGCGGCGTACTGCTCGGACGTAGGCACCGAGAAACAATCGAATGTGCACTTGAGCGCGGCGACGACGCGCGAGGATTTCATCGCCTTCCGCCAGGAGCGTGATCGCACGCTGCCGTTGCCCGAGCTGTTCTTCTTCGCGTTGCAGGTCAATGTGCGGGGAGGGCGGCTGCCGGCCGAAGCAGCCAACGGCACGCGTCAGCTGCATGTGCCGATTCATCTGCCGCAGAACTGGACCGGCTAGTCGTCCGAGCGACGGCCGCCTTTGCGCGCGCGTCGTTCCCTGCCATCGAACAAGCGCGCCGCCATGCCGAAATCGATCAGGCGTCGCGGTTCGGCACGCCGGTCACGGTGCTTGATGTATTTGCACTGGCAGGTCTTGAGCATGGTGCAGCCGGCCAGCGGCAGCGACGGGGCGTCGCGTACCAGGAAGCGATGGTCGCTGAACTTGCGTGCCATCTCGCAGCAGATCAGCCCGCGGTAGATCGAGATCGCCTGGAAGGGACGCAACGGGCCTGTTGCTGCGGGCGGCTCCTTGCGTCTGCTGAGTCGGGCAAGCAGCCCCCCCAGCAAAGACCTCTTGGCCTGTTTCGGCATGCACCAATCCCCGTCCGGACTCGCTCACATCATCGCGAAATTGCCGGCCGTCGCGGTGTGCTGCACGTCACGACGTGCGGCGCGGGTCACCGCTTTCCTGGCGCGAGCTTCAGGATGCGGCCGCGGGACTCGTCGGTCAAAACGTACAAAAAGCCGTCGCTTCCCTGTTGCACGTCGCGGATGCGCGCGCGCAGCTCGCCGAGGTAGCGCGTCTCCTGACGGACGCTGCCGTTCTCCAGGTCCAGCCGCACCAGCCCGCCTGGATTCAGTGAGCCGACGAACAGATCGCCCTGCCACGCGCCGAACGCCTGGCCGGTATAGAACACGGCGCCGGACGGCGCGATCACCGGATCCCAGTAATACACGGGCTGTTCCATGCCCGCCTTCGCAGTGCCTTCGCCGATCTTTTCGCCCGAATAGTCGACGCCGTACGTGATGACGGGCCAGCCGTAGTTGCGGCCCGCTCGTGGATTGTTGAGCTCGTCCCCGCCGCGCGCGCCGTGCTCGATCGTCCAGAGCTCGCGCGTTTGCGGATGCAGGGCAGCAGCTTGCACGCTGCGATGTCCGTACGACCAGATCTCCGGCCGCGCTCCCGCGCGCTCCACGAACGGGTTGTCGCGCGGCACGGAGCCGTCTGCGTTGATGCGCACGATCTTGCCGATGGTCGTGCCGAGGTCCTGCACTTTGGGACGATGGGTGAAGCGGTCGCCCAGCGTGATGAACAACGTACCGTCGTCGCGGAACACGATGCGCGAGCCGAAATGATTGCCGCCGTCTACCTTCGGTTGCTGGCGCCAGATGACCTGCACGTTCTCCAACGACGAAGCTGTCAGCCGGCCGCGCGCGACCGCGGTACCGGCGCCGCCGTCGCCCGGTTCGGCGAACGAGAAATAGACTTGTCCGTCGGTGGCGAAGTCGGGGCTGAGAGTAACGTCGAGCAGTCCGCCCTGACCCATGACCGCGATACGCGGCAATCCTTGCAGCGGCGCGGACAGCGAGCCGTCAGAGCCGACGATGCGCATGCGGCCGGCTCGCTCCGTGACCAGCATGCGATTGTCGGGCAGGAACACGAACCCCCAGCCGTTCTCGATGCCCTTGGCGATCGTCGTGACGTCGAAGACGCCTCGCTCCGATGCCGGCGTCGGCGAGCGCGGCGCGTCCGCCGCGGGGGCGTGAGGTGCGAGCGCCAGTGCGCTAATGATCAGGATCGAGCGTGTTAGCACTGACTTACCTCAATTACTTTCCTGAGGCCGTCCGGATGTAGCGGTCCACCTCGCCCGCAACCATATCGAGCGGCGCCGTGCCGGTTTTCAGCACGACGTTGTGGAAGGCCTGTGGCTTGAACTTGGGCCCGAGCGTGTCGCGCGCCTTGTCGCGCAGCTCCAGCAGCTTCAACTGTCCGATCATGTATGCACACGCCTGGCCGGGATTGACGACGTAGCGCTCGATCTCACTCGCTTCGATACCGTAGTCGATCGCCTGCTGACGGGTCCAGTGCTTGGCATGCAAGCCCGTATCCACTACCAGGCGGCGCGCACGGAACAGCTGCGCATCGAGCATGCCGAGCTGCCCTTCAGGATCGCCCTCGTACCAGCCGTTCTCGGCGACCAGCTTCTCGGCGTAGAGCGCCCAGCCCTCGGACAGCGCCGAAATGCCGCCGAGCACGCGCGCCTGACGGAAGCGCGGCAAGCTGGTGTTCTCCTGCTCGAGCGCAATCTGGAAGTGATGGCCCGGCACGGTCTCGTGATACACCAGCGAGCGCAGCCCGAACTTCGTCATGCGCTGCTCGCGCAGCGGGATCTGGAAGATCGCCGGGCGCGAGCCGTCGAGCGGTGCGCGATTGTAGTTGGCTGCGGCGCTCGCTTCGCGGAAGCGCGGGAACGGCTGCGCGATGACCTTGGTCTTCGGCTGCAAATCGAACAGCGACGGTGAGCGCTGGAGCGCGTCCTGAATGAAAGCGTTCGTGTCTTTCATGATCGCCGCGCGGCTCGCCTCGGACGCCGGGTCGGGATAGCGCAGATCGTTGCGCAGCTTCTCGATGCGCGCGCGCACCGGGCCCTCGGTGCGGCCGAGCTGCTTCAAGATCGTGTCCATCTGCCCTTCGATGCTCGCGACCTGCTTCAGGCCGATCTGGTGGATCTGCTCCGGCGTCAGGTCGGTGGTCGTGAAGCGGCTCAGGAAGAACGTGTAGGCCGCAGCGCCGCCTTTGAAGCGCCACAGGCCGGCGTCGTCAGTCGCCTTCGGCTGGATCGATTCGAGCAGCTTGATCGCACGATCCCACGCCGGATAAACCTGGGTGCCGACCAGCCGCGTCGCCTCGGCCTGCAGCTTCGTGCGCTGGTCCGGCGCCATGCCTTCGATCGCGCCCATCTTCTGCGCCAGCACGGTGACCAACGGATTCTGTTCGGCCGGCACTTCGCGGAAGGTGCGCATCGATGTGAGCGTGGTCTTGACGATGAACGCCGGCGGGATCAGACCCAGACCAGCGATGCGCTGCGCCTCGACCAGCGACTCGTCCATACGCTGCGCCATCTGTGACAGGCGCTTGACGTAATTTGACGCATCTTTGTCCGTCGCGAGCGGATGGCGCAGCGTGAGAGTCTCGACCAGCTGCACGTTCGCACCGCCGAATTGCTCCAGCGGGAAACGGTAGTCCATGAACTGCTCGCCGCGCACGACCGAGTCCAGCATCCAGTGCATCAGTTGCGCAGACAGCCGTTGCGATTCGTCGAGCTTCGCAGTGTCGAATTTGCCGAGCTCGCTCAGGCCGCGCCGCGCCAGCGCGACACGCTCCAGCGCAAAGGCGCGCGTGTTCGGCGTCAGCTGCTGCTCCAGCCTGTCCTGCTCCGCGCCGCTGAAATAGCGAGTCGCAGTGGCGAGATCCGGATCGCGCCGGACCCACTCCGCGGTGAACTCGTCGAAGAAGCGCTCGATGCTGCGCTCCTGTGCCGCAGAGATGCTGGGCCACGTGAGAGCGCAGAGAAACAGCAGCAGCCAGCGCCCCATTCTGTTTACTTGGCCGTTCACTCGCATCGTCATTCCCCCAATCCGTCCTGGTGCCGAAACGCGCGAGTGTGCGGAAACCGCGTGCATTGGGCAACTCGCGTTAGCGGTTTTCCACGACTCGTGGGGGCACTGGTAGCTATTACCCTCTCGCGACGATGCCGCGCGCCTCGCAATCGTTACGGCGCAGACTCATGGTGATCATGCTGCTCACCAGTGCGGCGGCGATTGTCGTCACCTGCTCGGCGCTCATTCTTTACGAGCTCGTGACCTCGCGCGACGAGAGTCTGGAGCAGGTCGCGACGTTGGCCCGCGTCGTCTCGGCGAACAGCACCGCCGCGTTGGCATTTCGCGACGAGCAGGATGCCGAGGAAGTTCTGGCGACGCTGCGCACCGAACCGAGCATCGTCGCAGCGGCGCTGTACGACGACAGCGGTCAGCTGTTCGCCAGCTACGCCACGGGCGCAACGCAGGGCGAAACGTATCCGCAACAACTCGGTCCGGACGGCTTCCGGTTCAGCAGCGGACGGCTCGAAGGATTCGAGCCGGTGCGCGAGCACACCGACCGCCGCCTCGGCACTCTTTACATTCGCGCCGATACCCGCGCGCTGTACGCGAGGTTCTGGTTGTGGGGTGCGATTGCCGCCGCGGCGACGATCGCCTCGCTGTTGCTCGCCTACTTTCTGTCGCGCATCTTCCAGGCTCGCATCTCCCAGCCCGTGCTCGCGCTCGCCGAGACTGCGAGTGCCGTGTCCGAGCGCGGGGACTTCAGCGTGCGTGCGTCGCTGGTTGGCGATGGAGAATTCGAAACGTTGACGACGGCGTTCAATCACATGCTGTCGCGCATCGAGTCGCAGAACGACACGCTGCGCGAGACCCTGGACGAACGCGAGGCAGCGCAACGCAAGCTGCAGAGTCAGGTGGCGCGCCTCGACCTGTTGCAGCGGGCCACGCGCGCGATCGGCGAGCGGCAGGATCTCGACAGCATCTTTCATGTCGTCGTGCGCAGCCTCGAAGACAACCTTCCCGTCGACTTCGCCTGCATGTGCACGTACGACGCGGCGGCGCGGCGGCTCACGGTCGCGAGTATCGGCCCGAAGGGTAGTGCACGCGCGGCGCAGGTGCAGATCCGGCAGGGCACGGCGCTGACGATCGAGCACAACGGCCTGTCGCGTTGCGTGCAGGGCGTGCTGGTCTACGAGCCTGATACCGGCAAGGTCGACTTTCCAGTGCCGCGGCGTTTCGCTGCTGCTGGCTTGCATGCGCTCGTCGCTGCGCCGCTGCTGGTGGAGAACCGCGTCTTCGGCGTGCTGCTCGCGGCGCGCACCAAGCCCGAGAGTTTCAGCAGCGCGGACTGCGAGTTTCTGCGGCAACTGAGCGAGCACGTCGCGCTCGCCGCGCATCAGGTCGAGCTCTACTCGAGATTGCAGCAGGCGTACGAGGAGCTGCGCGAGAGCCAGGACACGATCCTGCAACAGGAACGGCTGCGCGCGCTCGGCCAGATGGCCAGCGGCATCGCGCACGACATCAACAACGCGATCTCGCCGGTCACGCTCTACACCGACACGTTGTTGGACAAGGAAATGCAGCTGAGCGCGCAGGGACGCGACTATCTGCGCATCATCCGTCGCGCGGTCGACGACGTCGGGCAGACCGTCGCGCGCATGCGCGAGTTCTATAGGCAGCGCGAGCGCTCCAGCGATCTGTCGCCGCTCGACTTGAATCCGCTGGTGAACCAGGTGCTCGCGCTGACGAGCGCCCGCTGGCGCGACTTGCCGCAGGAGCGGGGCATCGTGATCGACGTGCGCACCGAGCTGGCCAGCGGCTTGCCGAAAGTGCTCGGGACCGAAAGCGACATCCGCGATGCCCTCACCAATCTCATCTTCAATGCGGTCGATGCGATGCCTGAGGGAGGGACGCTGACGCTGCGGACGCGCGCGGCCGCGCAGTCGGTCGAGCTCCATGTGCGCGACAGCGGCGCGGGGATGGACGAAGAGACGCGCCGGCGGTGCTTCGAACCGTTCTTCACCACGAAGGGCGAGCGCGGCACTGGCATGGGTCTCGCGATGGTGTACGGCATGGTCCAGCGCCACGACGCGCAGATCGAAATCGAGAGTGCGCCCGGTGTCGGCACCACAGTACGACTGCAATTCAAGCTTGCGCCGAGCGTGACGACGACGGCGGCGAAGCCGGCGGCGACGCGGCCTCATCGGCCGCTGAATCTGCTGGTCATCGACGACGACCCGCTCGTCGCGCAATCGCTGCTGCACGTGTTGAACCACGAGGGCCACACGGTCACGACTGCGGACGGCGGCCAGGCAGGGATCGACGCCTTCGCATCAGCGAACGGGCAGGGGCAATGCTTCGACGTCGTGATGACGGATCTCGGCATGCCGTACGTCGACGGCCGGGCGGTTGCTGCGGCCATCAAAGCGATGTCGCCACTGACACCCGTGCTGCTGCTCACCGGTTGGGGTCAGCGCCTGAGCACGGAGCAGACGGTGCCGGAGTACGTCGATCGATTGCTGAGCAAACCCCCGAAGCTCGCCGAGCTGTCGGCCGCGCTGGCCGAGCTGACTGCCGAAACGGACTCGAAAGGATAAGTCATGCGCAAGACTACTCTGGCGCTCTCGTTGTGCGTCTGTGCCTGCGCCACGGCGGCGCAAGACGATTCGTCCACGGGCGCGCTGAAGCGCTTGAGCCTCGAAGAGCTGATGGACATCGAGGTCACTTCGGTCTCGCGTACAGCGGAGAGCCTGAGCTCGGCGGCAGCCGCCGTCAGTGTGCTGACGAACGAGGACATCCATCGCTCGGGCGCGACGACGATTCCCGAAGCGTTGCGCGGCGTTCCCGGCCTGCACGTTGCGCGGCGCAATTCCAATTCCTGGGCGGTGAGCTCGCGCGCCTTCAGCAGCATCAACTCGGAGAAGCTGCTGGTGCTGAGCGACACGCGCAGCATTTACACGCCGCTGTTCTCGGGCGTTCAGTGGGATGTCCAGGACTATCTCATGCAGGACATCGAGCGCATCGAGGTCATTCGCGGTCCCGGCGCGAGCTTGTGGGGCTCGAACGCCGTCAATGGCGTCATCAACATCACGACCAAGCACGCCCGCAATACGCAGGGCACGCTGCTCAGCGCCACGCTCGGCACCGAAGAGGGCGGCGCGGCGGTGCGCTCCGGCGGCACGTTCGGCGAATCGGGCTTCTTTCGCGTGTTCGGCCAGTACAGCGATCGCGGCTCGACGTTTCATCCCGGCGCGACGAGCTCGGACGACTGGTGGATCGGTCACGCGGGTTTTCGTGCGGATTGGGATGCGAGCGACAGCGACGCGTTGACGCTGCAGGCCGACGTGTATCGCGCGAACATCGGCCAGCTCGCGCCCGCCGTGACCATCATCGGCCGGGTGGGGCCGACGGGAAATCTGGAAGTCGAAGCGGCCGGCGGCAACCTGCTCGGCCGTTGGCGCCGGCAACTCGGCAGCGGCTCGGATCTGCAAGTGCGCGCCTACTTCGACACCACCCATCGCGACGATCCGAGCTTTCACGACGATCTCGATACGTTCGACCTGGAGCTGCAGCATCGCTACGGGCCTTCCGCGCGCCACGAGATCGTGTGGGGCCTGAACTACCGCTACACGGACAACAGCAATCGCGGCAAGCTCATCTTCGCAGTCGAGCCGGAGAACTCGCACGACCAGCTGATCAGCGGTTTCGTGCAGGATCAGATCGCTCTCTCGGATGTGCTGCAGCTGACGCTTGGCACGAAGCTGGAGCACAACGACTTCAGCGGGTTCGAGGTGCAGCCGACGGTGCGGCTCGCGTGGGATGTCGCGCCGGGCCAGAACGCGTGGGCTGCAGTGTCGCGCGCCGTGCGCGTGCCGACGCGGCTCGAACGCGACATAGCGATCGAATTCACCCCGCCGGGCAGCAACCCACGCGGGCTGCTGTCCGGCAATGACGATTTCGACGCGGAAGAGCTGATCGCGTACGAGCTCGGCTATCGCTGGCAGCTGCTGCACACGCTGGCGTTGGACCTGGCGCTGTTCCACAACCGTTACGAAGGGCTCGCGTCGCTGGAGATCGGCACACCGACGCTCGATCCTGCGACCGGACTCGTGACGGTTCCAGTGGTCAACGTCAATCTGACCGACGCTCGCAGCCAAGGCGCGGAGCTGCTGGCGACGTATTCGCCGCGGGAGAACTGGCGGCTGATTGCCAGTTACTCGTACGTGTACCTGGACATGCAGCCGCACGGCCAGGACGCGAATCGTGGCGCGTTTCTCGAAGGCACGACACCGCGTCACCAGATCAGCTTGCGCTCGGCGCTGGATCTGCCCGGTGGACTGCAGCTCGACGCGCAGCTGCGCCATTCGACGGAGCTGGAGCGCCAACCGCAGCTCGAAGTCGGCGGTAGCATCGACGCGTACACGGAGCTCGACGTGCGTCTGGGCTGGTTCGCGAGCGAGCAGCTGGAGCTGTCGCTCGTCGGTCAGAACCTGCTGCACGATCATCACGTCGAGTTCGGCACGCCTGCGGCGCGCGGTGAAATCGAGCGTAGCGTGTACGGGAAGGTGACGTGGCAGTTCTGACGCTGCGTCGCGCAGCGGCCATCGTCGCTCTATTGCTGGCGCTCGCGGCGCCGCCTGGCCGCGCGCAGACGCCGTCTGCGCCCACCGAGTACCAGGTCAAAGCGGTTTTTCTTTTCAACTTTTCGCAGTTCGTCGATTGGCCCGCAGCCTCTTTCGCCAACGGTCGCTCGCCATTGATCATCGGCGTGCTGGGCGACGACCCGTTCGGCGCGACGCTCGACGAGATCGTGCGCGGCGAAACGGTGAATGGCCGCCCGCTGGCAGTGCGGCGCTACGAATCGATCGAGCAGGTCGACGATTGCCACATCCTGTTCGTCGATCGGTCGCAGGCCGGGCAGCTCGACGCAGTAGTCGCGGCGCTCAAGGAGCGCAGTGTCCTCACGGTCGGCGATTTCGAAGGGTTCACGCGCCACGGCGGCATCATTCGTTTCGTGACCGTCGCCAACAAGATCCGCCTGCGGGTCAATCTCGCCGCCGCCCAGCAGGCGAAACTCACGATCAGCTCGAAACTGCTGCGCCCGGCGCAGATCGTCGCGCCCGGCGATGACTAGGACTATGATGCTGCCTCGACCCTGCAAGGCAGCTCCGTCATGCAGATGCTTCACTACCGGCCTGCAGCGCCGCTCTCGGCGTTCATCGACCAGTTCTGGTACGCGCGCGGCTGCGATCCCGATCGCAAGCGGCAGAGTGCGCTGCCGACGGGCAGCATCGATCTTACGTTCAATCTCGCCGCCGACGATCTGCGCGTCTTCGCGAATGCGGCCGACCAGATCGGGATGATTTTCGACGGCGCCGTAATCCATGGCGCGCAGTCGAAATATTTCGTGCTCGATGCGCGCCGTGACGTTCATGTCATCGGCGTGCACTTCCATCCGGGCGGCGGTGCGGCGCTGCTCGGCGTGAATGCGCAGGAGCTGACGGATCGCCACGTTGCTCTGTCGGACATTTGGGGCGAGCGGGCGCACACGCTGCGTGCACAGCTGCTCGAAGCGCCGACGCCGGCCGCGAAGTTCGCATTGCTCGAGCGCGAGTTCTTGGCGCGAATGCTGCCGCGGCCGCTCGTGCATCCCGCTATCAGCTTCGCCCTACGTGGCATGCAGACTGCACCGACCGAGGTGCGGATCGCACAGCTGCAAACGGCGACGGGCTACAGCTCGCGTCGCTTCACCACTCTCTTCACGGATGCCGTCGGCCTGACTCCGAAGCTCTACAGCCGCATCAATCGATTGCGCAGCGTCGTCGAGCGCGTGGCGCGTGGTGGCGAGGTCGCCTGGGCAGATCTGGCGAGCGAGTACGGTTACTACGATCAGTCGCATCTGACGCGCGATTTCCGCGAGTTCAGCGGCGTTACGCCGGGCGAGTATCGACCGGTCGCGCCGGGGACGGCCCTGCACATGGAGCTCGACGGCGAGCACGGCCGCTAGCCAGAAAAGATGGAGTGCAGATTTTTCCAATACGCCGGCCCGCTGCATTAAGAAACTGGCCTCCCCGGAACCTGTAGCGGAGTATCGAGTCATGAGCACTAACGATCGATCGTTCGCGGTGCACGAGGTGTATCCGTATCTGCGCGTCCGCGACGCGGCCCAGGCGCTGGAGTTCTACAAGCGGGCGTTCGGCGCCGAGGAGCTGTTCCGACTCACTGAGCCGAGCGGCCGCATCGGTCATGCCGAGATCAAGCTCGGCGGTACGACGCTGATGCTGTCGGACGAGTACCCGGAAATGGGCATCGTCGGGCCGCAGGCACTCGGCGGCACGTCGTTTTCGATCCATCTGCACGTCGACAATGCCGATGCGTGGATCGAACGGGCAGTCGCGGCGGGCGCGACCGTGCTGCGGCCGGCGACGGATGCCTTCTATGGCGAGCGCAGCGGCAGTGTGCGCGATCCGTTCGGCCACGAATGGCTGCTAGGGCATCAGTTGGAGGACGTGTCGCCGCAGGAGATGCAGCGTCGCTACACCGCATTGTTCGAGAAATGAGCTGTCACAAAAAGCGAGCTTCGGCCGTCTAATTCCCATGAGCGCCAATGTTCAAGTGTTCGCAGGTCATCGCGACCGGTTGTTCGGCATCGCGTATCGGATGCTGGGCTGCCGGGCGGATGCGGAGGACGTGCTGCAGGATGCGTGGCTGCGCTGGCACGAGCAGGACACGTCGGAGCTGCGCTCGACCGAGGCGTGGTTGACAACGATGGTTACGCGTCTCGCGATCGATCGCTTGCGTGCGGCGAAGACGCAGCGCGCCACGTACTTCGGTCCGTGGTTGCCCGAGCCGCTCGCCGAAACGGAGGTTCCGAGCCCGGAGTCGCACGCCGAGTTTGCCAGCGACCTCTCATTGGCGTTCATGCTCCTGCTCGAACGCCTCGGCGAGGAAGAGCGGGCGGCGTTCATCCTGCACGACGTCTTCGATTGCGACTACGACGATATCGCCGAGACGCTGAGCAAGACGGAGGCGGCGTGCCGGCAACTCGTGCATCGCGCACGTGAGCGTGTCGCAACCGAGCGGCGACGTTTCCGCGTCGACGAAGAAGCTCGTGTCTCGATGCTGAACAGATTCATCGCGGCGGCGCAGAGCGGTGACTTCAACGCGATCAAGAGCATGTTTGCACCGGATGCGCGCATGACGTCGGACGGCGGCGGCAAGGCTGTCGCAGTCATCCGGCCGCTGCACGGCGCGGAGCGCATCGCACGCTTGTGGTGGGCAATCTCGCGACGTCGCGAAGCACCCGACATCGAGCGTCGTCTCCTGCGCGTCAACGGCGAAGTCGGCTTTGCGTTCTATTTCAAAGGCCGCCTGCATTCGGTTGCGACAGTCGACACCGATGGTCATCACATCTACGGCTACTACTCGATAGCAAATCCCGACAAGCTGCGCGTCTTCGCGCAACGCCTGGCACTGCCCGTCACAAAGCCCGCGGCCCATGCGTCTTGAGGCTGTAATTCGCGACACAGGTGCGAGGAGGGATAGGCAATGAGCGCACGCGTGGCATTGGATCTGAAGAAGTATGCCGACGTCTTCGGCGCGATGTTCGGGCTCGGCAAGGCACTCGAGAATTCCGGACTCGAGCAGAAGCTGATTTACCTGATCGACGTGCGAGTGTCGCAGCTCAACGGCTGCGGCTATTGCATCGACATGCACATCAAGGACGCGCGACTCGAGGGTGAAACCGAGCAGCGGTTGTACCTGCTGAGCGCGTGGCGCGAGGCGTCGATCTATTCCGAACGCGAGCGCGCGGCGCTGGCGTGGGCCGAAGCCGTGACGAAGCTGGAGAACGGCCACGTCCCGGACGAGGTGTACACGCAGGCCCGCGAGCACTTCGACGAGCAGCAGCTGATGAAGCTCACGTTGGCAGTCGTCGCGATCAACGGCTGGAACCGCTTCAACATTGCGTTCAACAACCCGCCGGGCACGTACAAGGCCGGTAGCTTGCGCAAGATGACTGGCGGTCAGGCAGCGGCGTGACGCGACGTTGAACCCGGGGCCGGGCTCGTTTATGGTCCGGCCCCATGAGAAAAATCATATGTAACGGGCTGGTGCTGGCAGCGGCTGCGCTCGTGATCGATGCGGCCGCTGCACCCGCGGGCAAAACGATGGCGGACGTCCTGGCGGCCGCCAAACCTTCGGACTGGCGCACGCTCGATCCCGAGAACACGCTGTACATGGAGCTCGCTGGCGGGCGCGTGATCATCGAGCTCGCGCCCGAGTTCGCCCCGCAGCACGTTGCCAACGTCCGCACGCTGGTGCGCGGCAAGTACTTCGATGGCCTGACAATCGTGCGTTCGCAGGACAACTTCGTCGTGCAGTGGGCCGATCCTGCGGAGGCCGATCACAAGAAATCCGTGGGCGAAGCCAAGAACAAGCTGACGCCCGAGTTCGATCGTCCCGCGGCCGGCTTGAAGTTCGTCGCGTTGCCGGATCCGGACACGTACGCCGCGCAGACGGGGTTTGTCTCGGGATTCCCCGCTGCGCGCGACAAGGCGGATGGCACGGCGTGGCCCGTCCACTGCTACAGCATGGTCGGTGCGGGTCGCGACAACGAGGTCGACACGGGTCCCGGCACAGAGATCTACGTGGTCTCGGGCCATGCGCCGCGTCAGCTCGATCGCAACGTCGCGCTGTTCGGCCGTGTCGTCTATGGGATGGAGTTACTCGCCGTGATGCCGCGCGGGCCGGCGCCGATGGGCTTCTACGACAAGGCGGAGCAGCGTGTGCCGATCCGCGAGATCCGTATGGCGGCCGATGTGCCCGCAGACCAACGCACCAAGCTCGAGTTGCTGCGTACCGACACGCAAACGTTCACGGATCTGATCGAGGCGCGGCGCAACCGCCAGGACGAGTGGTACAAGCACAAAGCCGGCCGGATCGACGTCTGCAACGTGCCGCTGCCGGTCAGAGTTGCCAGCAACTAGCTCTTCGCCAGCTTCCTATCGTCGAGCTCCAGCGAGCGGCCGATGATCTCGTGCATGATCTCGTTGCTCCCTGCGAGGATGCGGCTGATGCGCGCGCCCGTGTACATGCGCGAGATCGGGTATTCGTCCATGTAGCCGGCGCCGCCGTGCAGTTGCACGCACTGGTCGACGACGCGTCCTTCTAATTCGGTCGTCAGCAGCTTCGCTTCGGCCGCAGTTACAGCATCGAGCTGGCCGGCGTTGTGCTGCAGCACGCACTGATCGACGAAGCACTGCATGGCGTCGATCTGTGCACGCATGTCGGCCATCTTGAATCGCGACACTTGGAACGTGCCGATCGGTTGGCCGAACGCCTTGCGCTCCTTCACGAACTGCAGGGTCGCGTCGAACGCGACCTGGCACAGCGTCATAGCGCCGCACGCGGTGATGAGCCGCTCTTCCGCGAGGAAGTGCGTGAGGAAATGAAAACCCTTGCCGGGCTCGCCGAGCACGTTGCTCTTCGGCACCTTCACGTCGGTGAAGAACAGCTCGGAAGTGTCCTGCGCCTTCAAGCCCATCTTCTTCAGGTTGCGGCCGCGCTTGAAACCTTCCATGCCGCGCTCGACCAGGAACAGGCCGAGGCCATGACGCCGGTTCGGATCGGTGCGCGCCACGACGATGAACACGTCGCCGATCTGCCCGTTGGAGATGTACGTCTTCGAGCCGTTCAGCAGCCAGTAGTCGCCCTTGTCTTCCGCACGCGTCTTGATGCCCGCGAGGTCGCTGCCTGCGCCGGGCTCGGTCATCGCGATGCCCAGGATCGTCTCGCCGGACGCGCAGCGCGGCAGGATGCGCAGCTTCTGTTCCTCGTTGCCCAGCGCGCCGATGTACGGCGCGACCAGCCGCGAGTGCAGCGTCATGAAGAAGCCGCCTTCACCATAGCGGCCGTTTTCCTCGATCAGGATCTGCTCGTAACGAAAATCGCGCTCGCCGGAGCCGCCGTACTTCGGATCCGCCCACATGAGCAAGTAGCCTTGCGCGCCGGCCTTCTTGAAGGCATCGCGGTCGACGCAGCCTTGCTCGCGCCAGCGCTCGCCGTGCGGACCGATCTCGTTCTGGAAGAAGCGCCGCGCGGATTCGCGGAAGAGATCGTGCTCGGGCTCGAAGATGGTGCGTCTCATCTGCCTTGTCTCATCTGGGTGCCATGCGGATGGCGCCATCCAGTCGCACGTCCTCGCCGTTGAAGTAGCTGTTGCGACACATCTCGAGCGCGAGCGACGCGTACTCCTCCGGCGCGCCGAAGCGCTTCGGGAATGGCACCGACGCTGCGAGCGCGGCTTTGACGTTCTCCGGTGCGCCCATCATCAGCGGCGTATCGAAGATGCCGGGCAGGATCGTGTTGACGCGAATGCCTTCGCCCATCAAGTCACGCGCGATCGGCAACGTCATGCCGACGACGCCCGCCTTGGACGCAGAGTACGCGGCCTGACCCATCTGACCATCCTCGGCCGCGACCGATGCCGTGTTGATGATGACGCCGCGCTCGCCCTGTGCATCCAGCGGCTCGAGCGCGAGCATGCCTGCTGCCGACTTTGCCGCGCAGCGGAAGGTGCCGACGAGATTGATCTGAATGATGCGATTGAATGCATCGATCGGGAAATGCTTGATCTCACGCGTCTGCTTGTCGCGCGATGCCGTCTTGAACGCGTTGCCGGTGCCGGCACAGTTCACGAGGATACGTTCCTGACCGAGCGCGGCGCGCGCCTTCGCGAATCCCGCGTCGACTTCTGCGTCCGACGTCACGTCGACCTTGCAGAACACGCCGCCGATCGCGCTCGCGAGCGCTTCGCCCTTCTCGGCGTTGAAATCGAAGATCGCAACTTTGACGCCGTACGCCGCGAGCGCGCGCGCCGTCGCCGCACCGAGCCCTGACGCACCGCCTGTGATGACCGCCGTGATGTTCGAATCGAGCTTCATGGCTACAGTCTCTCGATGATCGTCACGTTGGACAGGCCGCCGCCTTCGCACATCGTCTGCAAGCCGTAACGTTTGCCTCGCTTCTTCAGTGCGTGCACGAGCGTCGTCATCAGCTTCGTGCCGGATGCACCGAGCGGGTGGCCGAGCGCGATCGCTCCACCATTGACGTTGAGCTTGTCCGGGTCCGCATCGAGTTGCTGCAGCCAGCCGACCGGCACCGATGCGAACGCTTCGTTCACTTCGAACAGATCGATGTCCTGCAGCTTCATGCCAGCCTTCTTGAGTGCCTGCGCGGTCGCCGGAATCGGCGCTTCGAGCATGATCACCGGATCGTGGCCGATGACCGTCATGTGATGGATGCGGGCCAGCGGCTGCACGCCGAGCGCCTTCAATCCCTTGTCGTTGACGACCATGACGCCGGAAGCGCCGTCGGCGATCTGGCTGGACGTCGCTGCAGTGATGCGGCCGCCTTCCTGCAACAGCTTCACGCCGCGAATCGCCTCGAGGCTCGCGTCGAAGCGGATGCCTTCGTCCACGTGATGCATCTCTTTGCGGCCGTCCGGGAGTGCGATCTCGATCGGCAACACTTCGGCTTCGAACGCGCCGCTCTTGGTGGCGGCGATCGCGCGCTGATGGCTCGAGAACGCGTACTCGTCGAGCGCGTCCTTCGACAGGTCGAACTTCTTCGCCATCATCTCGGCGCCCAGGAACTGGCTGAACTGGATGTCGGGATAGCGCTCTTCCATCTTCGGGCTCTTCGGCGTGCCGAAGCCGTTCTTCGCCGGCAGCTGCGAGGAGAGGCCCATTGGCACCCTGCTCATGCTCTCGACGCCCGCGGCGATCACCACGTCCATCGCACCCGACATCACGGCTTGCGCGGCGAAGTGCAGCGCCTGTTGCGAAGAGCCGCACTGCCGATCGACGCTCGTGCCCGGGACGCTCTCCGGCAGTTTCGATGCGAGCACCGCGTTGCGTGCGACGTTGCCGGCTTGCTGACCGACCTGGCTGACGCAGCCCATGATCACGTCGTCGATCAACGCCGGGTCGGCCTGCACGCGCGCCACCAGCGCGTCGAGAACTTTGCCGGCAAGATCCGCCGGATGCCATTCGGACAGCCGGCCCGCTTTACGGCCGGCGGCGGTGCGCACGGCCGCGACGATGTAGGCAGCGCTCATGAGAAATCCCCCTTGCAAGAGTGAGCGTCAATAGACACCATTGAGTTGAATTAATCAATCGGTTAATCAGGCCTTCACGATGATTGACGCAGGAGGTTGACGCACGTGCCGACTGCAATTCGCGAGACAGCGGTCGCGACGCGACCGAAGCGCTTGCGCAGGCGCGCCGGACGCATCCCGCGCGCGGCGGTCGAGCCGGATTTCAACGCGCGCGAGCGACTGCTCGACACCGCCGGGCGCTTGATGAGCGATCGTCACTCCATCGACGTTTCGCTCAGCGAAATCGCCGGGCACTCGGGCCTGAACTCCGCGCTGGTCAAGTACTACTTCGGCAACAAGAACGGCCTGCTGCTCGCGCTGGTGGAGCGCGAGGCGGCCGCGGCCCTGCAGGGTTTCAAAGAGCTGCTGCGCCAGGACTTGCCGCCGACGGAGAAGCTGCGGCGCCACATCGCCGGCATCATCAACAACTTCTTCCGTACGCCGTATCTCAATCGACTGCTGCACTCGTTGCTCGACGATCGTCACTCGCGCAGCGCACGGCAGGTCAGCCGCATTTTCGTGCAGCCGCTGATGGAGCTGCAGCGCGAGCTGCTCGCGGAGGGCATGCGTACCGGCGAGTTCAAGCCGGTCGATCCGCTGCTGTTCTACGTGAGCGTGCTCGGCGCCTGCGATCACTTGTTCAATGCGCGCTACGCGGTGCGCTCGCTGGCCGGTGCTGGCGGCATCGACGACGGAATCCGCGAGCGCTACATCGCGCACGTGTGCGATATCTTCATTCACGGCCTGCGCAATCTGCCGCCGCCGCCCACGCTGTCCAGAAGGCGCGCAGCCAAAAGGAGTGGCCGATGACGACCGAGCTTCCCAAGACGCCGCCGCGCATCGCGGCGAGCCTCTGCGATCCGCTGACCTACGCGGAAGCCCACGGGCTGCACAACGACTTCACCTGGTTGCGCGTGAACATGCCGGTGAGTCGCGCGGAGGTGAGCGGCTTCGATCCGTTCTGGGTCGTGACCAAGCACGCCGACATTGCGGAAATCAGCCGCCAGAACGCGCTGTTCCACAATGGCGATCGACCGACAGTGCTGACCGACGCCGCGAGCGAGGCGTTCGTGCGCAAGCTCACTGGCATGCCGCACCTGGTACGCAGCCTGGTACAGATGGATGCGCCGGATCATCCGAAGTATCGCGCGCTAACGCAGCAGTGGTTCACGAACCAGAGTCTCCGCAAGCTCGAAGAGCGCATCCGCACGATCGCACGCGCCCAAGTTGCGTCGATGATGGAGCGGGGCGGCGAATGCGACTTCGTGCGTGACGTTGCCGTCATGTATCCGCTGCACGTCATCATGGAAATTCTCGGTGTGCCGCGCGCCGACGAGCAGCGCATGCTGATGCTGACCCAGCAGCTGTTCGGCAGCCAGGATCCGGAGCTCAACCGCTCGCGCCAGGTCATCCTCGACATGGCGGAGATGGTGAAGCAGCTGCAAGCTGTGGTCGCCGACTTCTCCGACTACTTCCGCAAGCTCACCGAATCGCGGCGAGCGCAGCCGCGCGACGACGTCGCGACGGTGATCGCGAATGCGCAGATCGACGGCCGGCCGATCTCCGATTGGGAGGCGATGGGTTACTACATCATCATCGCCGCCGCCGGCCACGACACGACGTCGTCGTCGACGTGCGGCGCGATGTGGGCGCTGTGCGAGCAGGCGGGCGAGCTGGACAAGCTGCGGGCCAATCCTGCGCTGATTCCGGGTCTTGTCGAAGAAGCGATTCGCTGGACCGTGCCCGTCCAGCACTTCATGCGGACGGCCATGGAGGACTACACCTTGCGCGGCGTGCCGATCGCGAAGGGCGACTGGCTGATGCTGTGTTATCTGTCCGGCAATCGCGACGAGGAAGTGTTCGACGCGCCGTTCACGTTCCGCAGCGACCGCAGCCCGAACAAGCACATCTCCTTCGGCACGGGTGCGCACGCCTGTCTCGGCCAGCATCTCGCGCGGCTCGAAATGCGCATCCTGTTCGAGGAGCTGATTCCGAAGCTCAAATCCGTCCAGCTGTGCGGCGAGCCTCGCCGCTCGGCTTCGACCTTCGTGGGCGGTCCGAAGACGCTGCCGATGAAGTACGTGTTGAATTGACGAAGGCCGCGTCATGCATCCGTACATCCACGCGAGGACTCATCCCGACAAGCCGGCGATCGTGATCGCCGCCACGGGGGAGACGATCACGTACGGGCAACTCGACGCGCGCTCGAATCAAGGCGCGCACCTGCTGCGCTCGCTGGGGCTGCAGCGCGGCGATGTGATCGCAGTGTGCATGGAGAATCATCCGCGCTATCTCGAGATCTCCTGGGCGAACCAACGCTCCGGGACCTACCTCGTGTGCATTTCCTCGAAGGCCACCGCGGCCGAAGCGCAGTACATCATCGAAGACTGCGGCGCGAAGCTGTTCATCACCTCATCGCACATGAACGAGCTGGCGCAACAGCTCGCGCAGCGCTTGCCGGGACGACTGCTCTACATGGTCGGCGATGCCGCGGCGCCTTATCGCTCGTGGGAGCGCGAGCGCGACCAGATGCCGCAGACACCGATCGCCGATGAGAGCACTGGTGCGGACATGTTGTATTCATCGGGCACGACCGGCCGTCCCAAGGGGATCAAAGCTGCGTTACCGGTGGATCCGATCGATACGCCGAATGTGCTGGTGCAGCTCGCGAGCAAGTTCTACGGGCTGCGCCCCGATTCGATCTACCTGTCGCCGGCGCCGCTGTATCACGCCGCGCCGCTGCGCTGGTGCATGACCGTCAATTTCGTCGGCGGCACCGTGATCCTGATGGATCGCTTCGACCCCGAGGGCGCGCTCGCGTTGATCGAGCGCTACAAGGTCACGCACGCGCAATGGGTGCCGACGCATTTCGTGCGCATGCTGCGGCTCCCGCCAGAGGTGCGGGCGCAGTACGACGTATCGTCGATGAAGGTCGCGCTGCATGCGGCCGCGCCGTGTGCGATTCCGGTCAAGGAGCAGATGATCGGCTGGTGGGGGCCGGTGGTGTACGAGTACTACGCGGGCACCGAAGGCAACGGGATGACGGCGATCACTGCCGCCGAGTGGCTCGAACGCAAGGGCTCGGTGGGCCGCGCGATCAATGGCGAGATTCGCATTTGCGACGAACTGGGCGAGCCGGTGCCGGCGGGTGTCGAGGGCACGATCTACTTCGCGGGCGGCCGCGAGTTCGAGTATCACAACGCGCCGCAGAAGACGCGCGAAGTGCGCAATCGCTATGGCTGGAGCACGCTGGGCGACGTCGGTTACGTCGACCGCGACGGCTATCTGTTCCTCACCGATCGCAAGGCGTTCATGATCATCTCGGGCGGCGTGAACATCTATCCGCAGGAGATCGAGAATGCGCTGATCGCCGATCCACGAGTGATGGACGTTGCGGTGTTCGGTGCGCCGGATGACGAGATGGGTGAGAAGGTCGTCGCGGTCGTGCAGCCCGTGGATTTCGAGGCAGCTGGGCCTGCGCTGGCAGAGGAGTTGCTGGCATTCGCGCGCGAGCAGCTGAGTCACGTGAAGGTGCCGCGGTTGCTCGAGTTCACGCGCGAGCTGCCAAGACATCCGAATGGGAAGCTCTACAAACGCCTGCTGCGCGACGAATACTGGAATAGGAAGCTGTAGGTCGGGCTTCAGCCCGACCTACAGCGCAATAGCGGGCCTACTCGGCGATTCGGGCGCCGTCGACGCGGAATCGCAGGTACGGCAGTTGCTGTTGCTGGATGTTGCCGATGCCCGACGCTGCTGCGACTTGTTCGCCAGGCTTCAATACCGCGCCCACACGCACTGGGCTCCCTTGCTGCATGACCCGACCGTTGCCATCCACGAGCACCGGCGTGACCTGGAAATCTCTGAGCGGCACTGGCGCGCGGTTCTGCAGCACCACGAGCAGCCGCCCCTGGCCGTCGAACTGGCCCGCCGCGGCGACGTACTTGTCCGGGTTCTGCGGCAGATCCATGCGCACGAATTCGGCCGCAGCCATTTGTCCGATGCGACTCTGCGAGCCCGCAGCGGCGCGGTAATACTCCATCGCTTTCGTGCGATCGCCGCGTTCACGCGCGATCGTGCCGAGGTAATACGCCGCCGGCGCCGTCGGCAGCAGCTGCGCGCTCTTCGCCAACCATTCTTCTGCCTTGGCGTGATTGCCGGCCTGGAACTGCGCGACCCCCGCACCGAGATACGAGCCAAAGTAGTCCGAATTCAAATCGATCGCCTTCTGATAGTAGGGCAGCGCATCCTGGGGTTGTTTTTGTGCGAGCGATATCTCGCCGAGCAGCTCCTGAAAGCGTCCTTCCTTCGGCAGCAGTCGCGTCGCCTCCTCAGCGAGCGAGCGCGCTCCCGCGAAGTCCTTCTTGCGAGCAGCCGCGAGCGCTTGATCGTACTTCGCATACGCCGGCTCGATGGCGCGCAGAGGTTTCATGCGCGCTGCATACTTCTCCTCACCGATCTCACCGCCCCGCCCGAGCTCATCCGCGGTGCGCTTGTTTTGTTCGACCCGCTCGGTCGAGGGTGGATGCGAAGCGAACAGACCGTCGAGCCAGCCCTGCTTCTTCGCGCCGTCCTGCTGTGACAGTCGCACGAAGGTTTCCTGCAGCGTCACTGCACCCTGCGGATCGTAGCCCGCGCCCTTCATGTACTTCATGCCGTACAGGTCGGACTCCAGCTCCTGATCGCGGCCGTACTTCTGCTGGACCAGTTGCGCGCCGACGCCGGCGCCTTGAATGAGCAAACCTGCGACATTCGTATCGACGTCGCTGACTGCCGCGCCGATCTGCGCAGCCGCCAGGCCGACTTGCAGCAGCGTGCCGCGCTCCTGCGCCTTGGCGCCGTGTCGTGCCGCGGCGTGCACGATCTCGTGACCGAGCACCGCAGCCAGTTCCGCTTCGCTGCGCAGCTCGGTCAACAAACCGCGATTGACCGCGATCTTGCCGCCCGGCAACGCCCACGCGTTCGGTACGGAGTTGTTGAGCACCACGAATTCATAGGGGAGCGGGCGATCGGCAGCTGCAACCGCCGCAAGCTTCTGGCCGACCTCGTTGACGTACGCAGTCGGCTCGGGCAACACGTCGAAGTCGCCGCCCTCGGCCTGGCGCATCGGCGCGTAGTTCTGCTCGCCGAGTTTCACCTCCTGCGCTTCCGAGACGAATTGAATTTCCTTCTTGCCGGTGACCGGGTTGACGCCGCATGCGCTCAACGCGAGCAGGATCGGTAGGAATTTCAGGACATGCATGCTTGACTCCTCAACTGCACTTGAGGAACGAAGGCAGGCTGGTCTTGTTCCGGACTGCTGGTCAGCGGTCGGGCGAACCGCGCGGCATCAGCTCGTAAGGATGCTTCCACCCCGGGAGCTGCGCAATGCGGCGAGTCCAGGCAATCAGGTGCGGGAATGCGTTGCGGTCGATGCCGCTCTCTTCTTCGTAATACTGGTAACCGACCAGCGAGAAATCGGCGATGGTCGGCTGCTGGCCGAGCAGGAACGGTTGCTGCGCGAGGTGCTTGTCGACGATCGCGAAGGCGCCGAGCGCGCGGCCGCGCAGGAATTCCAGTACTGCCGGATCGCCGGTCTTCAGAATACCCTTCAAGAAGCGCAGGGTGGCGTAGTAGCTGGTGAACTTGTGATTGTCGAACAGCAGCCAGCGCAGAACTTCCAGCCGCTCGTTCTCGTCGCGGCCGCCATACCGGCCGAGACGATCGGCCAGCCAGGTGAGGATTGCGCCGCTCTGGGTCAGCCGGCGCCCGGCGTGCTCGAGCACGGGTACTTCGCCGAGCGCGTTCAGCGAGTCGCGATAGGCTTCGCCACGCGTCTCGCCGCCGAAGTAGTCGACGAACACCGGCTGCCAGTCGCAGCCGCAGACGTTGAGCATCAACGCGACCTTGTAGCAGTTGCCGGACTCGCCGACGCAATACAATTTGTATTCGCTCATGGCCGGACTCTACGTGCGCCGCGTGCCCTAGTAAACGTGAGCAACTGTGCGCGCAGCACCGTTGGGTTTTTCTCGGCGGTCGTGAAGATAAGGTTCAGGATGCTCTACACTGCGAGCCACAGGAACGACAGGGGGACTCACATGGCCTGGCAAGAGTCAGCAGTCAAGCGCGGTGGGCGATTCGTCCGCATCTTGGGTCTCCTGGTCGCGCTCGCGGTGGTGGTCACCGTGCTGTGGACCTGGTTCTCGCTGTCCTGGGCGTATTCCGAAGGCGAGCGGGCCGGAGTGCTGCAGAAGTTCTCGGAGAAGGGCTGGGTCTGCAAAACGTTTGAGGGCGAGCTGGCGCTGTACGTCGTCGGCGGCGTTGCGCCGCAGATCTGGTACTTCAGCACGCGCGATGAGAAGGTCGCGAAGCAGCTCTCGTCCGCAGTCGGCGAGCAGATCCGCCTGCACTACACCGAGCATCGCGGCGTGCCGACTTCATGCTTCGCCGAGACACCGTACTTCGCCGAGAGCTTTACGGTCGTGAAACGCTAGACCCCCAACTCCGAGTCAAGAAGGGAGGGAGCATGACCACTATTCAAGACTTCGAAGCTCGCTCGCTCGCGGGCAAGCCCGTTGCCCTGCGCGACTACCAAGGCAAGGTCGTGCTGATCGTCAACACCGCGAGCAAGTGCGGCTTCACGCCGCAGTACCAGGGTCTCGAAGAGCTGTATCGCAAGTATCAGGAGCGCGGCTTGGTCGTGCTCGGCTTCCCGTGCAATCAGTTCCTCGAGCAAGAGCCGGGCAATGCGGATGAGATCGGCGCGTTCTGCGAGCGCAACTACGGGGTCAGTTTCCCGATGTTCGAGAAGATCGACGTCAACGGCCCGGCCACGCACCCGCTGTATCGCTGGCTGAAGCAGGTGCGTCGCGGCGTGTTGGGTACGCAGCGGATCAAGTGGAACTTCACCAAGTTCCTGATCGACCGCAAAGGCACTCCCGTCAGTCGCTACGCGCCGCGCACCGAGCCGCAAGCGCTCGCGAAGGATATCGAGGCGCTGTTGTGAGACAGCGCGCGCTGCTCATCTGCAGCGTAGTTCTCGCGCTGTCGGCATCGGCAGCGCATGCGGAGGAAAAGCCGCTGTGGGAGTTCGGGCTCGGCGTCGGCGCGCTCGCCTTCCCCGACTATCGCGGTTCGGACGAAGCCCGCATCTACCCCGTGCCCGTGCCGTACTTCGTCTATCGCGGTCCCATCCTCAAGGCGGATCGCGATGGGCTGCGCGGCAGGTTGTTCAATCGCGAGTACGTCGAGCTCGATCTCAGCGTCGGTGCGACGATTCCGGTGAGCAGCGACGACAATGCTGCGCGGCGCGGCATGCCCGACCTGAAGCCGACGTTCGAGATCGGGCCGTCGGTCGAAGTGCATCTGTGGCGCTCGGCGGACCACGACGTGAAATTCGACCTCGTGATGCCGCTACGCGTGCCGATCACTATCGAGAGCTCGCCGCGCTCGCTGCAGTGGATGTTCGCGCCGCGGCTCAACATCGACTTCGAAAACTTCGGCGGACGGGCGGGCTGGAATTTCGGCGCCGGCGTCGGGCCGGTGTTCGCGGCCGACAAGTTTCACGACTACTTCTATTCGGTGCCGGCGCAGTTCGCGACGCCGGAGCGGCCGGAGTATCGCGCCGACGGCGGCTACTCCGGCATGCACGTGCTGGCAGCGGTTTCGAAGAGATTTCCGAACTACTGGTTCGGTGCGTTCCTGCGCTACGACTGGCTCGGCGGCGCCGAGTTCGCGAACAGTCCGCTCATGCGCCGCGAGAACTATCTCGCCGGCGGCTTCGGCATCGCCTGGATGATCGGCGAGTCGAAGCGCCGGGTCCCGACCGACGACTAATGTCGTTCTTGCGACTGTGAGTGCTGACCGCCTGGCCGCGAGATGCCGCCGAGCGCTTCGCCCGCTTCGTCGCGCGCACCTTCGTCGATCGCCAGGTCGCCGAGCGACAGGATGCCGACCAGCCGTTTGTCGCGATTGAGAACTGGCAGGCGGCGCAGGCGCAGCTCGCCCATGTTCTGCGTGACCTCATCGACGGTCTGGTCTTCGTAGCAGTACTTCACTTCGCGGGTCATGACGTCGCCGATCGGCGTATCCGCGCCGCGACCGGCGGCGACTGCGCGCACTGCGATATCGCGGTCGGTGATCATGCCGACCAGGCGATCGTTCTCCTCGACCGGCAGCGCGCCGATGTCGAGATCGGCCATCAACTTTGCGGCCTCGCGGATCGGCTGCTCCGGCTTGACTAGCCGCACGTCACGCGTCATGGCTTCTCGGACTTTCATGGTCGTTCTCCGCATCTGGAATGCCAGATTAACTCATCCGGCTCCGCTCAGTTCCGCCGCGCCCGCAACTGGGCGGAAGGCCGCAGCGCCCGCAGTGAACAAGTACGCCAGCCAGCTCAGCGCGACACCGAGGCCGACGAGCGGTCCGAACATCGCGGGCGCAGCCATCGCCGCCACGGTGCTCACGAATGCCGCAGCACACAGCAGTGCTGCCAAGTAATTCCAAACACGTGCGCTCGAGGATTTCACATAGATTGCCGCGGCGATCGCTGCAGCGGCACCGAGGCCGAGCCACTTGATACCGGTTGCCCATGGCAACAGCGTGAACCAGACCGAGGCAGGGTCGAGCTGCGGCGTGAGATTCATCAAACACGCGTTCTCGGCGTAATCGCCGAGGGCGGCGACGACAGCGGTACGAAAACCGAGTGTACCCAGCGCTGCATGGCGCCCACGCATGCCGAGAAAGAAGAACGCCATGAACACGCCGTACGCCGGAATGTATACGAGCACGTCGACCAGATTGACCGCATCCATCCGCTCGACGACTCCGGAGCGGCACGGCTCCTGTGTGCCGAAGATCGCTTCCAGATCGGCGGTGCTGCGTGCGAGCTCGAACGCGATGATCGGCGCGTAGTTCTGTGGCAGATTGCCGCACGGCTGCACGGGCTGCTGCGTGGCCCCGAACAGCGTCACCGCGAGCACCAGCAGGCCGGCGGCGAAGCTGATGCGGAAGGCAGCTCTGGGATGCATGGGCAGTATTATTCATGAATATTCGAGCAGCGGCACAGGCACACACGGCAACACCGCTGGAGCGGATCGCTTTACGTTGCAGCGACTGGTCCGAGCGCTGGGTTCCGGACGCTTATGTCTTCGCAGCGCTCGCGGTCGTCATCGTTGCGGGCGTGGCCATCGTGCTGGGGGCAAGGCCGCTGCAGACGGCCCAGGCATTCGGAGACGGGTTCTGGACGCTCATCCCGTTCACGATGCAGATGAGCTTCATCATCATCGGCGGTTATGTCGTGGCCAGCTCGCCGCCGGTCGCGCGGCTCATCGATCGACTCGCCGCCGTGCCCAAGACGGGGCGCGGTGCCGTGTGCTGGATTGCGCTCGTCAGCATGCTGGTGTCCCTGATCCATTGGGGTCTGAGCTCGATCCTCGGCAGCTTGCTGGCCCGAGCGCTCGGGCGCCGCGAAGAGCTCGACATGGACTACCGGGCTGCGGGGGCCGCAGCCTATCTCGGCATGGGATCGGTTTGGGCGATGGGCCTGTCTTCGTCGGCCGCGCAATTGCAGGCGAATCCGGCGAGCATGCCACCCTCGCTGCTCGCCATCACCGGCGTGATCCCGTTCGAGCAGACGATCTTCCTGTGGCAGTCGTGGGCGCTGACGGCAATTCTCATCGTCGTCACGCTCGCTATCGCATGGTTGACGGCGCCGCCGCCGGCGCAGGCACGAGCCGCGCGAGACTATGGGGTCGTCGATGTCGCTCGTCCGGAGCCTGCGGTTCGCGGCATGCGTCCCGGCGAGTGGCTCGAATATGCGCCGTGGCTCAACCTCATCATCGCTGCGCTCGGCGGCGCGTGGCTCGCGCGCGAGTTCGTGACGAAGGGCGCCAGCGCGGCGATCTCCAGTCTGAACACGTACAACTTCTTGTTCCTGATGCTCGGCCTGCTGCTGTGCTGGCGGCCGAGAACCTTTCTCGACGCGGTCCAGCGCGGTGTGCCGAGCGTCAGCGGAGTGCTCGTGCAGTTTCCGTTCTACGGCGGAATCGCTGCGATCATCACGGCACCGACGGGCGACGGCGGCGCGAGTATCGCGCAGCATCTCGCGAGCCTGTTCACGCAAGCTGCGACGCGTGAGACGTTTCCGATCGTGATGGGCGCGTATTCGGCGGTGCTGGGCTTCTTCGTGCCGTCGGGCGGCGGCAAGTGGATCATCGAGGCGCCGTACGTCATGCAGGCGGCGAACGAGCTGCAGGTGCACCTGGGCTGGGCGGTGCAGGTCTACAACGCGGCGGAGGCGTTGCCGAATCTGATCAATCCGTTCTGGATGCTGCCGCTGCTGGGAATTCTGGGACTGAAGGCGCGTGACGTGGCCGGGTTCACGATCGTGCAGTTCGTCGTGCACGTGCCGCTGGTACTGTTCCTGCTGTGGCTGTTCGGCTTGACGCTGGACTACTCGCCGCCAGTCATGCCACCAGCGCCTTGATCACGGCGTCGCGTTGCTCGCTGCTCAAGCGCACAGTCTTCTGCAAGTACTCATCGAGCCCGCCGAGCGCATCGATGCTGTCGAACGCCGCCTGCAGGAAATCGGCGTGCGCCATGAACAGCACCCGCCGGATGTCATCAGGCATCGACAGCAACGGATGATGAATGTCGGTCAGCCCGAGCTGCGTATCGTGACGATTGCGCAGGAACTGCTCGAAGTCGCCGGCTTCGTTCGTCAGCAAGTAATCATCGATCGTGGCTTGCTGCGCAACCCCGATCGCACGCAGCAGCACGGCGATCGCGACGCCCGTGCGATCCTTGCCGGCCGCACAGTGCACGACCACCGGCACAGCGCCAGTCGCGATGCATTCGAACATGCCGCGAATGCGCGGCGCCATCCATTCGGGCAACGCGCGATACAGGTCGATCATCGCATCGAACATGCCCGCAGCCGTGCTCGCTCGACGCGCCGCGAACGCGCGGATCGTCGGCGTGTTGGTGCCATCGTCCCAACGCAGATGAGTCGGCCGCTGCTGATTCGCGCCCACCGGCCACGCACTCGGCTCGCGCTCACGCTCCTCGGCGCGGCGCAGATCGCAGATGGCGCGGACGTCGAGATCGTGCAGCGTGCTGTGATCCCGATCGGTGAAATAGCTCAAGACGCCCGCGCGATAAACGCGACCCCAGCGGACCGTGCCGCCGATCTGGGTCGCGTAGCCGCCGATGTCGCGAAAGTTACAGCCGCCGTGCAGTGATACGAGTCTTGGCCTGTTGTCAGTCATTCTTGAAAGGATCGCCCGGCGGAACGCCAATGGGTTCGAGCCGGCCCTCGGTGGTGAAGGTCTGGTTGCCGATGTCGCGCGCCCGGTCCGGCGGGATCGGAGCGAGGATGCGCCAGGCCTGCGTCGGATGTAACAGCCCCCAAAGGGTCGCCCCGAATGTCCCGAGCCACACGTCTGGGGTGAATGTCGGCGGTGGCACGCGTGCGCCTTCGACTTCGATCTCCTCGATGTTCTCGGCTTCCATCTTAGCGATCAGCCTATCGAGCTGCCGCGGCGTGTAAAGCTTGGTGATGTCGGGCGGCCGCAGATCGAGCAGCTTGGGTGGCGGAGCTGCGGCGGCCTTGTCGTCGGCATGAACTGCAGCGCAAGCCAAGCCGAGAGCGGCTGCCATCACGATGGCGGTGATATTCATAGGTGCCTCGCTCTGTCCACATGAGAGCGCCGCCGTGTACATTCGTTCACCGCATTTGCCGTAAACGGCGCAGGATCAAGACACTCATGACTGAGGTTTCACAACCCCCGGCCGCCCTGGGTGGCGTGCGAGTGCTGGACATGAGCCGCGTGCTCGCCGGCCCGTGGTGCGGGCAGATCCTCGCCGACCTCGGCGCGGAAGTCATCAAAGTCGAGCGGCCCGGCAGCGGCGACGACACGCGCAGCTGGGGCCCGCCGTACCTCGAAGATCGCGACGGCAACGAGACGCACGAATCTGCCTACTACCTGAGCGCGAACCGCGGCAAGAAATCGGTGACGCTCGACATCGCCACGCCCGCGGGACAGGAGATCGCGCGCCGGCTCGCCGCGCAAAGCGACGTTCTGATCGAGAACTACAAGACCGGCGACCTGACGCGCTACAACCTCGGTTACGAGCAGCTGCGCGTGCTCAATCCTGGTCTGGTGTATTGCTCGATCACGGGCTTCGGTCAGACCGGTCCGATGCGCAGCGTCGCAGGCTACGACTTCATCATTCAGGGGATGGGCGGCCTGATGAGCATCACCGGCGACGCGGACGCGCAGCCGGGCGGTAAGCCGCTGCGGGTCGGCGTCGCGGTCGCCGACCTTTCGACGGGGATGTACGCAACGGTCGCGATCCTCGCCGCGCTGTTTCACCGTGCGCGCACGGGCGAGGGGCAGTACATCGACATGGCGCTGCTCGACACGCAGGTTTCGATGATCGCGAACATGAGCATGAACTACCTGATCTCGGGCCGCGTGCCGCAACGTATCGGCAACGCGCACGCCAACATCGTGCCCTACCAGGTGTTCGATGCCGCCGACGGCAAAGTGGTGCTCGCAGTGGGCAACGACAATCAGTTCGCGAAATTCTGCGAGGCCGCGGGCTGCTCGCTGCACCAGGATCCGCGCTTCCGCAAGAACGCGGATCGCGTGCGGCATCGTGCAGTGATCGTGCCGCTGCTCGAGGAAATCATGCGTCGTCGCAGCGTCGATGAATGGGTTGCGCTGCTGGGGCCGATTGGCGTGCCGATCGGACCGATCAACGATCTCGCCCAGACCTTCGCGCATCCGCAAGTGAAAAGCCGTGGGCTGCAACTCGACCTGCCGCATCCCCTTGCAGGCTCGGTGCCCAGCGTCGCCAATCCGATCCGCATGTCCGCAACGCCGCTGCGCTACGTAGCCGCGCCGCCGACGTTGGGACAGCACACGCACGAGGTGCTGAGTCGCTTAGGTCTCGATGAGTCCGAGCTGCAGGCGCTGGCGCGCGATGGCGTGATCTGAGGAAAAAAAATCCCTCCTCCGTTAATCGCGGAGGAGGGTTAGCTGCGGGGGTCGCCGCGCAAAAATTCAATACGTGTCGTTGTGGTACTCGACCGCGACGACGTGCGTGACCGGCAGGTCCTTACGCTCGCACGCCGAAACGTCGAACACCCAGTTCTCGACGGCGCTACGCGTGGCCGCGTTGTCCAGGCGGTGATAGCCGCTCGAACGATTCAGGTCCGCGCTCTTCGCACGGCCGTTCTCGTCGATGGTCACGTTCATGTACACGGTGCCTTCCTGCCCGCGCAGCTGCGAGCTCAGAGGAAAGCTGGTGGCTTTCTGAATCAGGTGCGGCTTGCAGGTCGCATCCGCGGATGCCAACGGAGCATGCAGGGCAAGCGCAGCGGCCAGTGTCGCCAAGCTAGAAACGAAGAGGGTCTTCATGGTGATCTCCAACGCGAAACGGGGGCCAGGTCTGGACAGGTTGCTGCGCTGCGCTAATGTTCGCCGGGTTGCACTGGCCGGGTGCCGGCGCTACATTAGCGCGCGCTACAGACCTGTCTGTTCGCGATCGTACGTACAGGTCTGTAGCGTGTCAAGAACAGATTACGCAGTTGACGGGGGGTTAGAGATGGTCAAAGCCGGGCGGGCGCGTGCGGCCGATGAGGTCGTGAGCGGTACAGAAAGCGTGCGAGATCGCATTCTCAACACGGCGCGGGAGCTGTTCTATCGCGAAGGCGCGCGCTCCGTGGGTGTCGATACGGTCGTTGCGCAATCGGGCGTCGCCAAGACGAGCCTGTACCGCTGGTTTCCTTCCAAGGACGCGCTGATCGCGGCAGTGATCGAGGCGGAGGCAAAGGATCGCTGGTCGGGCTGGGATTACACCGCCCAGCGCAGCCCGCCGGACGCGCGCGAACAGTTACGCGCGCAGCTCGCCGGCATCGCCAAGTTCGTCAGCAGTCCGAAGTATCGCGGCTGCCCCTTCATGAACGTCACCGTCGAGTTCGCCGACGATCAGCATCCCGCGCGCCTGGTGGCGCTGGAAGTG
>Ga0209382_10000364_pt1 | contig 74440 bp, 63 predicted proteins | sample SoiMetdeltSBSDD5_FD_187599 | JGI IMG/M metagenome (GOLD analysis project Ga0209382, IMG submission 187599) | Bulk soil microbial communities from a Populus tree surrounding site in Tennessee, USA - Soil MetaG P. deltoides SBSDD5 (SPAdes) (version 2) | ecosystem: Environmental > Terrestrial >... | reverse complement strand
TCCTCGTGGGCGACCTCCATCGCCTGCTCAAGCACCTCGGCGTGGGCCCCGTGCACCTCGGCGGCTGCTCCATGGGCGCCAACATGGCGCGCGACTTCGCCCTCGCCCATCCCGAGATGCTTCGCAGCCTCATCATGGTGGGAGCCGGCGCGGGATCCGTGAACCGCGAGCAGTTCCTCAAGGGCCAGGCGGAGATCGCGGCGGGCCTCGACCATGAGGGCCAGGCGCATCGCGTGCGCGGCTTCGAGAGCCTCGCCACGCGGACCACCTTCAAGGCCAAGGACCCGCGCGGCTTCGCCGAGTTCATCCGCCAGGCGGGCGAGCACGACGCCCAGGCGTGCGCCCACCTCGCACGCGAGGTCATGTCCAAGCGCAAGACGGTGGGCGAGCTGGAGGCGGGGCTGCGCGCGCTGCGCGTGCCCACCCTCATCATGGTGGGCGATCAGGACGCGCCCTGCGTGGAGCCCTCGCTCATGATGCGCGCGCTCATCCCGCACGCGGGACTCGTGGTGTTCCCCGCGTGCGGGCACACGCCGAACATCGAGGAGCCCGGCCTCTTCAACACCCACGTGGCCGAGTTCCTGGCCGCGGTCGAGGGCGGCCGCTGGGCCGGCTGGAGCGCCTAGCGCAAGCCGGCTCGAGAGAAGCCTTGCGGGGGCAGGCGGTAGGCCTTCGCAAACTTGCTCGCGAAGACCTGGTAGCCGACGACGAAGGTCAGCTCCACCCGCTCCGCCGCCGAGAAGTGCTCGCGCAGCCGCGCCTCCGTCGCGGCGGACACCTCGCGATCGTCCCGGACGACCTCCTCGCAGAAGGCCAGGGCCGCGCGCTCGCGCGCGCTGAACCACGGACTCTCCGCGTAGGCATCCAGCGCGTCCAGCTTGGCTTCGGGGATCCCCGCCTTCACGCCCACGGCGTGGCGGATGTCCATTCAGTACGGCACGCCGTAGAGGGTGGCCACGTGGAGCTGGAGCAGCGCGCGGAGCGCGCGGTCCAGCGTGCCGCCGTACTCGATGGCGGTCCAGAGACCGCCGAGACCCAGCATCATCGCGGGCCGCTCGGCCATCAGTCGCTGGGGGGTGGGGACCTGGCCGAACAGCCGCCGACCCACCTGGTAGGACGCCCGGACGAGAATGCCGTCGGTCTTCATGGAGGGGCCCTCCTTGCCGCCCAGTATGGGACGGAAGATGGAGCCCAGCTACTGCCTATCAAACCGGCTACAATGCCGGCCGGAGGCTGATATCTCCCTCGACCCTTCGATCAGGACTCGAGCGCCCGCGCGCGCCCAGGCTGCCGTGCGCGTGGGCGTGGACATCGGCGGCACGTTCACCGACATCGTCCTCACCGCGCCCGACGGCTCGCTGCTGGTCAACAAGACCTCGTCCACACCCGACGATCCCGGCCGGGCGGTGGTGACCGGGCTCGCGGACCTGCTGCGGGCGGCGGGCATCGCCCCCGGCGCGGTGGGCGAGATCGTCCACGGAACCACGGTGGGTTCGAACGCGATTCTCCAGAAGAAGGGGGCGCCCACCGGCCTCCTCACCACGCGCGGCTTCCGCGACGTGCTGGAAATCGGGCGCATCCGCACGCCGGACCTGTTCGATCTTGCCTGGGACAAGCCCGTGCCCCTGGTCGAGCGGCGCCGCCGCCTCGAGGTGGACGAGCGGATGGCCGCCGACGGGTCCGTGGTCCGCCCGCTCGACGCGGGGAGCGTGCTCGCCGCCGTCGACCGGCTGCGCGCGGACGGCGCGGAGGTCATCGCGCTCTGCTTCATCAACTCCTACGTGAATCCCGCTCACGAGCGGGAGGCCGAGCGGCTCATCCGGGCGCGCTACCCCGACCTCCCGGTGTCCGCGTCCTATCGCGTGCTCCCCGAGATCAAGGAGTACGAGCGCACGAGCACCACGGTGGTGAACGCCTATCTCCTGCCTATCATGCGGCGCTATCTCGAGCGCCTCGCCGATGGGCTCGCCGGCATCGGCATCCGCGCCCCGCTGCTCGTGATCGCCTCCAACGGGGGCGTGGTGGGCGCGCGGGCGGCGGGCGAGAAGCCGGTGTATGCCGTCCAGTCGGGCCCCTCGGCGGGTGTGGCGGGGGCGGCGCGCCTCGGGCGCGTGGCGGACACGCCGAACCTGATCGCCTTCGACATGGGCGGCACCACCGCCAAGGCCTCGCTGGTGGAAGACGGCCGCGTCTCGCTCACCTCCGAGTACGAGTTCCGCGAGGGCATCAGCACGCCCAGCCGCTTCATCAAGGCGGGCGGCTACATGCTGAAGGTGCCCGCCATCGACGTGGCCGAGGTCGGCGCGGGCGCGGGCTCCATCGCCCGGATCGACGAGGGCGGCCTGCTCCGGGTGGGCCCGGAGTCGGCGGGAGCGGCGCCGGGACCGGCCTGCTACGGCACCGGCGGCACGCGGCCGACCGTGACCGACGCCAACGTCGCGCTCGGCTTCCTGAATCCCGCCTATCTCGCGGGCGGCGAGCTCAAGCTGGACGCAGCGCGGGCGGCGGCGGCCATCGCCGAGCACGTGGGGCGGCCTCTGGGCCTCTCGGTGGAAGACGCCGCCCATGGCATTCGCGAGGTCGCCAACGCCAACATGGCGCGGGCCATCCGCTCCGTCACGATCGAGCGGGGCCGCGATCCGCGCGACTTCACCCTCATCGCCTTCGGCGGCAGCGGCCCCGTGCACGCGGTGGACCTGGCCCGCGCGCTGGAGATTCCCCGCGTGCTGGTCCCCATGGCGCCGGGCGTGTTCACCGCGGTGGGCATGCTCGCCAGCGATGTGGAGCATCACTCCGTGCGGGCGCACGCGACGCTGCTGCCGCGCCTCGAGCCCGAGCACGCGAATCAGGTGGTGAGCGAGATGGCGGAGGAGGCGCGGGCGGCGCTGCGCGCCGAAGGCTACGCGGACGCGCAGATCCGCCTCGACTTCGGCTGCGATCTCCGCTACGCCGGCCAGGCTTCGGAGCTGACGATCCCCTTGCCCGGCGGGCGCCTCGACGCGGCCGCACTCGCCGCGCTGCCCGGTCTCTACAACGCGGAATACCGCGCGACGTATGGCTACGCGACCGACGAGGCCCTCGAGCTCGTGAACCTGCGCCTCGTCGCCGCCGGCCTCCGGCCCGATCGGCTCGACTTCCGCGCGGTGCGCGTGGCCGCACGGAACGGGGCGGTCCGGGCGCTGCGACGGCCGGTCTCGTTCGAACGCGGGCGCGCGCCGGTGGAGACGCCGGTGATCGCGCGCGAGGCGGTGGGCGCGGGCCTCTCGGGCCCCGTCGTCATCGAATCGTACGACTCGACCATCGTCATCCCGCCCGGCGCCGCGGCGGCTCCCGACGCGTGCGGGAACATCGTGATCACGCTATGAGCGCGATGGACCCGATTACCTTCGCCGTGGTGAAGAGCGCGCTCGACGCCATCGTGGACGAGATGGCGTACTCCGTCATTCGCACTGCGCGCTCCGAGATCGTGAAGGACGTGATGGACTTCTCCACCGCCCTCTGCGACGCGCGGGGCCGCATGATCGCGCAGGCCAAGACCATCGCCCAGCACCTGGGGGCCATCCCCGACGCCATGGCCTCGGTGCTCGCCGAGCTGGAGGGCGACATCCACCCCGGCGACGTGATGATCATCAACGACCCCTATCAGGGCGGCATGCATCTGCCCGACATCTTCATGTTCATGCCGATCTTCCTCGATGGCCGTCTCGAGGGCTTCTCGGTGGTGATCGCGCATCACACGGATGTGGGCGGGCGGGTGGCCGGCTCCAACGCCAGCGACTCCACCGAGATCTACCAGGAAGGGCTACGCCTGCCGGTGGTGAAGCTCTACGAGCGCGGCGTCCCCAGCCGCTCCGTCTTCCGCATCATCGAGAAGAACGTCCGCGTGCCCGGCCGGGTCATCGGCGATCTCGGCGCGGAGTACGCCGCCTGCCGGGTGGGTGAGCGCGAGTTCGTCAAGCTGCTCACCCGCTACGGGGTCGACACCACCCGGGGTTACCTCGACGAGCTGCTCGACTACGCCGAGCGGATGACGCGCTCGGAGATCCGGCGCTGGCCGAAGGGGACCTTCACCTTCACGGATCATCTCGACAGCGACGGCTTCGACGACACGCCCATCCCCATCACCGCGACGATCACCGTGCATGAGGACTCCCTCACGGTGGACTATGCGGGCACGTCGCCTCAGGTGAAGGCCGCGCTCAACTCCACGCTGTCCTTCACTAAGTCCTGCACCTATCTCTCCGTGCGGTCCGTCTTGCAGTCGGGCATTCCCAACAACGCCGGCGTATTCCGCGCGATCGAGGTGCGGGCGCCCGCGGCCTCGGTGGTGAACCCGGTGCTGCCCGCTGCCTGCGCGGCGCGCGCCCTCACCGGTTACCGCATCCTCGACGTGATGATGGGCGCCCTCGCCCAGATCGTCCCGGACAAGGTGCCGGCGGCGGGCGAGGGCGGCAACACCGTGGTCTGCATCGGCGGCTATGGGGCCGACCGCCAGCCCTTCATCATCGTCGACATGATCTGCGGGGCCTGGGGCGGGCGGCCGGACAAGGACGGCATCGAGGCGGTCACCAATCCCTCCCAGAACATGTCGAACACGCCGGTGGAGGTGCTGGAGGCACAGCATCCCATCCGCGTCGACGAGTACGCGTTCGTCCCCGACTCGTGCGGCGCCGGCAAGTGGCGCGGGGGCCTGGGCCTCGCGCGCCAGTACACGCTGCTCGCCGAGGAAGCCACGCTGCAGCTCCGCTCCGACCGCATGAAGTTCCTGCCTTATGGCCTGGCCGGCGGCCGCCCCGCCGCGCCCACGCGGAACATCCTGAATCCCCAGGGCGAGGCCCGGCCGCTCCCCGCCAAGCTCACGGGCACGCTGCGTCGCGGCGAGAGCATCCGCCACGAGCAGCCCGGGGGCGGCGGCCACGGCGATCCCTTCGCCCGCGACCCCGCCCGCGTGGCCGCCGACATCGCCAATGGTAAGATTTCCGTGGAGTACGCGCGGCGCGAGCACGGGGTCGTGGTCGATCCCGTGACCGGTGCGGTGGACCAGGCGGCCACCTCGGCGCTGCGGATAAGGAGTGGACGGCCATGATATCCCGACGCACGCTTCTCTCGGGCGGCCTCGCCTTGGCGGCAGTCGCCCTGGCCGCCGGCCGCGGGCACGCCGCCGCGAAGCCCACAATCACCGTGCACCGCTCGCCCACCTGAGGGTGCTGCACCGCGTGGGTGGGCCACCTGCGCAGCAACGGCTTCACGGTGACGGAGCGGAACGAGACGGACCTCGCCCCCGTCAAGCGGCGCCACGGCGTGCCGTCGGCGCTGGAGTCCTGCCACACCGCCCTCGTGGAGGGCTACGTGATCGAGGGCCACGTGCCCGCGGATCTCATCGACCGGCTGCTCCGCGAGCGGCCGAAGGTGGCGGGCCTGGCCGTGCCCGGGATGCCGGTGGGCTCGCCGGGCATGGAGTCGCCGGGCCAGAAGCCCGAGCGCTACCAGGTGCTGACGTTCGACGCCGGCGGCCGCATCACCGTCTTCGCCACGCGCTGAGCGGCCCGCGCCCTCCGCGCCTAGTATCCTTCGCCGTCGGCGGCGGCGACGGCCTTCCCCCGATGTATCCGGAAGATGACGGCGAGGTAGATCAGGGCGAGGGGGGCCCCGATGACGAACCAGCGGAGCGCCACCCGCAGCCCCGCTTCGTCCCCGCCGCCCGTATAGGCGGTGATGGACAGCGCGTCGCCGCCGGTGGCGCGAAGCATCACCGGGAAGTACGAAGCGGCGCTGGCGCCGATGATGCCGAGCAGGAAGGCGCATGACCCGACGAACGCGCCGAGCAGCCCGCCGCGCCACAGCCGGACGAGGACGACCACGATCCCGCCGATGGCGACGAGGGCGGCGAGGATGGCCAGCCAGCGGCGGCCCATCCCCGGAAACAGCGCGGGATTCACCGCCTGGCTCGCCGCCGTCACCACGGGCCAGAGCACCGCGACGGCGATCCAGAGGCGGCGGGCCATCCGAAGGCTCCGATCGTGCACGGGGCCCTCGGTCTTCCACGCCAGGAACAGCGCCCCGTGCGCGGCCAGCGCCAGCAGGGCGAAGACCCCCGTCAAGATCGTGTACCAGTCCAGGATGCCGACGGGGTCGCGGGCGCTGAAGTCGGTGAACAACGCCAGCGCGAACCAGCCTTCGCCATCGAGGGGAACGCCGCGCATCAGGTTCCCGAACGCCGCACCGAAGAACACGGCAAGGAGCGTGCTCGCCGCCGCGAACACGAAGTCCCACGCGCTGCGCCAGAGCGGATCCGACACGTGGCTCCGGAACTCGATGGCGATGCCGCGACCGAGCAGGCACCAGAGGAGAAGAATGATCGCGAAGTAGAAACCGGAGATGCCCGAGGCGAGCACCCGCGGAAAGGCCACGAACAGCGCGCCCCCCGCGGCGAGCAGCCAGACCTCGTTGCCGTCCCAGAAGGGCCCGATCGCGGCAAGCACCTGCCGCCGCTCGGTGTCGCTGCGCGCGACGAAGGGCGAGAGGATTCCCGCGCCCAGGTCGAAGCCGTCGAGCACCACGTAGAGCGCGAGCATGAGCGCGGCGATGGCGAACCACAGCTCAAACATGCGCGCCCTCCGTGACCGGGGGCGCGGCGGCGTGCCCGAGCGGCCCCGGACCGTGGGCGATCTCCCGCCCGATCAGGAACAGGAAGAGGATGCCCAGGGCGAGGTAGAGGCCGCAGAAGCCCATGAGGGTGAAGAGCACGGTTCCCGAGTGGACGGTGGGGCTGGCCCCCTGCGCCGTCCGGAACAGGCCGTACACGAGCCACGGCTGGCGCCCCAGCTCGGCCGTCATCCACCCGACGGTGTTCGCGATGTACGGGAGCGGAAACGCGAGCATGAGGATCCACAGCATGGGCCGGGTGCGCTCGAGCCGTCCCGCCCACCAGAGGAGCACGGCGGCGAGCGCGATCGCGGTGAGGATGGTGCCGAGTCCCGCCATGATATGGAACGAGTAGTACAGGAGCTCGATGTTGTCGGGCCAGATGTCGCGCGGGAAGGCGTCGAGGCCCTTCACTTCGGCGTGGAAGGCGCCGAAGGCGAGGAACGAGAGCGCCCACGGAATCACGATGGGGTTGTCGAGCCGGTGTGCGGCGACATTGGGCTGGCCGATCACCGCCAGTCCCGCATGCGCCCCGCTCTCGAATCGCCCCTCCATTGCCGCCAGCGCCACCGGCTGATAGCGGGCGACCATCTTCGCCTGGACGTCGCCGGTGACGGCGACGAGCACGCTCGCCGCCAGCCCCACGCCCACGCCGAGCCGCAGGAAGATGCGCGCGCTCGGCTCGTGCCGCCGCCGCAGGGTGTAGTAGGCGCCCACCGCGGCCATCACGAAGGAGCCGGTGACGACGGCGGCGACCATGTTGTGGGCGTACTGAGCGATCGCCCACGGGTTCAGCACGAACGCCCCGAAGTCTGCGAGGCGGAGCGTCCCGTCGGCGGCCACCGCATGCCCGACCGGGTGCTGCATGAACGCGTTGGTGGCGATGATGAAGTAGCCGGAGAGCCAGCTGCCCAGGAAGAGGGCGATCGCCGCGAGGAAGTGCCCGAACTTCGGGAGCCGCCGCTCCCCCCAGACGAGAAGCGAGAGGAAGCTCGACTCGAGAAAGAAGGCGAAGAGCCCCTCCATCGCCAGCGTCTGCCCGACCACGTTCCCCGCGTAACGGCTGAACTGGGCCCAGTTGGTGCCGAACTGGAACTCCATGGGAATGCCGGTGACGACGCCGACCGCGAAGTTGATGCCGAAGATCCGGATCCAGAAGCGGGCGGCGTCGTTCCAGCGTTCCGCGCCGGGACGGAGGCCCAGCGCCTTCAAGATGACGATGAGGAGGGCCAGCCCCATGGTGAGCTGGGGGAACAGGTAATGATAGACGATGGTGAAGGCGAACTGCAGGCGATGGAAGACCAGCGCGTCATCCACGGTCACGTCACCCCCAGCGATCTTATCAGACACATTGTGCCCCTCGACACGCCGTGCGCGGCGCTATAGCATCGTCCCGGAGGTAAGGTATGAGCGCAGAATCGGACCGCCTGGACCAAGCCCGAACCCGGAAAGTGCCGTGGAGAAAGTGGGGGCCGTATCTCTCGGAGCGGCAGTGGGGGACGGTCCGGGAGGACTATAGCGACTCGGGCGACGCCTGGAACTACTTCAGCCACGACCAGGCGCGCTCGCGCGCCTATCGCTGGGGCGAGGACGGGCTCGCGGGGTTCTCCGACGACCGGCAGCTCCTCTGCTTCGCCCTCGCGCTCTGGAACGGCAAGGACCCCATCATCAAGGAGCGCCTCTTCGGACTGACCAACAGCGAAGGAAACCACGGCGAGGACGTCAAGGAGTACTACTTCTACCTCGACTCCACGCCGACGCACTCGTACATGAAGTACCTCTACAAGTATCCGCAGGCCGCCTTCCCCTACTCCGATCTCGTCGAGACTAACAAGCGGCGAAGCCGTCACGAGATGGAGTACGAGCTGCTCGACACCGGCGTGTTCGACGCGGACCGCTACTTCGACGTGTTCGTCGAGTACGCCAAGGCCTCACCGGAGGACATCCTCGTCCGGATCACGGTCGAGAATCGCGGCCCCGAGGCGGCGACGCTCCACGTGCTGCCGACGCTGTGGTTCCGCAACACGTGGTCGTGGGGCGGCGATGGGACGCGGCCCGCACTCCGGCAGGCGGCCCCAGGCGTAATCGCCGCCGAGCATCCCGACCTCGGCCCGCGGCACCTGTCCTGTGAAGGCGCCGCCGCCCTCCTCTTCACCGAGAACGAGACCAACACCGAGCGCCTGTTCAACGCGCCCAACCGGACACCCTTCGTCAAGGACGGCATCGACCACTGTGTCGTCCACGGTCGCAGGGAGGCGGTCAATCCCCAGCACCAGGGCACGAAGGCGGCCGCGCACTATCCCCTCACGATCCCGGCGGGCCAATCGCGGACGGTCCGGCTGCGGCTTCACGACGCCGCGGCCGCCGCGCCCTTCGGCAGCGCCTTCGACGCGGTGATGGAGGCCCGGCGGCGGGAGGCCGACGAGTTCTACGCCACCGTCATCCCGAAGACGCTGGAGCCCGATGCCGCCAGCGTGATGCGCCAGGCCCTCGCCGGGATGCTCTGGTCCAAGCAGTTCTACCGCTACGACGTCGACCGCTGGCTCGAGGAGCGCGGCGCCGCCCCCTTCAAGGCGAACCGGCGCGCCGCCCCGCGGAACGAGCACTGGCATCACGTGGACAACGCCGACATCATCTCGATGCCGGACAAGTGGGAATACCCCTGGTACGCGGCGTGGGACCTGGCCTTCCACGTGCTCGCCCTCACCATGGTGGACGAAGACTTCGGCAAGCAGCAGCTCGACCTCATGCTCCAGCAGCCCTATCTGCATCCGAGCGGACAGATCCCGGCCTACGAGTGGAACTTCGGCGACGTCAATCCGCCGGTGCACGCCTGGTCTACCATCTTCACGTACACCTTGGAGCGCGTGCGCCGCGGCCAGGGGGATATCGACTGGCTCGAGCGGGCGTTCCACAAGCTCGTCCTGAATTTCACCTGGTGGGTGAACCGCAAGGACCGGGCGGGCAACAACGCCTTCGAGGGCGGGTTCCTGGGCCTCGATAACATCGGCGTCTTCGACCGCAGCGCGCCGCTCCCCACCGGGGGCTATCTCGAGCAGGCCGACGGTACCGCGTGGATGGCTCTCTTCTGCCAGAACATGGTGGAGATCGCCGCCGAGCTGACCATGCACCGACCGGTCTACGCGGACATGTGCCTGAAGTTCGTCGAGCACTTCCTGTGGATCGGGAATGCGCTGATGCGCGCCGGCAACGGCGTGGGGATGTGGGACGAGGAGGACGGGTTCTTCTACGACGTGCTCCGGCTTCCCGACGGCCGGGCCGAGCGGCTGAAGGTGCGCTCCATGGTGGGGTTGCTCCCCATGTGCGCGGTCACCGTCTTCGACGGCAAGATGGTCGAGCGCTTTCCCGAGCTCCGCGATCGCTTCCATAGATTCCTGGAAGCGCGCCCGGAGCTGCGGACGTTCATCCACGATCCGGTCAAGCTCGGCCACCAGGGCCGCCGGCTCGCCACGGTGCTGGACGAGACGCGACTGCGCCGGATCCTGGCCATCATGCTCGACGAGAACGAGTTCCTCAGTCCCTACGGCATCCGGGCGGTGTCCCGGCGACACCAGGATCAGCCGTACGTCTTCCACCTGGGGGGCCAGGAGTACCGGGTGTCGTATCTACCCGCCGAGTCCGACAGCGGCATGTTCGGCGGCAACTCGAACTGGCGGGGGCCGATCTGGATGCCGGTGAATGCCCTGATCATCCGGGCCCTGCTCCAGTACTACATGTACTACGGCAACGCGTTCACCATCGAGTGCCCCACCGGCTCCGGCCGGCGCATGACCCTCTATCAGGTCGCCGAGGACATCACGCGCCGGCTCGCCGGCATCTTCCTCCGGGACAAGGACGGCCGCCGGCCTGTGCACGGGGGAACCAAGAAGTTCCAGGAGGACCCGCACTGGCGGGACTACATCCTCTTCTACGAGTACTTCCACGGGGACAACGGGGCCGGCCTGGGCGCGAGCCATCAGACCGGCTGGACCGGTGTCGTCGCCCGGGGGATGCATCTCTTCGCCACGAGCACTGGGGCGGAGTTCCTCGAGCACGGCAAGGCGGCGGGCGCCATGGAAGTGGAGCCGCCGCCCGTCATCGCCACGCGGGCAGGCGCCGAGCGCGGGACGGGGCGCTGAGATGGACGAGCCGCGCTATCCCTCGCTCTATCAGCTGAACACGCGGGTCTGGCTCACGGAGCGATCGCGCGAGCTCGGCCGCGCGGCCACGCTGGACGACATCCCCGACGCCGAGCTAGAGCGCCTCGCTGCGATGGGCTTCGACTGGGTCTGGCTGCTCAGCGTGTGGCAGACGGGACCGGCCGGGCAGCGGATCTCGCGCAGCAATCCCGAATGGCGGCACGAGTTCGCGGAGACCTTGCCGGATCTTCAAGAGAGCGACGTCGAAGGCTCCGGCTTCGCGATCACCGGCTACACGGTGCCGCCGGCGCTGGGGGGCGATGCGGCGCTCCTGTGGCTCCGCGAGCGCCTGCGCGCCCGCGGCCTCCGGCTGATGCTCGACTTCGTCCCGAACCATACCGGGCTGGACCACCCCTGGGTGGAGGACCATCCGGACTACTACGTGCCGGGAACGGAGACCGACCGAGCGCGGGCGCCGCAGAACTACACATGGGTCAGGCGAACGCACGGCGACGTGCTGCTGGCGCACGGCCGCGATCCCTACTTCGCGGGCTGGCCGGACACGCTCCAGCTGGACTATGCGAACCCCGCCACCCAGGCGGCGATGCTCGGCGAGCTGCTGAAGATCGCCGGGCAGTGCGACGGCGTGCGCTGCGACATGGCGATGCTGGTGCTGCCGGACGTGTTCGAGCGGACGTGGGGGCGCCGGGCCCCGGCCTTTTGGCCCGAGGCGATCCGGCGGGTGCGGGAGCGGGCGCCGGGCTTCCGCTTCATGGCCGAGGTGTACTGGGACCTCGAGTGGACGATGCTGGAGCAGGGCTTCGACTACGCGTACGACAAGCGGCTGTACGACCGCCTGCGCGACGGGCACGCGCGGCCGGTGCGCGAGCACCTCCACGCGGGCCTCGACTACCAGGCGAAGCTGGCGCGATTCCTGGAAAACCACGACGAACCGCGCGCCGCCGCGACCTTTGCCCCCGCCGTGCACGACGCCGCCGCCGTCATCACCTTCCTGTCGCCAGGCCTGCGATTCCTGCACCAGGGACAGCTCGAGGGCCGCACCAAGCGCATCTCGCCGCACCTCGTCCGGGCGCCCCAGGAGCGGCCGGACGACAAGCGGCAGGCGTTCTACGCCCGGCTGCTCACCGTTCTTCGGCAGCCCGTCTTCCGCGACGGCCAGTGGCGCCTGCTCGACTGCACGCCGGCATGGGACGGCAACTGGACGTGGGACGGCTTCATCGCCTGGGGATGGGACGCGCCCGGCGGCGCGCGCCGCCTCGTGGCCGTCAACTACAGCGGCAGTCAGGGGCAGTGCTATGTCCGGCTGCCCTATCCCGACCTGGCTGGCCGCTCCGTCCGGCTCCAGGATCTCCTCGGTCCCGCCGCGTACGATCGCGAGGGGAGCGAGCTCGCCTCGCGCGGCCTCTATCTCGACATGCCGCCCTGGGGGTGCCACGTGTTCGAGGTGACGATGCGGTGACGACCACGCCCCGGGTCGCGACCGAAGACGATCCGTACGACTTCTCGGTGGTCCTCGGCGGACCGCTGTTCCAGCTCGTCCGCCGAGCGCGCCTGACCGGTGACGCCCTGGAACTCCTCCGCCGCCGCATCATCGTGATCACGCTGGTGGCCTGGCTCCCGCTCCTACTCCTGTCGGTGCTCAGCGGGCACGCCTGGGGACCTGAGGTGCGAGTGCCGTTCCTGAAGGACATCGAGGTCCACGCGCGGCTCCTCGTGGCGCTGCCCCTGCTCATCCTCGCCGAGCTGGTGGTGCATCAGCGGATGCGCCCGGTGGTCCGGCAATTCCTGGAGCGCGACCTGATCGCGGCCGGCTCCCGCGAAAAGTTCGACGCGATCGTTCCCGCGGCGCTGCGGCTGCGCAACTCGGTGGTGGCCGAGGTCCTGTTGCTCGTGGGCATCTACATCGGCGTCGTCTTCATCTTTCCCCGCTACGGGCTCCTGAGCGTTCCCACCTGGTACTCGACGCCGGTCGAGGGCGGCGGCCACCGGCTCTACTTCGCCGGATGGTGGTACGTGTACGTCAGCGTCCCCCTCTTCCAGTTCATGCTGTTCCGCTGGTACTTTCGCCTGTGCATCTGGGTCCGGTTCCTGTGGCAGGCGTCGCGATGCGAGCTGCGCCTCGTGCCCACTCACCCCGATCGGGCGGGCGGCCTCGGCTTCCTCTCGCTGACCGCGGTGGCGTTCGCGCCCTTGCTGGCCGCCCACGGCGCGCTGCTCGCCGGCTTCATCGCCAACCGCATCTTCTTTCAGGGCCGCACCCTGCTCGACTTCCAGATCGAGATCGGGGTGGTCCTGATCTTCCTCCTACTCGCGGTGCTGGGGCCGCTGTTGCTCTTCGTGCCTCACCTGGCGAAGAGCCGGCGCAACGGGCTGCGGGAGTACGGCACGCTGGCTCAGCGCTACGTGCGGGAGTTCGACGACAAGTGGCTTCGAGGCGCCGCCCCGCCAGGTGAGCCGCTGGTGGGGAGCGCGGACATCCAGTCGCTGGCGGATTTGGCCAATAGCTTTGAGGTCATCCGTAGCATGAACACCGTGCCGTTCACCAAGAACGCGGTCGTGCAGCTCGCCGTGATCGCCCTGCTGCCCGTCTCCCCCCTCGTCCTCACCATGATTTCGATGGACGAGCTCCTGAAGCGCCTGCTGCAGGTGGTGCTCTGAAGCAGCGCCGCTTCCCGCGGTGTTCCCCCCGCAGAATCAGCACATTGGACCTTGGTCCTATATAAGCGACCCCCGTCGCCTGGTAGGTTTCGTCCACCCGCGCACGTGTGGCACCGAGCCCCGGAGGTATGTGATGAGGCAGCCTGGGATCTCATGAAGACCGATGAGGTGATCGCCGGCGTCGGGCTGGCCGACCGGCCGCGCAAGAGCCACTGGCCGGCGCGCATGGACCTCGCGCAAAGTGCCAGTGGTCTACTGCTCGGTCTGTTCATGTGGGGCCACATGGCCTTCGTGTCCACCATCCTGATCAGCAACGACGCGATGTGGATGGTCACCAAGGCGTTCGAGGGTTATTACGTCTTCGGTCGGGCCTTCCCCCAGATCGTCTCGGTGATCGTCGCCATCATCTCGGTTCTGTTCATGGCTCACGCCGTCCTGGCTCTGCGCAAATTTCCTGCCGATTACCGGCAATACCGGCTGTTCCTCGGTCACAAGAACCTTCTGCGCCATCCGGACACGAGCCTCTGGTGGCTGCAAGTCATTACCGGCTTCCTGCTCTTCTTCCTGGCCCCCCCGCATCTCTATCAGATGCTCATGAACCCCGCCGGGATCGGGCCTTACAGCTCCGCCGCGCGCGTGTGGAGCGGGGGCTGGTGGCCGCTCTACCTGGTGCTGCTGTTCTGCGTGGAAATCCACGGCGGTGTGGGCCTCTACCGCCTCGTGGTCAAGTGGGGCTGGCTCGAAGGGACGGACCCGAATCGCACGCGCCGGCGGCTCACCCGCCTCAAGTGGGGCATCACCGTCTTCTTTCTCGTCCTGGGGCTGCTGACGCTCGGGGCGTACATGAAGCTGGGCTATGAGCGCCGCGACCGCGTAGGCGAGGAATACGTGCCAACGTGGGCGCAGCCCGGGGCGCCCGGAGCCAGGCCCGCCGGGGGCCGGCTATGAAGATCGTCTACACCGACGTCCTCATCATCGGCGGCGGGCTGGCCGGGCTGCGCATGGCCATCGGCGCCAATCGCCGCGGCCACGAGGCGATCATCCTCTCGCTTGTCCCGGCGAAGCGCTCGCACTCCAAGGCCGCGCAGGGCGGCATGCAGGCGAGCCTCGGCAACGTGATCAAGGGTCAGGGCGACAACGAGGACGTCCACTTCGAGGACACCGTGCGCGGCAGCGACTGGGGCGCCGACCAGCACGTCGTGCGCATGTTCGTCAATACCGCGCCGAAGGCGGTGCGCGAGCTGGCCGCCTGGGGCGTGCCGTGGAGCCGGATCCGGAAGGGCGACCGCCAGGTCATCATCAACGGGCAGAAGACCACCATCACGGAGCGGGACGAGGCGCACGGGCTGATGGCTCAGCGCGACTTCGGCGGCACCAAGAAGTGGCGCACCTGCTACGTTTCCGACGGCACGGGGCACGCGATGATCACCGCGATGGCGGATCAAGCCATCGCCGCCTCCATTCCCGTTCACGAACGCACCGAGGCGCTGGCCCTCATCCACGACGGCGGCCGCTGTTTCGGCGCGGTGGTCCGGGACCTCATCACCGGCCAGCTCTGCGCCTACGTGGCCAAGGCCACCGCCATCGCCACCGGCGGGGCCGGCGTGCTCTACCGCGTGACCACCAATGCGGTGATCTGCGAGGGCATCGGCCACGCCATCGCGCTCGAGACCGGCGTCGCCACCCTGGGGAACATGGAGGCGGTGCAGTTCCACCCCACCGGCATCTTCCCCGCCGGCATCCTGGTCACCGAGGGCTGCCGCGGCGACGGCGGCCTGCTGCGCGACGCCGACGGCCATCGCTTCATGCCGGATTACGAGCCGGAAAAGAAGGAGCTCGCATCGCGTGACGTAGTGTCCCGCCGAATGGAGGAGCACATCGCCAAGGGCAAGGCCGCCAAGAATCGCTTCGGCGAGCATCTCTGGCTCGACATCACGCTCCTGGGCGAGCACCACATCAAGCACAACCTCCGCGAAGTCCACGAGATCTGCCATTACTTCCTGGGCGTCGACCCCGCGAAGGAGTGGATCCCGGTGCGCGCGGCCCAGCATTACACCATGGGCGGAGTGCGGACCAATCCGACCGGCGAGAGCCCCACCCTCAAGGGCCTCTTCGCCGCGGGCGAGGCGGCCTGCTGGGACATGCACGGCTTCAACCGGCTGGGCGGCAACTCCGTCGCCGAGACCGTGGTGGCCGGCATGATCGTGGGCGAGTTCATCGGGGACTTCTGCGACCGCTCCGAGAACGCCGTCAATATCCCCACCGCGGTGGTGCACGCGTTCCTCCAGCGCGAACAGGGCCGGCTCGACGCCATGCTGAGCGGGCGCGGCACGGAATCGGCGCCAGATCTCCGCGCCGCCATGCAGCACATCATGACCGGCAAGGTCGGCATCTTCCGGCGCGGCCACGATCTCGAGCAGGCCGTCGAGGAGCTGCAGGCGCTGCTCGTGCGCAGCCGTCGCATCGGAGTCCGGTCACGCGCGGCCGGCGCCAATCCCGAGCTGGTGACCGCGTATCGCACCCAGAAGATGCTGAAGCTGGCGCTCTCGGTGGCCTACGGCGCCCTCACCCGCACGGAGAGCCGGGGCGCGCACTATCGCGAGGACTTCCCCCGCCGCAACGACGCCGAGTGGCTCAAGCGGACGCTCGCGTCCTGGAAGAACGAGACGGACACGCTGCCGACGCTCACCTACGAGGCGCTCGACGTGGGCAAGATGGAGCTGCCCCCCGGCTGGCGGGGATACGGCGCCAAGGACTATCACGATCATCCCGAGACCGCAGCCCGGCAGAAGCAGGTGGACGCGCTGCGGGATCAGCTCGCGCCGTCCGGGCGCTTCGCCGTGCAGGAGGCCCTCATGCCCTACGAGCATCTCCTGCCCCCCCGCTTCCGCGGCCGCAACGAACGCATCGACGAGAGGTTTTGACATGGCCGACGATCCCAAACGCCGCCGGCTCACCTTCCAGATCCTCCGCTACAACCCCCAGGATCCCGCCACCGCGCCGCGCATGCAGCCGTTCGAGATCGAAGAGGCGGACAGCATGACCCTCTTCATCGCCTTGAATGAGCTCCGCGAGAAGCAGGACCCGTCGCTGCAGTTCGACTTCGTGTGCCGCGCCGGCATCTGCGGCAGCTGCGGGATGATGATCAACGGCCGGCCCGGCCTCGCTTGCCGCACCCTCACCAAGCAGCTCCCCGCCCAGATCACTCTGGCGCCCCTGCCTGTGTTCGAGCTGATCGGCGACCTGTCGGTCAACACGGGAAAGTGGATGCGGAACATGAGCGAGCGCCTTGCCACCTGGGTGCACATGAAGACCGCGGAGCCCGACCTCCAGCGCCTCGAGGAGAAGATGGAGCCGGAGCTCGCCGAGCAGATCTACCTGCTCGACCGGTGCATCGAGTGCGGCTGCTGCGTGTCCGCCTGCGGCACCGCCCGGATGCGCGAGGATTTCGTGGGCGCAGTGGGGCTCAACAGGATCGCGCGCTTCCGGCTCGACCCGCGTGACACGCGGGGTGACGACGCCTACTACGAGCTCATCGGCGACGACCAGGGCGTGTTCGGGTGCATGTCGCTCCTCGCCTGCCATGATCTCTGCCCCAAGGAGCTGCCGCTCCAGACCCAGATCGCCTTCATGCGACGCAAGATGGCCGTCGCCGGCCTCAAGGGATAACATCACGCGCGCTCCGTCGCGCCACGAGGAGTGAGCTCATGGGATACCGCATCGAGAAGGACTTCCTCGGCGAGAAGCAGGTCCCGGACGACGCGTACTACGGCGTGCAGACGGTCCGGGGAGTGGAGAACTTCCACATCACCGGCATGCCGATGTCCCGCGAGCCCTACTTCGTGAAGGCGTTCGGCTACGTGAAGAAGGCCGCGGCCATGGCCAACCGTGACCTCGGCGTGCTGGACAAGAAGATCGCCGAGGCGATCATCCGCGGCTGCGATCGAGTGATCGCGGGGGACATGAACGATCAGTTCGTGACGGATTTCATCCAGGGCGGCGCGGGCACCTCCACCAACATGAACGCGAACGAGGTGATCGCCAACCTGGCGCTGGAGAGCCTGGGGCACAAGAAGGGCGAGTACCAGCACGTCAACCCCAATGACCACGTGAACTTCGGGCAGTCCACCAACGACGTCTACCCCACGGCATTCCACCTCGGCCTCATCCTGCGCCTCCAGAGCTACATGGAGGCCTTGCGCAAGCTGCAGGAGGCCTTCTACGCCAAGGCCCGCGAGTTCGACCGCGTCCTCAAGATGGGCCGCACCCACCTGCAGGATGCCGTCCCCATGTCCATGGGGGCCGAGTTCCACGGCTGGGGGACGACCATCGGGGAAGAAGTCAAGCGCATCGACGAGGTCCGGCAGCTCCTGCATGGCATCAACCTCGGGGCCACCGCCATCGGCACCACCGTGACCGCGGCGCCGGGCTACCCCGAGCTGGCCACCAAGCACCTGGCCGCCATCACGGGCATCCCGTTCACCCTGGCCTCCGACCTGATCGAGGCCACCTCAGACACCGGCGACTACGTCCTGCTGTCCGGGGTGCTCAAGCACACCTCGGCCAAGCTCACCAAGATCTGCAATGACATCCGCATGCTGGCCTCGGGACCGCGCTGCGGCTTCGCCGAGATCAGACTGCCCGAGAAGCAGCCCGGCTCGTCCATCATGCCGGGCAAGGTGAACCCGGTGATCCCGGAGGTCGTGAACCAGACCGGATTCCTCGTGATCGGGCTGGACCTCACCGTGACCCTGGCCGCCTCCGCCGGCCAGCTGCAGCTCAACGTCATGGAGCCGGTCATCACCTTCGCCCTCTTCGCCTCGATCGCGACCATGGAGCGCGCGGTGACGAGCCTGCGGGTGAACTGCATCGAGGGCATCACCGCGAACGCCGACCGCACCCGCGACATGGTGCTGAACTCCCTCGGCATCGTCACCGTGCTCAAGCCCTCCCTCGGCTACAAGCAGTGCGCGGAGATTGCCCACGAGGGCTATGAGACGGGCAAGAGCCTGCACCAGATCGTCGTGCTGGAGCGAAAGCTGCTCGACCAGAAAAAGTGGGACGAGGTGTTCTCGTTCGAGAACCTCATCAACCCGAAGTTCGAGCAGTGAGCGGCGGGTCTCCCGTCTTGGAGGTGACCCCTTGACGATCTCGATCGTCCTCCAGTTCGTGGTGGTCCTCGCCGCCATCTGGATGGGCGCCCGGTCGAGCGGGGTCGGTCTCGGCCTCTGGGGCGCGGTCGGGCTGCTGATCCTGGTGGTGGCCTTCCAGGTCACGCCCACCTCACCGCCCATCGACGTCATGCTCATCATCCTCGCCGTGATCATGGCGGCGTCGGTGATGGACGCCGCCGGTGGGATCGACTTCCTCGTGCGCATCGCCGAGAGCATCATCCGCGCCAACCCCAAGTACGTGACCATCGTCGCCCCGCTCACGACCTGGAGCTTCACGTTCGTGGCGGGCACCGGCCACATCGTCTATCCCCTCCTCCCCGTCATCTACGAGACCGCCCATCAGAACGGCATACGGCCCGAGCGCCCCATGGCGGTCGCGACCATCGCCTCGCAGCAAGCGATCACAGCAAGCCCGGTGGCGGCGGCCACCGCCGCGATGATCGGACTCTTCTCCGAGAAGGGCCTCACCCAGTGGGGGCTGCCCCAGATCCTCATGATCTGCGTGCCCGCCACCCTGATCGGCGTCATCGCGGCCGCGATCATCTCCATGTTCGTGGGCAAGGACCTGAAGGACGATCCCGAGTACCAGAAGCGCCTCGCTTCCGGCGCCATCCCTGCGCCGAAGTCCGCCGCCGCGCGGCCGGCGCTGAAGGCGGGGGCGAAGGTCTCGGCCGCCCTCTTCCTCATGGGCGTGGCCCTGGTCGTGATCGCCGGCTTCTTCCCCGCCGTGCGCCACCTGCCGGGCGCGAAGGCCCCGCTCGCCATGCCGGTCGTGATCGAGATCGTGATGCTCTCCGTCGCCGCCGTGATGCTGGTGGCCACCAAGGTGCCGGTGGACGAGGTGCCGAAGACCCAGACCCTGCGCGCGGGCGTGGTAGCGGTGATCGGCATCTTCGGCCTCGCCTGGCTCGGGGATAGCTTCATCGCGGCCAACCAGGGCGTCATCGTCCCCGCCATCAGCGCCATGACCGAGAGAGCGCCGTGGACCTTCGCGCTCGGGCTGTTCGCCGCCTCCGTGCTGCTGTACAGCCAGGCGGCGACGACGCGCGCGCTGATGCCGCTGGGAATCGCGCTGGGCATCCCCCCGCAGTTCCTCATCGCGGTGTTCCCGTCGGTCAACGGCTACTTCTTCATCCCGACCTACGGCTCGCTGATCGCCGCGATCAACTTCGACCTGTCCGGAACCACCAAGATCGGGAAGTACGTGCTCAATCACTCGTTCATGATTCCAGGGCTCGTGTCGACCTTCGTGGCAGTCCTGTCGGGGCTCATCATCGCGAAGGCGCTGTTCTCGTAAGGAGGAACGTAAACATGGAGCCGACACGTCGGCAATTCCTCACCGTGCTCGGCACGGGCGGGGTGGCAGCCGGAGCATCCCTCGGGACCCCGGCCCCGGCCGAGGCCGCCGTCCCCGCGCCCAAGACCGCGGGGGCGAAAGAAACGACCACCGTGTGCCCGTTCTGCGGAGTGGGCTGCGGCCAGGTCGTCTCCGTCAAGGACGGCAAGATCCTCAGCATCGAGGGCGACAAGAGCCATCCGATCAACGAGGGGACGCTCTGCAGCAAGGGAGCCGCTGCCAGCCAGGTGACCAACAATCCCCTCCGCTTGAAGACTCCCCTCTACCGCGCCCCCGGCAGCGACAAGTGGGAGGAGAAGTCGTGGGCCTGGGTGCTGCCCCGCATCGCCCAGCGGGTGAAGGCCACCCGCGACGCCACCTTCCAGACGGAGGCGGGCGGCCGCGTGGTCAACCGCACCGAGGCCATCGCCTCGCTCGGCGGGGCCGCGCTCGACAATGAGGAATGCTATCTCCTCGCCAAGCTGATGCGGGCGCTGGGGATCGTCTACCTCGAGCATCAGGCCCGAATCTGACACAGCTCCACGGTCGCCAGTCTGGCGGCCACCCTGGGACGCGGCGCGATGACCAACCACTGGGTGGACATGGTCAACGCCGACGTCGTGATGATCATGGGGGGCAATCCCGCCGAGAACCACCCCATCGCGATGAACTGGATCCAGAAGACCAAGGAACGGGGCGCGATCATTCTGCAGATCGACCCCCGGTTCAATCGCACGTCTCATATCGCCGACGTGTGGGCCAAGATGCGCTCCGGGACCGACATCGCGTTCGTGGGCGGCATGATCAACTACGCGCTCGCCAAGGATCGCGTGAACTGGGAGTACGTGCGCGCCTACACCACCGCCTCGTACCTCGTGAAGGAGGATTTCCGCTTCCACGACGGCCTGTTCTCGGGGTACGACGCCGCCGCGCGTAGCTACGACAAGTCGTCGTGGGGGTTCGAGATGGACGGCCAGGGCCGCCCGCGGCGCGATCCGTCCCTCCGCCACCCGCGCTGCGTGCTCCAGCTCATGAAGACCCACTTCGCGCGGTACGACACCTCCACCGTGTGCGGCATCACCGGCACCCCGCCGGAGACCTACCTCAAGATCTGCGACCTCTTCACCTCCACGTTCGCCCCCGATCGAGCCGGCACCTGGCTTTACGCCATGGGCACCGCACAGCACACCCACGGCACGCAGAACATCCGCTCCTATGCCATCCTCCAGCTGCTCATGGGGAACCTCGGCATCGCCGGAGGCGGCATCAACGCGATGCGGGGCGAGTCCAACGTGCAGGGCTCGACCGACCAGGGGCTCATATTCGACGCCCTGCCCGGCTACATGAAGCTCCCCATCGAAGCCGACCGGACCATCGAGGACTACTACCGCCGGGTCATTCCTGTAGCCATCGATGACAAGGCGGCGAACTGGTGGAAGAACACGCCGGCCTACTTCGTGAGCCTGCTCAAGGCGTGGTGGGGCGAGCACGCTAGCGCCGCCAACAGCTTCGCCTACGACTACCTGCCTAAGCTGGGGCGCGGCTTCCAGGGCGCCGGCTACTCGCATATCCCGCTGTTCGAGGCCATGCTCGCCGGGCAGATCAAGGGCATCTTCTGCTTCGGCCAGAATCCGGCGGTGGGCGGCCCGAACTCGAACTTCGCCCGCAGCGCGCTCGACAAGCTCGAGTGGCTGGTCGCCGCCGATCTCTTCGAGCACGAAAGCCACGGGTACTGGAAGCGGCCCGGCGTGAAGCCCGCCGACATCCGCACCGAGGTGTTCCTCCTTCCCGCGGCGGGCGCCGTCGAGAAGGAGGGCAGCATCGTCAACAGCGGCCGCTGGATGCAATGGCGCTTCGCGGCTACCAAGCCGTTGGGGCAGTCCAAGCCCGACGCGGACATCCTCACGCTCCTCTTCCGCGCGCTGAAGACGGCCTACGCGGGCGGCGGGGCGCGGCCGGAGCCCATCCTGCATCTGGCCTGGGACTACGGCGCCGAGCACGCCGACCCTCACGCCATCGCCAAGGAGATCAACGGCCGCTTCCTCAAGGACGTGACCGCCCCCGACGGCCGGACCTTCAAGGCCGGGGGCCAGGTACCCGCGTTCACCTTGCTGAAGAACGACGGTTCCACCGCGGCGGGAAACTGGCTCTACTGCGGCTCCTACACCGACCAGGGCAACATGGCGGCGCGCCGGGACCCAACCGACGCCCCAAATAAGATCGGGCTCTATCCAAACTGGGCCTGGGCCTGGCCGGCGAACCGTCGCATTCTCTACAACCGCGCTTCGCTCTCGCCCACCGGGCAGCCCTGGAATCCTCGGCGCTGGGTGATCCGCTGGAACGCGGCGGAGAAGAAGTGGGAAGGCGACGTGCCGGACGGCGGCGGCCCGCCCGAGAGCATCAACCCTTTCATCATGACCACCTCCGGCCTCGCCGACCTCTTCGCTCCCGGCCTGGCGGACGGGCCCTTCCCCGAACACTACGAGCCCGTGGAGAGCCCCATCAAAAACCCGATGTCGTCGGTCCAGTACGACCCCGTGATCAAGGTCTGGAACACGCCGGGGCTCGACGCCATCGGCGGCCCCGACCGCTACCCGATCGTGGCGACCACGTACCGGGTCTCCGAGCACTGGCAGACCGGCGCCATGAGCCGGAAGATGCCCTGGCTCGTCGGCCTCATGCCGGACGCGTTCATCGAGATCGGCAGCGACCTGGCGCGGGCGAAGGGTATCGCCCGCGGCGACCGCGTCATCGTGGAGAGCGCGCGGGGCCGGGTCGAGGCCTATGCCCTGGTGACGGAACGCTTCCAGCCGTTCTGGGTGCAGGGGCGCGTCGTCCATCAGGTCGGCGTGCCGTGGCACTGGGGCTGGGCGGGGCTGGCGCGCGGCGACAGTGGAAATCTGCTCACCCCGCACGTGGGAGACGCCAACACCATGATCCCGGAGTTCAAGGCCTTCCTGGTCGACGTGAAGCGGAAGGGAGACGCTTAATGCCCAAGGCGATGATACAGGACAACACCCGGTGCATCGGCTGCCGGGCCTGCATGGTGGCCTGCAAGGCCTGGAACGACCTGCCCGGCGACACCGGGAACAGCTTCTTCGCGGGCGCAGGCTACCAGAACCCGCGCGACCTGGATCCGCACAACTACACCGTCATCACCTACACCGGCATCGAGGCCGGGCCCAACGGACAGCCGGACTGGGTGTTCGGCCGGCTCCTCTGCATGCACTGCGTCGAGCCGGCGTGCGTTTCGGCGTGCCCGACCACCGCCCTCACCAAGTCCCCGGACGGCCCGGTGGTCTTCAACTCCTGGCGCTGCATCGGCTGCCGCTACTGCATGCAGGCCTGCCCCTTCGTGGTGCCGAAATTCGACTTCGACCGCGTCGTGCCGGCCATTCACAAATGCACCTTCTGCGCCGACCGGATCAAGGTGGGGCGCGATCCCGCCTGCGCGCAGGTGTGCCCCACCCAGGCCATCTCCTTCGGCGAGCGCGATGACATGGTCAAGGAGGCGAAGCGGCGGATCGCCACGGCGCCGGGCCGCTACATCCCGCACATCTACGGGCTGGACGAGGTGGGCGGCACCTCGGTGCTGCATCTGTCGTCGGTGCCGTTCGAGAAGCTCGGCTATCCCACCAACCTCCCGGACAAGGCGCCGCCGGACCGGACGTCGCAGGTCCTGCACCTCACGCCCAAGATCTTCACGACGGTGTGGGTATCGATGGCGGTGATCGCGATGATCGTGAAGCGGCGCTTCCGCTTCTGGGCGCACGACGAGCACGAAGGCGATGGGCATGGTGAAGGGCATGGAAGCCACTGACGCCCCCCGCTGGTGGCGCCCGGTCCAGTTCCTCCTCTGGGTCATCGTGCTCGCCGCCGTCGTCACCACGGTAGTCCGCTTCGCGACCGGCATCGCCACCATCGCGAATGTGAACCAGGCCTACCCGTGGGGCTGGTGGGTCGGCTTCGACATGCTGACGCGCATCGCCCTCGGCGGCGTGGGCTTCACCATGGCGGCGGCGGGCGAGATCTTCGACTTCCGCGGGCTCCGGCATCTCGTGCGAGCGGCGCTGCTCCTGGGGCTGCTCTGGTATCTCACCTACGCGGCGGTCCTCGTGGTCGAGCTCGGCCGCCCGTGGATGATCTGGTGGGTGTTCCTGTCGTGGGCCCCCACCTCGGCGATGTACGAGGTGGCGCTGTGCGCGGTGGCCTATACCACGGTGCTCGTGCTGGAGTTCAGCCCGCTCGTGCTCACCAAGCTCGGTTACACGAGGCCGGTGCGGCGCATCAACGCCGTCTACCTCCTCATCGTCATCACCGGCGTCTCGCTATCGTCCCTGCACCAGTCCTCGCTGGGCACGCTGCTGCTGCTCCTACCCACGAAGGTGCACCCCCTGTGGCACTCCGATCTGCTTCCGGTCTTCTTCCTGCTCTCCGCGATCATGGCGGGCCCCGCGCTCATGCTCGTCGAGCACCCCCTTGCCACCCACTTCCTCCGCCGCCAGCCTCGGATGGACGCCCTGCGCGGCCTCGGGCGCGGGCTGACGGTGATCGTCCTCGGGTACCTGCTCCTCCGCCTCGGTGACGTGCTCTACCGCGGCCAGGCGGAGGTGGCCCTGTCCTGGGGGTTCGAGTCCCGCTGGTTCTGGCTCGAGATCGTAGTCGGACTGGTGATCCCGCTCGCGCTACTGCTGGCGCCCGGCACGGACCAGAACAAGTGGGCACTCTGCGCGGCGGGCGCATTCGTGGTCGCGGGGGTCGCGCTGAACCGCCTCAACGCCGCGGTCATCACGATGAAGGTGCACAGCTGGGAGTGGTACCAACCGGCCACCACCGAGGTGCTGATCTCGGTAGGCGCGCTCGCCGCGATGGTGCTCGCCTACGTCTATCTGGTGCGCTGGCTGCCCATCCATGAAGAGCCACGCCTGCCCCGGGAGACGGCGGCGCGTCCCGAGCCCGCAGCGGCCCGACCCGTGCGGGTGGCGCCGTGACCGAGGGGGGCGGCATCGGCCGCCGGCTGGCGTTCTTCCTCGCGTTCTCGCTGGCGGTGAACGTCATTCTCACCGTGCTGCTGGTCAGCCAGCTGCGGGTGGTGCGCGACGAGGTCCGGGCCCTTCCCGAGCTCCTGGTGACCAAGGATGACGTCGCGGCGCTTCGGCCTCTCCGGATCCAGCAGATCCTCGAGTCTCGCTGCACGCGGTGTCACACGGACCGGCGCTTCGCTTCCCTGTTCGGATGGGAGCGCCAGCCCATCTTGGACACGATCGCGCGCATGGCCTCGCACCCGGGGGCGAACATTCCGCCCGCGGAGTTCGAGACGATCCAGGCCTCGGTCACTATGCTGCAGTGCACGCGGTGCCACACCGAGGCGGTGCTGAGCCGGCTCCTGCTACAGACACCCGCGCAGCAGGTGACGACCATCCGGCGCATGCAGCGGATGCCGGAGTCGGGCATCCGGGCGGATCAGGTGCCTCAGATCGTCGAGGCCTTCAAGACGCTGTCCGGGCAGCGCTGAGCTTCAGAGGACGGCGGAGCCCAGCCAAACTAGTCGGACATGAGGAAGATAAGCGGACGCACGTCCTCCTCCGAGGTCCAGTCCCAGTAGCGGAGCAGGATCGTGTACACCATCAGGCCCGTCTCGCCTTCACCGAGGAAGACGTAACGGATCGCCTGCGCCATCAGGTCGCGCCGGGTCAGGCCGATGAAGATCGAGATCGGGTCGATCGCCTCACTGACGTAGGCGATGGTATTGGCGATGGCAATCGCCCCGTAGACCTCCGCCACGTAGTCGGCGTCCTCCTTGCGAAGAGTCACCTCGAGCGGCGAAGAGAACTCGCTTCGATTGTCGAGCAAGTTCACGTGCAGGAACAAGAACGGGCCGCGCACCTTGTAATGCTTGATGACTTCCGCCCGCTTCCGCTTACGCGCCTCGGGCGATGAGGTCCGGATGGGCACCAGGTGGACCTTCTTGCCGCGCGTCTCCGGTCCCAGGCGCCAGCTCTCGACGTCCGCGAAGTATCCCTGCGGGATCCGGAACTCCACTGAGCGGATGGACCGGCTGACGCCCGAAGTGAGCATCAGGAGCAGCGTGAAGACCGTACCGATGACGAGCCCGTCGGGCCGCGCGAGGCAGTTGTCCGCCAAGGTGTAGGCGAACACCAGGCATAGGAAGCCCGTGTAGCACGCCAGCACCCGGCTGCGCTCACGCCAGAGCGCGAGCGTCGCCGCGAACGCCGCGGATAGGATCAGGACGAGCACGCCCGTGGCATACGCCCCGCTCTGGGCCTCCACGGAGGCCCGGAAGATCAGCGTGATGACGACGTTGACGCCGAACAGCACGAGCACGAGCGGGCGGGACAGCAGGGCCCATTGAGGCGCCATCCCGTAGCGGGGAAGAAAGCGCGGAATCAAGTGGAGCAGCCCGGCCAGGGCCGAGGCCCCGGCGAGGCCGAGGATGAGGATCGTCGACACGTCGTAGACGGTGCCGAAGACCGAGCCCAGGTAGCGATGCGCGAGGAACGCGATGGCGCGGCCACTCGCCTTGCCGCCCTCCTGGTAGTCGGCCGGGTCGATGAGCAGCGTCGTCACGACACTCGACACGATGAGAAGCGCGCTCATGATGAGCGCGGCGCCGAGGAGCAGCTTCCGCGTGTTGGCGACGCGCCCCCGTGGCGCCACGCCGTCCCGGGGGCGATACTCCCGGTCCGCCTCGCCGCCGTCGACTAGGGGCATGACGGAGACGCCAGTCTCGAAGCCACTCAGCCCCAGGGCGAGCTTGGGGAATACGAGCAAGGCGCTGCCGAGCAGCAGCGGGACGTCCCCCTTCACGGCGAGCGCGGAGCGCCAGTCGGCAAGCAGGGTCGCGTGTGTCATCACTTCCCACGCGCCGCGTCCGAGCACGATGACGTTCAAGAGGAGATAGGGCACCGCGGCCGCGGTGGCCAAACCGATCGCTTCGCTGAAGCCCTTGAGGAACACGGCGGCGAGCACGGCCAGCATCGCCAGGGTGACGAGCACCTGGTGCTCGCCGAGCACGGGATGCAGGAAGGGATTCTCGATGGCGTGCTTGGCCGCATCGGCGGCCGACAGCGTCATCGTGATCACGAAATCGGTCACGGCGAATCCGAGGAGGATGAGCACGAGGGCCTTGCCCTTCCAGCCCGTGAGGAGATTCTCCAGCATGGCGATCGAGCCCTGGCCGGCATAGCTCCGCTTGGCGACCTGGGCATAGACCGGCACGGCCCCGAGCAACGTGACCAGGACGAGAATGACGGTAGCGATCGGCGCCACCGCACCCGCCGCGAGCAAGGCGATGCCCGGCTGGTAGCCCAGCGTGGAGAAATAATCCACGCCGGTCAACCAGATCACTTTCCACCAGGGGTACGTGGCGGCAGGTCCGGCGGCGTGGTCGTGTAGCGGCTCCCCTCGCGCCAGCCACTTTCCTACGGCGGAGCGGTACTCCAGGGATGGCTGGGCTAGACGCTCGCGAAAGGGGATGCGCCCCCGGGCGCTGGGATTGGGCTTCGGCCTCGATGCGCTCATGGGCGTGGCCGGTAGGATCGCGCGATTGTGCTCGGGCGGCAATCGTGAAATCATGGCTCGGCTTTGTCGGCATCCGGGTCATCGTGGCGCTGATCCCACTGTTCTTCGCGACGTCGCTCGGATCGCCGGCTTGATGCGGCACCACGTGTCCGAAGGAGGGGCTTGCGGGTAAGGCATGCACTATCTCGTCACCGCGCTGCGGGAGCACCCGGAGCTGGCGATCTTCCTCACCCTGGCGGTCGGCTTCGCGGTGGGGCGCATTCGGATCGGCTCATTCAGCCTGGGTACCGTGGTGGGCACGCTGCTCGCCGGCGTGGTCATCGGCCAGCTCGACATCCAGGTACCCGCCATCGTGAAGACCGTGTTCTTCGACCTCTTCCTGTTCACCACCGGCTACAAGGTCGGGCCGCAATTCTTCCGGGGCCTGAAGAAGGATGCCCTGCCCCAGCTCGCGATAACGCTGGTCCTGTGTGTCACCTGCCTCTTCGTGGCCCTCGCCGCGGCCAAGCTGCTGCGCTACGACGTGGGCACCGCGGCGGGCATGTTTGCCGGCGCGTTCACGCAGTCCACCGTGATCGGCACCGCCGGCGACGCGATCAACCGACTCGACCTCCCAGACGATCAGAAGAGGGCGCTGATCAACAACATCCCCGTGGCGTACGCGGTGACCTACCTCGTCGGCACCGCCTTCGTCGTCTGGTTCCTCACCAACGTTGGCCCCCGGCTGATGGGCGTGAGCCTCAAGGACGAGGCGGCGAAATACCAGAGCGCGAGCGGCCTCCCCGGCGAGCAGGAGCCAGGCGTCCATTCGGCGTTCACGAGCTTCGCCGCGCGCGCGTATCGAGTGACCAACGAAGGGATGATCGGCAAGACGGTGGGCGAGCTGGAAGCGCTGCCCCGGGACGTGCGCGTGTTCATCTCGCGCATTCGCCACGCGGGGGCCATCGTCGAGCCCCGCCCCGACACGGTCGTCCACAAGGACGACGTGGTAGCGGTGATGAGCCGGTCCGAGGCCCTGATGGCGCGCGGCACCCTGATCGGGCCGGAGCAGGACGACCGCGAGCTGCTGGACTTCCCGGTTTCGGCGCTGGACGTGGTGGTGACCAATCGCGCGGTGGTGGGAAAGAGCATCGGCGAGCTGGCGGCCGCCGAGGCGGGCCGCGGCGTATTCCTGCGCCAGCTCGCCCGGGTCGGAGAGCCCATGCCGTTTACCGCGAATACGCGCGTCGACCGCGGCGACGTGCTGAGCCTCATCGGGGCTCGGCCGGACATCGAGCGCGCAGCGCGCGAGATCGGATACGCCGAGCGCCCCACCATCAGCACGGACATGGTCTTCGTCGGTCTTGGGATCTTCCTGGGCGGCCTGGTCGGGCTGCTCACCGTCGTCTTGGGCGGGGTCCCCATCACCCTGACCGCCAGCGGCGGGGCCCTCATCATGGGCCTGGTCTTCGGCTGGCTGCGTGCCGTGCATCCCACCTTCGGGCGCATCCCCGAGCCGGCCATGTGGGTGTTCGACACCGTCGGCCTCACCGTCTTCATCGGGGTGGTGGGGCTTAGTGCCGGCCCCAGCTTCGTGTCAGGCCTTCAGAGATCAGGCGTGAGCCTGGTCCTGGTCAGCCTGGTGGTTGCGATCGTGCCGCATGTGATCGCCATTCTATTCGGCCGCTATGTCCTTCGGATGAATCCGCTGCTCCTCCTGGGCGCTTGTGCCGGCGCCGGCACGATCACCGCCGCGCTCCGTTCCCTGCAGGAGGAGTCCCAGAGCAGGCTCCCCGCGCTGGGGTATACCGTGCCCTACGCGGTGGGAAACATCTTGCTCACCGCCTGGGGACCCCTCATTGTGGCCCTTTTGAGTTGACGCCCGGGTGGGTGGGAGACCCCCGCTCCCGGGACGTCTGGTGGACTAAAGTCCTATGGCGCCGGGGGGCGCTCGATGCGACCCTCGGCTATCCGGCAGACGTATGCCCCCGGTACGGTTACTGTCAATGTCGGACCATAGATGGCCACGGAGCGTGCATGAGACATCTCAGTCGGCTCAAGTGGAAGCACGGCGGAGCAGAATGGATACTTGCGCTCCTGCTGCTGACGACTACGGCGGCATGCGACCGCGCGAAAGGCGCCAAAGCCCCGGCCCCCCCGCCACCGACCACGGTGATCGTCGCGGACGTGGTGCAGCGGCCCGTGCCCATCTTCCGCGAGTACACCGCCCGCACCGAAGCCGTACCCACCATCGAGGTGCGGGCTCGCGTGGCGGGTGTCCTGGAGGAGGTGCTGTTCAAGGAGGGCAGCGAGGTCACGCAGGGCCAGACCCTCTTCGTGATCCAGCGCGAGGAATACGCCGCGCAGCTCGAGTCGGCGCGCGCCCAGCTCGCCAAGGCCCAAGCCGATCTCACCCGGGCTCGCGACACCTCGGTGGTCGAGCGCGTCAACGCCACCCTGAATCAGCGGAAGGCCGACCTCGGCAAGGCGCAGCAAGACGTCAACCGGTACCGGCCCCTCGCGCAGGCACGCGCGATCCCGCAGCAGGACCTGGACACCGCGCTCTCGCAGGAGAAGGTCGCGGCGGCCGGGGTGGAGGCGGCGGAAGCCGGGCTGAAGGACGCGCAGCTCGCCCAGCGCACCGAGATCCAGCTCGCCGAGGCCGCCGTCAGCTCGGGGAAGGCCGCGGTGTCGCAGGCGCAGCTCAACGTCGACTACACCACGGTGAAGTCGCCCGTCACCGGGGTGGTCGGCAAGGTGCAGGTGGACCGCGGCAACCTCGTGGGCAAGAATGAGCCGACACTACTCGCCACTGTGTCGGCGGTCGATCCCATCTATGCCGACTTCCCCATCGCCGAGGTGGACTATCTCAAGCTCGCCCCGCGCATCCGCCTCGACCCCACGGGCCGTGCGGAGGGCTCGGGGCCCGTGCTCTCGCTGATGCTCGCGGACGGAAGCATCTTCCCGCACAAGGGACGCGTCGTGTTCGTCGATCGCGCGGTCGACGCCAAGACGGGCACGATGAACATCCGCGCCGCTTTCCCCAACCCGGGGCGGGTCGTCCGCCCCGGCCAGTTCGGGCGGGTGCGGGGGGTGGTAGAGGAGCGGCCCAACGCGGTGCTCGTGCCCCACCGCGCGGTCATGGACCAGCAGGGGACGAAGATCGTGCTCGTGGTCGGCGCCGATGAAAAGGTCGTGCTCAGGCCGGTGACGCTCGACGAGCGCATCGATGACCTTTCGATCGTGACGAAGGGGCTCGCGGCCGGCGAGCGGGTGATCGTGGAAGGCATGCAGAAGGTGCGGCCGGGCATGCAGGTGAAGGCGGAGCGGGCCGCGGCGGTCACGCCCGCCGCCCCGCCGGCCGCGCCGGCTCCGGGCCAGCCGGCGGCGCCGTCACCCGCCAAGTCCGGAGCGCCAATGCCGGACAAGCCGGCGTCCGGAGGCTAGACGGTGGCCCAGTTCTTCATCCGCCGTCCCATCGTCGCCATCGTCATCTCGATCCTGCTCTTGCTCATGGGCGTCTACACCCTCAGCAAGCTCTCCTTCGAGCAGTATCCGTTCCTCGCGCCCCCCATCATCCGGGTCACCGCCACGTATCCCGGCGCCTCCGCGGTCGCGGTGGAGCAGTCGGTGGCCACGCCCATCGAGCAGGAAGTCAACGGCGTGGACCGGATGATCTACATGCAGTCCTCCAACACGAGCGATGGCCGGATGATGCTGGACGTGAGCTTCCAGGTCGGCGTGGATCAGGACACCGCCAACGTGCTGACCCAGAACCGGGTGGCCTCGGCCCAGGCGCGGCTTCCCCAGGAGGTCAACGCGCAGGGCGTGACGGTGAAGAAGCAGAGCCCGAGCATCCTCATGCTCATCTCCGTCTACTCGCCCAATGGCTCGTACGACGCCAACTACCTGATCAACTACTGCGGCATCAATATCCGCGACCAGCTCCTGCGCATCCCCGGCATCGCCCAGGTCGATCTCTTCGGGGGCGCCGACTACGGGATGCGCGTGTGGCTGCGGCCCGACAAGCTCGCCAAGCTCGGGATCACGCCCGCCGACGTGATCAGCTCGATCAAGGAGCAGAACCTCCAGGCGCCGGCGGGAAAGGTCGGCGGGGCGCCCACCCCGAAGGACCAGGAGTTCACCTATACGGTGGCCGCTCCCGGCCGGCTCATCAACCCCGAGGATTTCGAGAACATCATCATCCGCGGGACGGAGGGCGCCTCCCAGGTGCGCATCCGGGACGTGGGGCGCGCGGAGCTGGGATCGCAGGACTACAACTCCTTCGGACGGATGAACGGCAAGCCCGCCGGCTCCATGGCCGTGTACCTCTTGCCGGGCGCGGATCAGCTCAAGGCGGCGAACGAGATCTACGAGACGATGAAGCGCCAGCAAGGCCTCTTCCCGCCGGATATGGACTACAAGATCGTCTACGACACCACCCCGGCGGTGCAGGCCTCCATCCACGAGATCGTGAAGACCTTCGTCGAGGCGCTCATTCTCGTGACCCTCGTGGTCTTCATCTTCCTGCAGTCGGTGCGCGCGACGATCATCCCGCTCCTGACCATCCCGGTGTCCATCGTCGGCACCTTCATCTTCTTCCCGATGCTGGGCTTCTCGGTGAACACGCTGTCCATGTTCGGCCTCGTCCTCGCCATCGGCATCGTGGTGGACGACGCGATCGTGGTCGTGGAAGCGGTGATCCATCACATGGAGCACGGGCTCCCACCGCGCGAGGCGACAGTGCAGGCGATGAAGGAAGTCTCGGCGCCGGTCATCGGCATCGCCCTCATCCTCTCCGCGGTGTTCATCCCCGTCGCCTTCCTGGGCGGGCTCACCGGGCAGATGTATCAGCAGTTCGCTCTCACCATCGCCATCTCGGTGCTGCTCTCCGCCTTCAACGCACTGACGCTCACCCCCGCGCTCTGCGCCATGTTCCTGAAGCCGGGCAGTCACGGCATTTCCTGGGGTCCGCTGGGGGCCTTCTTCCGCGGGTTCAACTGGGTATTCGACCGGGCGACCACCGGCTACGTCAGCACCGCGGGCCTGCTCGTGCGGCGGTCGATCCTCACCATCCTGCTCGTGGTGGTGGTGGCGGTGGGCGCGGGACTGTTCGCGAGCGCGCTGCCCGCCGGCTTCATCCCCGATGAGGACCAGGGCATCTTCGGCGTCAACGTGCAGCTGCCGCCGGGCGCCTCGCTGGAGCGCACCGGCAACGTGCTCACGATGGTCGAGGAGATCATCGCCAAGACGCCCGGCGTGGAAGCGAGCACGACCATCGGGGGCTACGGCGTGGTCACCAGTACCTATCAGCCGAACTTCGGCACGGTGTTCGTGCGGCTGAAGCCGTGGGATGAGCGGCACGGCGAGGCGCTGCACGTCAACGGCATCATGGCGAGCCTGCGGCCCCAGTTCGCCCAGATCCCCGAGGCCATCATCTTCCCCTTCAACATCCCCACCATCTCCGGGTTCGGGGCCTCGTCGGGCTTCAAGATGCTGCTGCAGGACCGGAGCGGCACGCTGAGCGTGGACGAGCTGGGCGCCGAGACGCGTAAGTTCCTCGCCGCCACGCGCGAGCGCCCCGAGCTGGCCAACGTCTTCACCTCGTTCGATCCGAACTATCCACAAGTGACGGTGGACCTCGACCGGGAGAAGGCGCGGAGCCTCGGCGTCCCGATCAACGACGTGTTCCAGGCCATGTCGGCGGCCATGGGCAGCGCTTACGTCAATGACTTCAACCGCTTCGGGCGGCTCTACCGCGTCTACGTGCAGGCCGAGGCGGACTATCGCCGGCGCTCCGAGGACATCGGGCAGGTCTACGTGCGGAGCCAGACCACCGGGACGATGATCCCGCTCTCCACCCTCATGACCATCACGCCGACGGCAAGCACGGAGATCACCACCCGCTTCAACCTCTTCCGCTCGGTGGAGGTGTCCGGCTCGCCGGCGCGGGGCTACACGTCCGGTCAGGCCCTCACCGCGCTGGAAGAGGTCTTCCGCGCCAACATGCCGAAGGAGATGGGCTTCGCCTACTCCTCGCTGTCCTATCAGGAAAAGGTGGCGCCCCCCTCCGCGCCGACCTTCATCCTCGCCATCGTGTTCGTGTTCCTCCTCCTCGCCGCCATGTACGAGAGCTGGCGGCTGCCCTGGGCGGTGCTGCTGGGCTCGCCGATGGTCGTGCTGGGCGCCAGCTTCGGCGTGTGGCTGATGGGCTACGACAACAACGTCTACGTTCAGATCGGCAACATCATGCTGATCGGCCTCGCCGCGAAGAACGCCATCCTGATCGTGGAGTTCGCCAAGCTCAAGCAGGACGAAGGCATGGCGCCGGGAGCCGCCGCGCTCGAGTCTGCCCGCCTGCGGTTCCGGCCCATCCTGATGACCGCGTTCGCCTTCATCCTCGGTGTGGTGCCGCTCATGCTCGCGGCGGGCGCGGGCGCCGGCGCGCAGAACGTCATGGGCACGTCGGTGTTCTGGGGCATGCTGGTGGCCACCGCGCTCGGCGTGTTCATCATCCCGGGCAACTACGCCTTCGTGGAGACGCTGGGCCGGGGCCGGCGGAAACCAGCGGTGACCGCGCCCCCCGCGGCGGTGGTGAGGCCGGCGGAGCACTCATGAGACGACTCGCGCTGCTCGCCCCGGTCCTGCTGCTCGCCGCCTGCACGCTCGGCCCCGACTACAAGCGGCCGGCGGTGGACACGCCGCCGGAGTTCCGCGGCGCCGTGGCGCCGCCGTCGGAGCCATCGCTGGGCGATTTCGGCTGGTGGCAGGTCTATGCCGACGAGACGCTTCAGGGGCTCATCCGCGAGGGGCTGGCCGGCAACTACGACGTGCGGGTGGCGGCCGCTCGCATCCTCGACGCGCGCGCCCAGGTCACCATCGCCCGTTCCTTCCAGTTCCCCGATGTGCGCGGCATCGCCAGCGCGCCGTATCAGCGCGTGGAGGGCGAACTCTCCCCGCTTCAGTTCCGCGAGACCTTCGCGCCCTCCGGCGGACTCGACTTCGGCTACGAGCTCGACTTCTGGGGCCGGTTCCGCCGCGGCACCGAGGCTGCCCGCGCCGAGTTCCTCGCCACCGAGTTCGGCCGGCGATTCGTCGTCACCACCCTGGTGTCGGATCTCAGCTCCGCCTATTTCTCGCTGCGGGCGCTCGACGTGCAGCTGGAGATCGCGCGCCGCACGCTCGACTCGCGGACCCAGTCCCTCCGGTTGGTCCAGCTCCGGGAGGAAGGCGGGGTGGCGGGCCTGATCGACGTCCGCCAGTCCGAGATCCTGGTCGCGGGGGCCGCCCAGACCGTCCCCGACATCGAGCGGCAGATCGAGCAGACCGAGAACCTCATCAGCATCCTGCTCGGCCGCGCCCCCGCCGCGGTGCCCCGGGGCCGCGATCTCCGGGCGCAGGTCGCGACCACCGTGCTGCCGGCGGGCGTGCCCGCACGTCTCCTCGAGCGTCGCCCCGACGTCCAGCAGGCCGAGCAGGTGCTGGCCTCGGCAACCGCCCGCATCGGCGTGGCCAAGTCCGACTACTTCCCGCGAGTGTTCCTGTCCGGCGCGGTGCAGGCGGGTGGGCTCATGGTCAACGGCCAGATGTTCGGCCCGCAGGGCATCTTCTCGGTGCTGCCCTCGTTCACGCTGCCGATCTTCAATGCCGGCCGCGTCGGCGCCGGCGTGGACGCCGCGCGCGCCCGTGCGGACGAGGCCCTGCTCCAGTACCAGCAGGTGATCATCGGGGCCTTCCGCGATGTCTCCGACTCGCTCGTGGAGTACCGGAAGCAGCAGGAGTCCCGAATCCAGCAGGAGGCGCTGGTGGTGGCCGCCATCGACACCACGCGCCTCGCGAATATCCGCTACTCCAATGGGGTCAGCCCCTATCTCGAGGTGCTCGACTCCGAGCGGCAGCAGTTCGACGCGGAGCTGGGCCTGGTGCGCACACAGCTCAGCGAGATGCTGGCGGTGGTGCGCCTCTACAAGGCGCTCGGCGGAGGCTGGCAGCAGAGCGAGAACCGCGCACAGTAGCGCCGCCTCAGCGCCGGAGCAACAGGGCGAGCCCGCTCCCTACCAGCAGCAAGGTGACCATCCACACGAAGGTGCGCGGGGAGAACCGCGCCTGCATGCGCCCGCCCGCGAAGAGGGTCCCGCGAAGGGCAGAGGCGGCCTCCTCGCTTACGCCGCGCGCACAGGCCGGAACCGCGGGGAGCCGAGGTAGTAGGTGACGAGGAGCACCGCGGCCACCGCCAGCGCGATGGCCTGCATCATCCACATGCCCGCGATACCCCACGACGGGCCCCAGGCTCCGCGGAAGGCCACCTGATAGCCGCCGAACACGCCGACGCCCCAGAGCGCCGCCGCGTGAACCACCGTGGGCGCCACCGCGACCTTGTACGCCCGCAGGACAAAGGTGGCCACCGTCTGCAGCGCGTCGAACAGGTGAAAGGCGGCGAGATACGGGATCAGCGTGAGGGCCATCGCCGCCACCCCGGCGTCGCTCGTGTAAAGCCGCACGATGCCGGCCCGCAGGGCCCACAGCACGGTCACGGTGACGACGGCGACGATCGCGCCCATCCTCATGCCGGTCAGCGCGGTGGCGTGCGCCCGGCGCCCGTCACCCGCGCCGATGGACTGGGCGGTGAGGGTGGCGGTGGCGATCGAGAGTGACAGCGGGATCATGAAGCAGACGGCGGCCAAGTTGGCCACCACCTGGTGACCGCCCATCACCGTCGTCCCGAGCCGCGCGGCGAGGAGCGTGATCACGGTGAAGGACGTGGCCTCCAGCGTGTAGGAGAGGCTCATGGGGATGCCGAGCCCGAACAGCTCGCGCAGGATAGGCCAGCGCGGCCGCTCCCAGTGGATCGCGAAGCGGCGATAGAACGGGTCGCGGCGCATGTAGGCGAGGCCCGTGGCGAAGAGGGCCCAGAACACCAGCACGGAGGCGAGGGCGGCGCCGACCGCCCCCAAGCGCGGGAGGCCCAGCGCGCCGTAGATCAGCGCGTAGCTCAGCAGGATCTTGAGGCCGAGGCCCATGAGCTGCAGCGTCATGACGACGCGGGGCCGAGACACGGCGGTGTTGAGCGCGTAGATGGCGCGGAACAGGAGCGAGCCCGGCAAGCCGAGGCTCAGCACGCGGAGGTACTGCGTCACCAGCGCCTCGACCTCGGGCGGCGCGTGGAGCCACCCCAGCCAGAGCTGCGGAAACGCGAGGATGACGAAGCCGACCGCCGACAGGATCAGCGCCATCCACAGCCCCTGCACGTAGGCGACGCCGATCGCCGCGTGGCGGTCGGCGCCGTAGTGCTGGGCGATGATGGGGTTGAGCGCGCTCACCGCCCCCAGCAGGCCGACGAACACGGTGGAGTAGACGCTCAGCCCCAGGCCCATCGTCGCGAGGTCCACGGCGGAGGCGTGGCCGGTGAGCACCGTGTCTACCACCGCGAAGGCCATCAGCGCGAGCTGCCCCACGAGAATGGGCTGGGCCTGTCCCACGATGCCGCGGACGATGGACGGCCTGGAGGCCCCCGGACCGGACTCTAGGATGCGATCACCCGCAGCGCCTCGCGGACGATGGCCTGCTTGCGCGCGGGATCGGGCTCCGTGGTCGAGAGCGCGAGGAAGGCCGTCTCGAGCCCCGCGTCGAAGTACCGGATCAGCCGCCGGCGGATCTCGGGGAGCGCTCCGCGCGTGAAGAGGTCGTCGAGCAGGGTCTGGGGGATGGCGGCGACGGCGGCCTTGCGGTCGCCCGCCTCCCACGCCCGCCACATCGGCCCCAGCGCCTCGGTGCGCCCCAGCCACTCCTGGAAGTGGCGATAGACGGGGACATTCAGGTATCCCGCGACGTGACGGCGCACGGCCAGCTCGGACTCCGGCGTGACGGGGTCGAGGTTCACGAAGATGCGCGCCGTGATCTCGACTGACTCGGGATCGCGGCCCGCCTTCTCCGCCGCCTCGCGCACCACCTTCACCGACTTCGGCACGTCCTCGGGGGCCAGCCAGTTGAGGATGACGCCGTCGGCGACCTCGCCGGCCACGCGCAGCATGCCGGGGCGCAGCGCGGCGACGTAGATGGGTACGGGCTTGCTGGGCGGCTTGGTGAGTCGGAAGCCGTCCACCTCGAACGTCTTCCCCTTGAAAACGACGCGCTCGCCGGTCAGCGCCTGGCGGAGGAACAGCACCATCTCCCGCACGCGGGTGGCCGGCTTGTCGAAGCGGCCGCCGTTCCACTTCTCGATGATGACCTGGGAGCCTGAGCCGAGCCCGAGGATGAACCGGCCCGGCGCGACGTCGGCGACCCCGGCCGCGCACTGGGCCAGCGTGGCCGGCCCCCGCGTGTACACGTTGGCGATGGCGGTGCCGAGGCGGAGATTCGTGATCATCCCGATGACGGCGAGCGGCGAAAAGCAATCGAGCCCGTCCGACTCGAACGACCAGGCATCTGCGTAGCCCCACGCCTCCGCCTCGCGGGCGAGGGCGGCATGCTCGGCGAGGGTGAATCCGTCCTGCGGGACCGACAGGGACCAGCGCTTCCGAGCCATGCATTCCTCCGAAAGTGAAGGATTCGGCGCCCCACTGTGCCGCCGATCCAGGGTGGGATCGCGTGCTGCCTCGACGAAAGTGCGAACCTACTGAATCACGTGATTCGCCTGCAGCACGAGCGGCGGTGGCACCGTCAAGCCTAGCGCCTTGGCGGTCTTGAGGTTGATGACCAGGTCGAGCTTGGTGGGCTGCTCGACGGGAAGATCGCCAGGTTTGGCACCCTTCAGAATCTTGTCGACATAGACAGCGGCGCGGCGATACATGTCGGCGAGATCCTCCCCGTACGACATTAGACAGCCCGCGTCCGCAAAGACACGGCCGTACCCGGTCGAGGGGAGCCGCCGCTGAAGGGCAAGCTTGGCGATCTGCTCGGCCTTGAACACCAGCGCGGGCGCCGGCTCGACGATCAACCCATTCGTGCCGCGTCCGAACCGCGCGAACGCCTGTTCGACGGCGTTCGGATCGGTCAGCGCGACAAGCTGCAGCGCCACGTTCTGCGCCTGCGCGGCAGCGCGTAACTGGTCAAGAACGTCCTGGAGGGTCGCGGCGGTGTAGGTGGCGGGATCGTGGAGATAGACCACCCGGGTGGTCTTGGGGGCAGCCTCCCTGAGCAGCTGAAGTCCCTTCGCCCAGCCAACCTGGATCTGGAGCCCCGTCGCGTTGCCGCCGGGCCGCGCCAGGCTCTCCACGATCCCCTTCAGCACCACCTCACCCGCGCTCGCAAATACGATCGGAATCGTCTGCGTCGCCTGTTTCGCGGCAAGCGTGGCCGGGGTTCCGCTCGTGACGATCACGTGGACATTAGCCTGCACGAGCTCGGCGGCAAGCCTTGGAAAGCGATCGGAGCGCCCATCCGAAAATCGGTACTCCACGACAAAGTTCCGACCCTCGATGTACCCCAGATCGTGGAGACCTCCGAGGAAGCTCTTGCGAAGGGCCGGCGAGTTGGTGCTCCGCAGGTAGCCGATCCGATATATCTCCCCCACCGGCTGCGAGCGCGCGGCACTCGGCGCGACGAGCAGACCGCCCGCGAGCATTCCGAGGAACGTTCGTCGCTGCATCCTTGGCCCAGTCCACAGCGGAGTCTAGCAAAGATGCTATGGGAGCGCAGCCCCGGCGGGGTTGTGGGCCTTGCCTGATTCGGGTAAAGTCCCTTCACGGTCGAATATGGCCTCCCCAATGCTGGGCGACGTGATCGAGCTGACCGTGGTCGTTCGCGACCTCGACGAGGCCGTGGAGCGCTACCAGCGGCTGTTCGGCCTGAAGGAGCACCACCGGCTGGACTCCAAGGAGTTCGGCTTCAAGAGCGCCATCCTTCCCCTGGGCTCCGGCCACATCGAGCTGCTCATGCCGACGGACCCCGACAAGGCGGCCGGCCGCTTCCTCGCCAAGAACGGCGAGGGCGTGTACCTGGTGGGCTTCGAGACCAAGGACGTGCCCGGCGCGGCGGAGCATCTCCGCAAAGAAGGCGTGCGCGTCGACCAGCGTGGTGACCGCATCGCCTGGGTGCACCCGCGGGAGTGCAACGGGCTCTTCGTGGAGATGCGACACCGCGAGCCGTACGACTAGCCGGCACCTAACCGCCCCGGAGCGCTCGATGCCGTCCTTCCCCGGCTATACCCTTCCCGACGAATTGCGGATGCTCGCCGAGCAGATCCGGCGCTTCGTCCAGGAAGAGATCATTCCGGCCGAGCAGCGGGTGGATCCCGACGCCGAGGACCTCGCCGACGACGACCACAAGCGTTTGTCTGATATGACGAGGGCGGCTGGTCTCTGGGCGCTGGGCGCCCGCGAGGAGTACGGCGGCGGCGGGCTCGACACATTCGGGATGTGCGTGGCGCTGGAGGAGATGTCGCAGCACCGCATGGGCCTCTACGTGCCCGGCTGCGGCGTGTTCGGCCGCTATCCTCCGCCCGCGATCTGGGCGGGCACGAAGGCCCAGATCGAGAAGTACGCGATCCCCACGATTCGCGAGGGCTGGCAGACCTTCTTCGCCATCACCGAGCCCTCGGGCGGGTCCGATCCCGCCGGCGCCATCCAGACCCGCGCGGAGAAGCGCGGCGACAAGTGGGTGCTCAACGGGCGGAAGGTCTTCATCTCGCGCGCGCACGACGCGCCGTGGGGCGTGGTGTTCGCGCGCACCGACAAGGGCAAGGGTCGCGCCGGCATCTCGTGCTTCATCCTGGAGCACGGCACCCCGGGCTTTCACACGAGCGAGATCAAGGTGATTCGCACCGCCGCCCGCCCCAACGACGTGGTGTTCGAGGACTGCGTGCTTCCCGGCGACGCGCTCGTGGGCGCCGAGGGACAGGGCCTCGACCTGGCCTTCGACCTCCTCGTGAAGAACCGCTTCCCCTACTCCGCCTGCAATCTCGGGGTGGCGGTGGCTGCTCATCGCATGGCCATCGCGCACGCCAAGCAGCGGTCCACCTTCGGCCAGCCCCTGGCCCAGCGCCAGGCCATCCAGTGGATGCTGGCCGACGCCGAGGTGGAGCTGCGCGCCTGCCGCTGGATCATCTGGTCGGGCGCGTGGAAGGCCGACCGCGGCGAGGACGCGCGCGTGGAAGCCTCCATCGCCAAGCTCTACTCGAGCGAGGTGCTCGGCCGCGTCATCGACGCCGCCGTGCAGATCCACGGCGGCTACGGCGTGTCCAAGGAGTTTCCGCTGGAGCGCTGGTACCGCGAAGCCCGCGTCCGCCGCATCGGCGAAGGCCCCAGCGAAGTGCACCGCATGGTCATCGCCAGACAACTGCTGCGCTAGGACAAGACATGGCCGACGAGCTCTTGCTGAAGATCGACGCGGGTGTCGCCACCTTGACCATGAACCGGCCCGACCGGCGCAACGCGATGAACCGCGCCATGCTGACGGGGCTGGTCGAGCACATGGACGCGCTGGACAAGAATCCCGACGTGCGCGTGGTGGTGGTCCGCGGCGAGGGGCCCGCATTCTGCTCGGGGATGGACCTCCGCGAGATGCGCGCGCGACAGGACGATCCCAAGGGCGATCCCGAGAGCGGCGTCACCCAGGTGCTGCAGCGGGTCGAGCGCTCGCGGCACCCGACCATCGCCATGGTGCACGGCGACGCCATCGCGGGCGGCTGCGAGCTGGCGCTGCACTGCGACCTCCGCGTCGCCGCCGAGGGCGCGCGCTTCGGCATGCCCCTGGCGCGTATCGGCCTGCTCGTGCCCTTCGCGCTGGGGCAGAAGCTGGTGGAGATCCTGGGCCCCGCGCATACCCGGCATCTCCTCTTCACGGGCCGGCCCATCGACGCCAAGCGCGCCTACGAGATCGGGATGGTGCATCAGCTCGTCGCCCCCGTCGACATCGAGCGCGTCACCTACGAGCTGGCCCGTCAGATCGCCGAGAATGCCCCCCTCTCCCTGGCCGGCATGAAGCAGGCGATCACCCGCATGATCGCGCTCCGCGAGCAGATCCCCCACGAGGACATCGACGCGCTGGCGCGCCAGGCCCACCGCAGCGAGGACGCCAAGGAAGGCGCCGCCGCGATGCTGGAGAAGCGCAAGCCCGCCTTCAAGGGCCGGTAGGCCCCACCGAGAGGACTCGCCCATGGCCACGTTCAACTTCGAGCTTCACGAGCTGCCGCCCGAGGCGGAAAAGCTGCGCCAGGAGGTCCGCGAGTTCCTCCGGACGGAGCTGCCCAAGCTCTCCGCCGAAGAGCGGCCGCGCACTTGGGGTGGGCACCATCCGGAGTTTTCGAAGAAGCTCGCCGCCAAGGGCTGGATCGGCATGACGTGGCCCAAGAAGTACGGCGGCCACGAGCGCTCGTTCCTGGAGCGCTACGTCGTGCTCGAGGAGACCCTCGCCGCCGGCGCGCCGGTCAGCGCCCACTGGGTGGCCGATCGCCAGTCCGGCCCGCTGCTGCTGCGCTTCGGCACGGAGGAGCAGCGCCAGCGCTTCCTGCCGCCCATCACGCGGGGGGAGCTGTCGTTCGCCATCGGGATGAGCGAGCCCGACTCGGGCTCGGACCTGGCCTCCATCCGCACCCGCGCCGAGAAGGTGCCGGGCGGCTACAAGGTGAACGGCACCAAGATCTGGACGAGCAACGCGCATCTCTCCGACTTCGCCATCTCGCTGTTCCGCACCCAGGTGGTGCCGGACAAGAAGCACGAGGGCCTCTCCCAGTTCCTCGTGGACCTCCGCAACACCAAAGGCATCTCCATCCGGCCCATCTACGACCTGGCGGGCGGACACCACTTCAACGAGGTGCACTACGAGGACGCCTTCGTGCCCGAGGAGCTGCGGGTGGGCAAGGACGGCGACGGGTGGAAGCAGGTGACCACCGAGCTCGGCTTCGAGCGCAGCGGGCCGGAGCGGTATCTCTCCTCCATCAAATTGGTTCTCGAGCTGCTCAACGAGGTGGGTAAGGAGCCCGGCGAGCGCGCCGCGGTGCTCGTCGGCCGGCTCACCGCGCATCTCAATACTCTTCGTCAAATGTCGTTGTCGGTCGCGGCCATGCTCCAGGCGGGCAAGAGCCCGAACCTCGAAGCCTCGGTGGTGAAGGACATCGGCACCACCTTCGAGCAGGAGATTCCCGAGCTGGTCCACGCCCTGATCGGCGCCGAGCCGCACCTGAACACCGGCAGCGAGTTCGAGAAGACGCTCGGCTATCTCGTGCAGCATGCCCCGTCCTTCTCCCTGCGCGGCGGCACGCGCGAGATCCTGCGCGGCATCATCGCGCGGGGCCTCGGGCTGAGATAGCTTGGAGGACCTGACATGACTGATGAGCTCCAGACGCTGCTCGCCGATACCTGCACTCGACTCTTCACCGACCGCGTCACGCCCGCCCTCATCGAATCCGCCGAGAAGGGCCAGTGGCCCGCCGACCTGTGGCAGGCCGTGGAAGAGGGTGGCCTCACCCTTCCGCAGATCCCCGAGCAGCACGGGGGCGCCGGCGGCACCTGGGATCACGCACAGGTGGTGCTCAGCGCGGCCGGGCGCTTCGCCCTGCCCCTTCCGCTTGCGGAGACCATGGTGGGCGCGTGGCTGCTGTCGTCCGCCGGCCTCGACGTGCCGATGGGCCCGATCACGGTGGCGCCCACCCAGCCGCACGATCGGCTCTCGCTGCGCCGCGAGGGTAGCGCGTGGACGCTCAGCGGCACCGCTTCGCGCGTCCCGTGGGGGCGCAACGCCAAGCACGTGGTGGTGCTCGTGGAGAGCGGCGGCAAGCCGATGGTGGCGCGTGTCCCCGGCGGGGCCGCGAAGGTCGAGCCGGACACCAATCTCGCCATGGAGCCGCGCGACACCCTCACCTGGTCGAACGCCGCGGCGGCCGCCGCCGGCACCTTCGACGGGCTGCAGCCGGATTCGCTGTGGCTGGCCGGCGCCATGGCGCGCTCGGCGCAGATGGCGGGCGGGCTCGAGTTCCTCCTCTCCCAGTCGGTGAAATACGTGAGCGAGCGCAAGCAGTTCGGCAAGCCGCTCTCCGCCTTCCAGGTGATCCAGCAGAACTTGGCCCTCCTCGCCGGCCATACCGCGGCGGCGGGCATGGCCTCGCAGGCGGCCTTCCACGCCATGGAGAAAGGCGACGCCGCCTTCGAGATCGCCTGCGCCAAGGTGCGCGTGGGCGAGGCGGCCGGGCTCGGCGCGGGTATCGCGCATCAGGCCCACGGCGCCATCGGCTTCACCTACGAGCACACGCTGCACTTCGTCACGCGGCGGCTCTGGTCGTGGCGGGCGGAGTTCGGCGGCGAGGGCCACTGGGCCGAGCGGCTCGGTCGCGAGGTGGCCGCGCGGGGCGCGCAGGCGCTCTGGCCCATGCTGACCGCACGGTGATCCATCGCACGTTCCTCAACGCAAGAGGTCGACATGCTGACGACTCGTCTCGGTGACGTGACCATCACGCGGGTGATCGAGATCCCGCGGTCGTACAACCCGACACCCTCCATGCTGCCGGACTCGAGCGCCGACGCCATCGCCCGGCATCACGGCTGGCTCAAGCCCGACTTCTGGGACGACGCGACCGGCGACATGGGCTCGCGCATCCAGTCCTACGTGGTGAAGACGCCCAAGCACACCGTGGTCATCGACACCGGGGTCGGCGACGACAAGGAGCGGCACGAGGTGCCCGCCTGGAACAAGAAGAAGGGCACCTATCTCGACGATCTCCGCGCCGCCGGCGTCACGCCGGAGCAGGTGGACTTCGTTCTCTGCACGCACCTCCACGTGGACCATGTCGGCTGGAACACGCGCCTGGTCGGAGGGAAGTGGGTGCCGACATTCCCGAACGCCAAGTACGTGATGGTGGGCTCGGAACTCGAGTTCTGGAAGCGCGAGCAGCAGGAGGGGCGCGACGCCTCCGGGTGCTTCACCGACAGCGTGGCGCCGATCATGGAGGCGGGCAAGGCCGTGCTGGTCGACGAGACCTTCAAGGTGGACGAGCATCTCCGCTTCGAGCCCTCCCATGGCCACACGCCGGGTCACTCCTGCGTGCGGCTCAGCACGAAGGCCGGCGAGGCCGTCTTCTCCGGCGATCTCATGCACCGCGTGGTGCAGGTGGCGGAGCCCCAGTGGTCGAGCAAGTTCTGCACCGACATGGCGCACGCCGCGCGCACCCGCAAGGCTTTCGTGGATCAGATGGCCGACTCCGGTGTCCTGGTCTGCGCGGCGCATTTCCCCCGCCCCGGCTTCATCGTGAAGAAGGATGGCGGGCACCGCTTCACGCCCGCCCCGGAGGCCTGAGATGGCCCTGCCCCTCGAAGGCATCCGCGTCATCGAGCTGGGCGGCGCCTTCGCCGGCCCCTTCGCCGCCGGCATCCTCGCCCGCATGGGCGCCGACGTGATCAAGGTTGAGCGCCCCGAGGGCGACGACGCGCGCGGGTGGGGTCCGCCCTTCTGGAACGGCGTGTCCCCGGCGTACCTCGCCATGAACTCCGACAAGCGCGGGATCACGCTCGACCTGAAGGAGCCGAAGGACATCGCCTGGCTCATGGACGAGGTGACGCGCGCCGACGTGCTCGTCCACAACATGCGCCCGGGCGTGATGGAGGAGCTGGGGCTCGGCGCCGACGTGATGTTGAGGAAGAATCCGCGCCTGATCTATGCCTCGATCTGGGCACTGGGGCGCACGGGGCCGCTCAAGCTCAATCCCGGTTTCGAGCCCATGGTGCAGGCCTTCTCAGGCCTCATGGCCATGAACGGTGACGAGGACAGCCCGCCCACGCGCGTCGGCACCTCGCTGCTCGACTTCGGCACCGGCATGTGGGCGGCCATGGGCGCGCTGGCGGGCATCATCCAGCGCGGGCGCACCGGCAAGGGCTGCGTGGTGGACGCCTCCCTGCTGGAGACCGCGCTCGGCTGGCTCACCGGCCACTACGCCTCGTACCGCATCTCCGGCGAGGTTCCGGTGCGCCACCGGACCGGCTCGAGTCGTCTCATCCCCTTCGAGGGCTTCGAGACCAAGAACGGCGAGATCATCATCGCCGCCGGCAACGACCGCCTCTTCGCCAAACTCGCGGCGGCGCTGGGACACCCCGAATGGGCGACCGACGCGCGCTACGCGAAGAACACCGGCCGCTCCGCGAACAAGGAGGAGCTGCTGGGGAAGATCCGCGAGATCATCGCCGCCCGCACCAAGGGCGAGTGGGTCGACATCCTGGAGGCGGCCGGCGTGCCCTGCGCGCCCATCCACTCCCTGCCGGAGATCGTGGAGCATCCACAGACCAAGGCCATCGGGATGCTGCAGCCGGTCCCCGGCGCGGACAACCTCGAGCTGGTGGCGCTGCCGCTGAACTTCGACGGCGAGAAGCCGAAGATCCGCCGCGCGCCCCCGAAGCTGGGCGAGCACAACGCGGAGGTTCGCGGCGGCAAGGAGGCACAGGCATGACGGCAGGCCCGACGGCGGGGAAGCCGATCCGGGCCCAGTTCTACCGAGGCGCGCGGCGTTTCGAGCCGGGCACCGCGCCGGCGCCGACGGCGGGCGCGGGCGAGGCGCTCCTCCGCGTGCGACGTGTGGGCATCTGCGGGACGGACCTTCACATCTTCGAGGGGCATCTGGACGCGCGCGTGGGCCACGGACGCATCATCGGCCACGAGACCTTCGGCGAGGTGGTGGAGGCGCCCGCGGGCGCGCCGGTGCGGGCCGGTGACCGCGTCGTCATCAATCCGGTCGTGTCCTGCGGCGAGTGCCGCGCCTGCAAGATGGGCGCGTCCTATGTCTGCTACAACTTGAAGGTCCGCGGGGTGGACGTGGACGGCGGGATGCGCGAGCTCTACCCCGTGCCGGTGGATCGGCTGCTCAAGGTGCCTGACGCCCTGAGCGACGATCATGCCGCCCTCATCGAGCCGCTCGCCGTCGCCACCCACGACGTCACCCGCGCGCAGGTCAAGCCCGGCGACGCCGTGCTCGTGTTCGGCGGCGGGCCCATCGGCGCCCTCATCGCCATGGTGTGCCGCCATCGCGGCGCGCGCGTGGCGGTGGCGGAGATCAATCCCTTCCGCGTCGACATGCTGAAAGGCTTGGGCCTCGAGGTGGTGGGGCCGGATCGCGACGTGATGACCTTCGTGAAGGGCTGGACGCAAGGCGAGGGCGTCGACGTGGCCTTCGAGGTGACCGGCAATCCCAAAGCCGTGCGCCTGATGACGGACGTCGTGCGCGTCTGGGGCACCATCAGCATCGTGGCCATTCACTCAGAGCCGATGCCGGTGAACCTTTTGGCAATGTTCTCGCGCGAGCTCAACATGCACGCGAGCCGGCTCTACACGTGGGAAGCGTGGGAGGAGGCGATCCGCCTGGGCGCGACCGGGGCGGTGACGCTCGGGCCCCTGGTGAGCCGGAAGATCCCGCTCGAAGCCCTCGGCGAGGGCATGGAACAGGCCCTCAAGGGTGGCCCCGTCATGAAGGTGCTGGTGGACCTGACGCTGTAGACGGCACGCCTCATGCCGAGCTGTCTACACGCGGGGGTGGTCGCGCTGGCGCTCACCCTGACTGCGCCCGGTGTCGCCACCGCCCAGAAATGGGCGGATCCGCCCCTCCGCGGCGCCGAGCTCCTCGCGGCGCTGCGCGCGGGGGGCTACGTCCTCTACTTCCGCCACGCCGACACCGACTGGAGCCAGAAGGACACGCGCGGGATGAACCTCGATGACTGTACCGTCCAGCGGAATCTCTCCGCGCGTGGACGCGACAACGCGCGCGCCATCGGTGCGGCGATACGCGAGCTGGGCATCCCCATCGGCTCGGTGCTCGCGAGTCCCCTGTGCCGCACCGTGGAAACGGCGATGCTGGCCTTCGGCATCGCGGAGAAGTCCATGGCGGTGCTGGAGGGCGGCCCGCTCCCGCCGGGCAGCCAAGGCCGCTACTCGGCGCTCAGCGCGCTGCTTTCCACCCCGCCCCCGCCGGGCACGAACACGGTGCTCGTCGGCCACGCCTATCCGTTCTACGCCCTGGTCGGCGCACAATACCTGGAGGAGGGGGAGGCCGGCATCGTGCGGCCGCGCGGGACGGAGTTCGAGGTGGTGGCGCGCATCTGGGTCAACCAATGGCGCGATCTGGCCCCTGGGCCGGCGGGGCGATGAGCGGGGCCTTCCCGACCGAGCGCGCGGCCAAGCGCGCTTTCCTGCTCGCGGCGGTGGAGCGCATCCGCGAGGTGGTGGCCGCCGGGGCCGAGGAGGCCGAGCGCCTGCGAACGCTCCCCGATGCCACCGTCCGCGCCCTCGGCGACTCCGGCCTCTTCGCTCTCAAGGTCCCGGAGTCGCTCGGGGGCGCCGAGGCGGATCCTGTCACCCAGCTCGAGGTGCTCGAGGCGCTCACATACATCGATGCCTCTGCCGGCTGGTGCCTCATGGTCGCGACCACGGCGGTGGGGTTGCCTGCCGGCTTTCTCCCCGATTTGGCCATCGCCAAGATCCTAGCGGGCGGCCGGGTGCCCCCCGCCGCCGTCGCCATCATACCCTCGGGCGTCGCGACGCCGGTGGACGGCGGCTATCGCCTGAGCGGCCGCTGGCCCTTCGCCAGCGGGGTGCGACACGCCGAGTGGCTCACCGCCGGATGCTGGGTGCGCCATGACGCGCCGGACCTCGGCGAGCGGCACATCGCCGTGTTCCCCGCCGCGGCCGCCGAGATCCACGACAACTGGCACGTAGCCGGCCTCGAGAGCACCGGCAGCAACGACTTCTCGGTCGCCGACCTCTTCGTCCCCGCCGACTTCGTCTGGAACCCCGCCACCGCGCGCCCGCGGCGGGGCGGGCCGCTTTACCGGCTCGGCATGCCGGCTTTCGTCGCGTACGAGCACGTAGCCTTCGCGCTCGGCCTCATGCGCCGCGCCCTCGACGCCGCCGTCGAGCTCGTGGGCTCGAAGCGGCGCGGCGTCAATGCGCCCACGCCCGTATCCGAGCGCGCCAGCTTCCAGGCGCTGCTGGGCGAGAGCGAGATCCGGCGGCGCACGGTGCGCGCGGGCGCTATCGATCTGTTCGAAGCCGCCTGGACCACAGTGTGCGCCGGCAACCCCCTGACTCGGCGCGAGCAAGCCGAGCTGCGGAGCGTGGCCGTCCACGCTACCGCGACCGCCGCCGAGATCGTGACCGGCCTCTTCCGCGCGGCCGGTGGCGGCGCCCTCTACCGCACCGGCGTCCTCCAGCGCTGCCTCCGCGACATCAACGCGGGGGCCCAGCACATCATGGTCGCCGACTCTGCCTACGAGCGGCTAGGTCAGATCCTCCTGGGTGTTCCCGACGTCGATCCGATGGGTTAGCGCAGGGGCACTAGGACGGAGAGACGCGGCGCGTCCCCGACGACGCGCGTGATGTGTCCCTGCCCGGTGAGGTCCTCGGCCAGCACGACGTCGCCGGGACCGATGCGCGCCACGGTGCCGTCGCCCACCTCGATCTCCGCCTGCCCCGACAGCGTGATGGAGTACTGCCGGCGCGGCGCGCAGTGCCAGGAGAGCACGTAGCCCGCCGGCGCCGTCCGGAACGAGATGCCGGTCGCCGCCCGCATGGGCGTGCCTTCCCCGTGGGCGCCCTCGGTGTCGGTGAAAGGACGCATGTCGGGCTTCTCCTCGACGATCTTCGACTGGCCGTCGCTGCCGCTGTAGAGCCGCCAGAACCGGGGCATGGTCAGGGCCTCCCGCCGGCGAGCACGTGCCGCTCGAACAGCGCGCTCAAGATCTCGTCGATCGCCGCCGAGGCCCAGATGTCGAAGAAGGGGGAGCGCTGCATCGCGAGGAACTCACGGCCGTCGCGCTCCTTGCGCTGCTCCTCCGTCTCGCCGGGCCGCATCGCCTGCTGATGCCCCCGCACGCGGTCCTTGTGGTAGATGGCGGGATACTCGATGTAGCGGTGCAGCTCGCGGAAGTCCTTCGTATACACGACCGCCACCGGCAGCGACGCCCACTCGCCCCCGTCCTTGCGGTTCAGGAACTCCAGCATCAAGTCGTGGTTGCCGTCCGGGTAGGCGGCAGGAGCGGGGCGACGGGTGCCCAGGATCCGCTTCCCGTCGCGGTTGAAGATGCGGAATTCGAGTCCGCCCGCCTCGGCGAGCCGAGCGAGCATCGGGATGTCGCGGCGGCAATCCGACGACCAGTCCTCGGAGATGGCGAGGATGCGCGCGGGGGCGTCCTGCTGCGTCGCCAGCCACTTGATGGCGGCGGCCTGATGCTCGCTGAGGCGCGCCCTCGCGTAGCGCTCCCGGAACACCGCGCTGTTGTCTTTTCGCGCCGTCGGCTTGGAGCCGCTGTCGGGAAAGTACCCACCCCAGGCTTCGCGGGCGAGGTTCTCCGGGCTGCCGACGTATCGCGCGTACTCCTCGAAGGTCATGCCCTTGGCGAACCGCTCGGGGGTAACGATGCGACGGGTCATGCGCGCCTCCTTGGCCGACTCGGGACTCAGGTCTGGGTTGCGCCGGCCGCCTCACCCACGCTCGCACGGGAGCGGCGGACATCGGCCTTGACGTCCTGCACCACGTCGCCGGCGAGCTCGATGGCGACCTCGTGGCGCTCCACCTCGAGGTGACGCACCGCGGAAAGCCACCCCACCAACCGTCGCGTCTGCGGCTGTATGCGGCGGCCCCGGTAGTAGAGCGTCCTCCGGTCGTCGGACGGGAAGTGCTCGGCGACCTCCACGTCGCTGCCGCAGAGCCGGAGCACCTCGTCGTAAGTGGTCTCTCCCGGCCGGATGCGGGCGAGCACATCCTTCGACAGCAACACGCCCGCCCGCCGCTCGCGCGGCACCCTGTCTCGCCCGACGTAGAAGCGGCCGGACAGCCGTTGCACGAGGAGCAGGGCGCCGCGGCCGATGAGCGGCCCCATGGAATAACCCAGGCCGAGCAAGATCAAGGGCACCACGACGACCGCCGCCGCTTGCGTGCCGGAGAAGTACCCGTACTGCACGCTCAGGCGCTGCGGCGCAATCCCCTCACCGCCGTCGAGGAAGAGCGAGACGGTCTCCGTGCTCTCCACCGTCTCGCTGACCCCGCGGACAGCGCCAGGCGGGGCCACCGTGTCGATCTTGAGGTGGTGGGATTCGCTCAAGCTCACCACGATCTCGGCGGGCGCATCACCCAGCCGCACCAATCGGTCGCGATGGGCCAGGTACATGCGGAAGAGCGGGCGGCCGCGCACCTCGTTGAAGCTGATGGCGAAGGTGCGTCGCTGGCCCAGCAGCCAGTGCTCGAGAAAGGTGGCCGGCTTGGCCTTCACCACGGACAGGCTCGGAAGCTCCAGCACCGCGAGCCACTCCGGGTCGGTGAGCCGCGACGTCGCCCGAATGCGGATCCAGGTGGCGGGGGCGCTCAGGCCCAGCTCGCCGCCGGTCTGCACGAAGGTGACGAATGGCGCCCCGCCCGCGACGGGCTCCCGCGCCGACGGGTCGCCCGCGCCCCCGATACGGCGAGCGCGGTAGGCCAGCCGCCCCTCGTCCACCACCTCGAACCCGAGGGCGGACACGTTCTGGGCGAGGGCTGTGTCGGGGGGGCCGAGGGTCGGATCGCCCTTCACGTCGCCGGGCCAGAGCAGATAGAGGTCGGGCACGCGCGCCCCCGCGGGCGCCGTGACGCTGAAGAGCACGCGCACCCGCACCGGGCCCTCCGCCGGAGTCACGGCCGCGCGAATGGCCAGGGGCGCGATGCGCAGGTCCGGGCTCGGTGTCTCCGAGAAGAATGCCTGCGCCTGCGCGGACGCGGGGACCGTCAGCGCGAGGGCGAGGGCGAGAGCCGGCGTGGCGGCACGCATCGCACCCGCGATCATACCCTCACCGCACCTCGCGGATCACGTCGCCCAGAATGTCCGCCGCCGCGACGAGGCGGCGCTCGTCCGATCCCCCGAAGCCGAGCACGAGGCCTTGCCGCACCGGCCGGCCGGCGTAGCACGCGGAGAGCGCGCTCGCCGTGATGCCGCGCCCCGCCGCCCGCCGGAGCACCTCGCGATCGTGGACGCCGGCGGGCAGGAAAGCGGAGAGGTGCAGGCCGGCGTCCGCGCAGTGGATGGTGAGGACGTCACCGAGGCGTGCGCGGATCCGCTCCACCAGCGCGTCGCGGCGGCCGAGATAGAGCTTGCGCATCCGGCGGAGATGCCGGGCGAAGTGGCCCTCGCGCAGGAAATCGGCGAGGACCGCCTGCGCGAGCGTCGGTGAGAAGATGTCGAGGGCCTCGCGCAGCCGGACGAATGTGTCCCACAGAGGCGGCGGCACCACCACGTAGCCGACTCGCAGCGAGGGGAACAGCACCTTGCTGAAGGTGCCGACGTAGATCACGCGCGCCCCGCGATCCATCCCCTGCAGCGCGCCCAGCGGCCGGCTCGCGTAGCGGTACTCGCTGTCGTAGTCGTCCTCCACGATCCACCGGTTGCCGCCCCGCGCCCAGGCGAGGAGAGCGAGCCGGCGCGCCGCCGTCATGGAGACGCCGAGCGGATACTGGTGCGAGGGCGTCACGTACGCGAGGCGGGCGCGGCGGCCCTGGGCGGCCAGGCGCCGGACGTCGATCCCCTCCGCGTCTAACGGGATGGGCACCACGGTGGCCCCGGAGGTCCGGAGGGCGTCCCGCGCCCCCGGATAGCCCGGCTCCTCGACGCAGACCGCGTCGCCGGGATCGAGCAGCGCCATCGCACAGAGCTGAAGCGCCATCTGCGAGCCCGACACGATGAGTACGTGGGCGGCGTCGCAGCGCACTCCCCGCGCGACGCCGAGATACTCGGCGATGGCCTCGCGGAGCGGCACGTGGCCGGCGGGATCGCCGTAGGCCATGAGGGCGCTGGACTGGCGCTTGCCGTGCCGCCAGAGCAGCCGCCCCCAGACGCGATGCGGAAAGTGATCGAGGGCGGGCAGGCTCACGCGGAACGGGCGCAGGCCGCCCTCGTCGCGGGGCGTCGGCGGCGGAGGTGCGGCCGCGGCCGGCCCCGGCGCGACCCCCGCGCGCGTGAGGTCGTCGGGGATGTCCCCGGCCACGAAGGTGCCCGCGCCCACGCGGCCCTCGATGTATCCCTCGTGGAGCAGCTGCTCGAAGGCGTTCACCGCGGGCAGCCGCGAGATCTCGAGCTCGTCGGCCAGCGCCCGCGTCGAGGGCAGTCGCTGCCCGGGACGGAGCCGGCCCGTGAGGATCGCGGTGCGGTAGGCGTCGTAGATCTGCCGGTAGAGCGGCACCGTCGCGGGACGCACGAACGGCACGAAGGGAACGACCTGGGGCTCGGGGGCCCGCCGCGCCCGCGTAGTGGTCATAGAGTTTCCTCCAGAATTGGACATTGTGAGCATACCAAGACCTGCCTAGCCTGAGGGGAGGAAGGAGGGCACCGCCATGACACGCGACGGCCAGAAGGACTTCGACTTCCTGATTGGGACCTGGAAAGTCCGCAACCGGCGGCTGCGCGAGCGGCTCAAGGGCTCGACGCAGTGGGACGAGTTCGACGCGACGTCGGCGGTCCGCCCCGTGTGGGGTGGCCTCGCCAACATGGACGAGTACGAGGGCCACGCGCCCTTCGGGCTCATCCAGGGCATGACGGTGCGGCTCTATGACGCCGCCACCGGGCAGTGGCGGCTTCACTGGGCCAACCGCGCCACCGGCATCTTCGACGCCCCCATGGTCGGCCGGTTCGAGAACGGTCGGGGCGAGTTCTACAACCAGGAGCTCCACGAGGGCCAGGCGGTCTACGCGCGCTTCATCTGGTCCGGCATCACCGCCACCGCCTGCCGGTGGGAGCAGGCGCTCTCACCCGATGGCGGCAAGACCTGGGAGACCAACTGGATCATGGAGATGACGCGATGGGAGGGGTAGCGGGCACGGAGCTCGTCATCTTCGGGCGCTTTCACGCCCGGCCGGGCCACGAGGAAGCGGTGGCGGCCGCGTTCCGCGAAGCCACCCCCCTCACCCGCCGGGAGCCAGAGTGCCTGAGCGTCGAGGTGTTCCGGTCGATCCGCGATCCGCGGCTCTTCTACGTGCACTCGCGGTGGAAGGACGAAGCGGCCTTCGAGCATCACGCCACCCTGCCCCACACCGTCCGCTTGATCGAGACGGTCGAGCCCCTGATCGACCACCCGTTGGACGTCGCCCGCACCGAAAGGCTCGCCTAGATGGACCGGTCGAGCTTCTCGGTGGTCGAGCTCCGGCGCTACGCCATCCGCGAGGGCGAGGCCCACGCCTTCGCCCGCTGCTTCGAGAGCTTCTTCCCCGAGGCCTTGCAGCAGCTTGGCGCCATCATCTTCGGCGACTTCGTGGAGCGGGGACCGGCCACCACCTTCACATGGCTTCGCGGCTATCCCGACATGGCCGCACGCCTGGCCGCGAACGAGGCCTTCTACGGCGGCCTGCTGTGGCGGGAGCACGCGGCGGCGACCAATGCCCGCCTGCTCGATCACACCAACGTGCTCCTCCTCCGCCCGCTGAGCCCCGAGCGCGGCCTCCCCGTGCTGCCCGCGGTCGATCCGATCCGGGAGCCGGCGGGCGCCCGCGGCATCATGGTCGCCCAGATCTTCACGATGGCGGACGGCACGCTCGCCACATTCGCGCGCGAGGCCGAGAGGGCCTTCTCCTGCTACCAGGAGGCCGGCCTCCGCGAGCTGGGCACGCTCGTCACCCTGGATGTCCCCAACAACTTCCCCCGACACCCCGTTCGCACGGACGGTCCCCACCTCGTCTGGCTCGGTCTCGCCGAGAACGACCGGATGGTGGAGACGGGATACCGTCCCCTCGCCGAGCGCCTCCTGCCGCGCCTCGCCGCCACCGGCCTGCTGCGCGGCCCGACCGAGGAAATCGTCCTCGATCCCGGGCCGCGCTCGCGCCTCCGGTGGCTCAGGCCGGCAGGATGAGCTCGAACCGGATGAGCCTGGGCGTGAAGCCGAGCCGTTCGAAGGCGGCGTGCGCGGCGGTATTGAACGCCCACGAGCTCAGCTCGATGTCGCGAATGCCGCGGCGGCGGGCTTCCGTCAGCACCGCGTCGGTCAGGGCGCGCGCCGCGCCCTGGCGCCGCCAGCGCGGATCCACCGCGATCTGATCGATCTCGCACCAGCGCCGGGCATGGGTGAACGGGCGCGCGGGACGCTCGTGGAAGTAGGCCAGCACGTACCCCACCGGCATCCGATCATCCTCCGCCACCCAGATGCGCGTGGCCGGCCCCTCGGCCAGGCCGGCCAGCCACGCGGCGGCCTCGTCGGGAGGAGCCGGCCGGAAGAAGTCCGGCCGCGCGTCCAGGTGAAGCCCATGCACGAATTCGTTCAGTCGGGCCAGCGCCGGGCCGTCGGCGGGCACGGCGTCGCGTATGGTCATGGCCGCTCTTCCTCCAGCGTTTTCAGCGCGTGGTCCAGCGCGTCCGCGAGATCGGCCGAGACACGGGTGAGCGGCAGCCGGCACTCCGGGGAGGCGATCAGGCCCTGCCGCCACAGGCAATGCTTGATGGGCATGGGGTTGGCCTCGCGGAACAGCAGGGGCACCAGCGGCTCGAGCCGCGCCCAGGCCGCGCGCGCCGTCCGGTGGTCGTTCGCCGCCATGCGCTCGTGCACCTCGATGAAGCGCGCGGTGCCGAGATGCGCGGAGGCGAGAATGCCGCCATCGCCGCCGTGGGCGAGCATGAGGTACAGCATCGCGTCGTCGCCCGTCATCACCGCGAAGCCTTCCGGGCGGTCCCGCAAGAGCTCGAGCGACTGCGCGAGATTGCCGCTCGAGTCCTTCACGCCCACGATGTTGGGCAGCTCGGCCAGGCGCAGCAGCGTGTCGTTGACGAGGTTCACGCTCGTCCGGTACGGGATGTTGTAGATGAGGATCTCGCGCGCGGTGGCCTCGGCGATGCGCGTGAAGTGCGCGCGCAGCCCGTCCTGCCCCGGACGGTTGTAGTAGGGGCACACGGAGACGATGCCCGCGAACGGGTAGCGCTCGAGGCGCTTGATCGCCTTGAGCACCTTGGCGGTGGCATTGCCGCCGATCCCCACGAACACCGGCACTCGCCCCGCGACCACGCTCACGGTGCGGTCGACGAGCGCCTCCATCTCGTCGTCGTCGAGCGTGGGGCTCTCCCCGGTGGTGCCGAGCGGGAATATGCCCCGCACTCCCCGGGCCAGGTAGTGCTCGAGCAGCCGCTCGTAGCTGACGAGGTCCACCGCACCGTCGCGGAACGGGGTGATGATGGGCAGCCAGATTCCCGATATGTCCGTCATGCGCGTCTCCTTTTCAGTCCCGGAACGCAAAAAGGCCCGCGACCGGGTGGTCGCGGGCCTCGAAGGTCCGGAAAGGTCGTGGGATGCCGACTAGGGCTCTCCTCCGGCGCGCGCCACCAGCGTCGCTGGGCGTCCCGGATATCGGGACCCCAGCCGGCTCTTCTCGGCGGCGCGCTTGACCCGTGAGGACATGGTTCGGTTCTTATACGTGGGGCGTCCGCCCGTGTCAAGCCGGAGGTGCTAGGATCGAGTGGCGCGAGGAGGCGCTACCGCGAATGCCCACGACCTCCGGACGGATTCACGAGCTGGAGCACCATACCGCGGAGCGGGCGACCACCCGGCCCGTCGTCGCCGGCACGCAGGGCGTCGTCTCGGCCGGCCATCCCCTCGTCGCCATGGCGGGCATGCGGATGCTGCTGGCGGGCGGTAACGCCTTCGACGCCGCCGCTGCCGCGGGCTTCGCCGCCGCCGTCGTGGAGCCCACCGCGTCCTACACCCTCTGCGGCGAGTGCGTCGCCATGGTGTACGACGCGCGGCGGGGCGAGGCGCGCGCGCTGAGCGGCCAGGGCACCGCGCCCGCGCTGGCCACCATCCCGTTCTTCCGCGGACGCGGGCTCGACCGCATCCCCACCGGGCCCGGGGGCGACGCGCATCTCTCGTTCACCGTGCCCGGCGCGGTCGACGCCTACCTGACCCTGCTGGAGACGTACGGAACGCGCACGGTGTCGGAGGCGCTGGCGCCCGCGCTCGAGTACGCGGAGCGCGGCTTCCCGATGTACGAGTATATGCAGCGCATGCTCGCGATCCCCGAATCGCGGAGTCAGTTCGACGTCTATCCGCCCGGCGGGCACGACGTGTTCTATCCCGGCGGGGAAGTGCCGGCGCTGGGCGCGCTCCTTACCCAGGCGGCGCTCGCGGGCACGCTGCGGCGGCTCGCCGAGGCCGATCGCGGGGCGCGCGGTCACCGGACGGCGGGCATCGCGGCCGCGCGCACGCGCTTCTATCAGGGCGACATCGCGGAGGCGATCGGCGCCTTCTCCACGCGGCTCGGGGGCCTGCTGCGCGCCTCCGATCTCGCCGAGTATCGCGCGCGCCTCGAGCTTCCCGTGCGCGTCGGCTTCGCGGGCCGAGAGATCCTGGGCCAGTCGGCGTGGACGCAGGGGCCGGTCCTCCTGCAGACCCTCGCGATGCTCGCCGCCGTCGACCTGCGCGCCCTCGGCCACAACACCGCGCCCTACATCCACGCGGTGTCGGAGACCCTGAAGCTCGCCTTCGCCGACCGCGAGCGCTACTACGGCGATCCCCTGCACGCGTCGGTGCCCCTCGCCGAGCTGCTCGCCCCCGCGTACGCGGCCGAGCGGGCGCGGCTCATCCGGATGGATCGCGCCGCGCCCGAGGCCCCCGCTCCCGGCGAGCTCTGGCCGGATCGCGCGGCGCGGGCCCGCGCCGGCCTCGGCGCCCACGCCGTGGACGCCGGCGCCACCGCGCCCGTGCCCGACGGCACCACCCACGTGGCCGCCATCGACCGCGAGGGCAACATGATCGCGCTCACGCCGAGCGGCGGCGTGTTCCGCAAGTCGGCCTTCGCTCCGGAGCTCGGCTGCACCCTCAGCACGCGCAGCGAGATGCTCGTGCTCGAGGACGGCCATCCCAACGCCCTCGCGCCCGGCAAGCGCCCGCGAACGACGCTGGTGAGCTACCTCATCTGCGAGGGCGGCGTGCCCACCACCACCGTCGGCTGCCCCGGCGGCGACGACCAAGCCCAGGCCGATCTCCAGATCATCCTGAACCTCCTCGTCTTCGGCATGAACCCGCAGCAAGCGGTGGAGGCGCCCCGCTTCTCCACCCAGACCCTCGTGAACTCGTTCTACCCGCGCGTGTACAAGCCGGGCGTGCTCAACGTGGAGCCGGGCATCCCCGAGGCCACCCGCGCGGAGCTCACCGCGCTCGGCCACGTAGTCACCGAGATCGGCGCCTGCGGAATCGGCGCGGTGGTCACGCACCGCGACCAGGAGTCGGGCGTCCTCTCCGCCGGCGCCGATCCGCGGCGCCCCACCTACGCGCTGGCCTGGTAGGGACGCGCCTCCCCTAAGCCACGCGCTGCACGAACGAGCGATCCTCGACGAGCACGGCGCCGGCCTGTGCGACTCGGCGGGCCACCTCGGTGTGCTCGAGGTCGGCGGCGAGCGCCTCGCGGTAGCGCTCGTAGGCTCCGAGGCTCGGGAACTCGATGAGCGAGAGCCCGATGTTGGTGGGCCCGGCGAACTTGGTCGGCGCGAAGTAGCCGACGACCTTGCCGCCGCAGCGCTCGATCGGACCGGCCACCGCCTGCGCATAGGTGGTGAACTCAGCGACCTTGGCGGCGTCCAGCGTGTAGCGAATGCAAAGTGTGATCATGTCGTCCTCCTTGCCCGGAGTATGGCGAGGCGCCGCAAGGGCGTCCACGCGAAACGCTTCGATGGGGACCAAAGCGTCGCGCCTTGCGGCGCGCGGGCGTGCGCCCTAGTGTGTAGGCATGGGTGACACGGACATGCTCTCCACGGTGGCGGGGCTCCTCGGCGAGCCGGCCCGGACGCGCATCCTGACCGCGCTCCTCACCGGCCGCGCGCTGACCGCGAAGGAGCTGGCCTACTTCGCGGGGGTGACCGCGGCCACGGCGAGCAGCGAGGGCTTGATGACGGTGGCCACAGCGCCCACACGCGATTGGCCGCCGCAGCATCGCGTCGAGCCTGCGCTGCGCGAGGCACGCATGTGCTACGACCACATCGCCGGGCGACTGGGCGTCGCGCTGTGCGACATGCTGCTGCGCCGCCGCCACGTCGTACTCACCGACGGCGGCGGCGAGGTCACGCCCGGCGGCGCGCGCTTCCTGGCCGGGCTCGGCGTCGACCTCCCGAAGGCGCGGGGCGCCAGGCGCCATTACTGCCGCGGGTGCCTCGACTGGACCGAGCGGCGCCACCACATCTCGGGGGCGGTGGGGGCGGCCCTCGCCGGCGCGTTCCTCGAACGGCGCTGGATCGCGCGCGTCCCCGACAGCCGGGCGCTGGCGGTGACCGCCGCCGGGCGCAAGAAGCTCGCCGAGCTCAAGGTGGTCGACTACGCGGTCGAGCCCGTTTCCCGTCCGCTCCAGGCGGTGGCGGGACGGGCTTGACGTCGGTCGGATACCTCCGCTAGAGTCGCGCCACTTCACACTCCGTTCGGCTGTCGTCCCGTCCTGTGGCTCTCGTCCTACTTTTCGGGAGGAACCGCCATGGATCAGGATCCCAGCGCCGTCAGCCGCCGTGACCTCTTGAAGCTAGCGGGCGCCGCCGCCGGTGCCGGCGCCGCGGGAGGCTGGGTCGACCTGCTGCGCCCCGGACCCGCCGCCGGCCAGACGCCCAAGCGGGGCGGCACCATCCGCCTGGCGGGATTCGACGCACCGCACTTCGACCCCCATCAGACGCCCCACTGGTGGACGTTCATCTACACCTCCCTGACCCACGGGGGGCTGGTCCGTCACAAGGCCGGGCCCAGCGTGACGCCGGGCACGCTCCCCATCGAGCCGCATCTGGCCGAATCCTGGGATCGGCCGAACGACACCACCTACATCTTCAAGCTCCGCAAGGGCGTGCGATTCCACGCGAAGCCTCCCGTCAACGGGCGCGAAATGACCGCGGAGGACGTCGTCTTCACGTTCCAGCGGGCGCTCACCATCAAGGGCAATCCCATCCGCGCCGCCTTCGAGGAGATCGACAAGGTCGAGGCGCTCGATCGCCACACCGTGCGCTTCACCATGAAGGAGCCGTTCGCGTGGTTCCTGGAGAGCCCCGCCCTCGCGGGCATCCTTCCCAAAGAAGCCGCCGACAAGGACGGCTTCTTCAAGTCGCCGGAGACGGTGATCGGCACCGGGCCCTGGATGCTGGAGCGCTACGAGCCCAACGTACGCCTCTCCTTCGTGCGCAATCCGCACTACTTCCAGCCTGGGCTCCCCTACGTGGACGCCATCGAGTTCCGCATCGACACCGATCCCGCCTCCAAGCTCGCGGCCTGGCTGAGCGGTCAGTACGACTTCGCCCCTGAGATCCACATGACCTTCCAGCGCTCGGATCTCGAGGTGGTCAAGCGCCGCAAGCCGAACCTGCAGACGGCGGAGTACACGTGGTTGATCTCCACGCTGGCCGTCCCCAAGCTCGAGGCGGAGCCGCTCCGCGACGTGCGCGTGCGCCGCGCACTCCACATGGCCGTCAATCTCACGGAAGTGATCAAGGTGAACCCCATGGGCTACGGGCACGGGTCGGCCAATCCGCTCGTCCCCGCCGCGCTCACGGAGTGGGCGATCCCGATCGGCCAGCTCACGCCGGAGGGACGGCAGCTCTACGAGGCCGATCCCGAGGGGGCCCGGCGCCTGCTGGCCCAGGCGGGGCAGAGCGGGCTCAAGTTCCCCGTGGAGTCGTCGGGCACCTGGGGCACCGCCTTCTCCGACGTCGTGCAGGCCATTCTCAGCGAGTGGAAGCGGGCGGGCATCGAGACGGAGCTCAAGCTCAAGGAGGGCAACGCGTTCATCGCCTCGAGCCTGGCCCGGAACTTCGAGAAGATGATTATCACGCTGCGCGGCGGGGCGACGACGCCGGACCCCTACCTGATGAACCTCCTGCCGGGGCGGCCGCAGAACACCGCCGGCGTTAACGATGCCAAGCTCAACGAGATGATCCTGCTCCAGCGCCGCACTTTCGATGAGAAGAAGCGGCGGGAAATCATCTTCGACATCCAGCGCCACTTCGCGCAGTACGCCTACCAGCTCTTCGTCAGCCCCGCCGCCCGGGTGATCTCGGCCTGGGAGCCTTACGTGCGGAACTTCGCGCCGAACATCGGCAACGACTACGGCGGGCGCCTGATGGGGGTCTGGCTGGACAAGTAGCGTCCTGCGTCAGACGACGGGCCAGCGCGAGGGGGGCGCCTTGATACCGGTGCGCGCCTGGAGCCGCTCGCCGATCTCCTGCACGGAGGCGTAGAGCTTCCGCTCGTCGACGAACGTCTGGCGATAGCCGTCGACGACCACGCGCCCGTCGATGACGACGGTGTGCACGCTCCGGCCGTCGGCGTTGTAGACGAGGTTGCTCACCGGGTTCCAGAGCGCCTGCCACTCGGGCCGCTGGGTGTCGAAGCAGACGAGGTCGGCGCGCTTGCCCACTTCGATGGCACCGAGCTCGTCGCCCAGGCCCATCGCCGCCGCGCCCACGCGGGTGCCCAGCTCCAGCGCGGTCTCGGCGGGGATCTGCGCCATGTCCTGGCGCGCGTCCTTGTACTGGATGGCGGCCATGTTCATGGAGCGGACGAGGTCGAGGTGATTCGAGTTGTTGGGCGAATCGCACCCGAGCGCCACGCGCACGCCTCGAGCGAGGAGCTCCGGCATGCGGCCGTTGGCGCCGACGCCGCGCGCGCCCTTGGCGGCGGTGACGGGGCACATCGCCACCGCGGTGCCCGTGCGCGCCATGCAGTCGATCTCGGCGTCGTCGATGCCGAGGGCGTGGGCGAGCAGCGTGGTCGGTCCCAGCACGCCGAGCCCCTCGAGGTACTCGGTGGGGCTCTTGGCCCCGCGCGCCTGATACTCCTTGCGGGCCTGCGCCCCGCTGCCGTGGTGCAGGGTGAGGCCGGTCCGCCGCTCGTCGACGGCGCGCTTGAGCGCCTGCAGGAGCTCGGCGCTGCAGCTCTCCGGCGAGAACGGCATCGCCCAGGCGCGAAGGCGGCCGCCGAGACGGCCGTTCCACTTGTCGAGGAACGCCACGGTGCGCGTCACCGCCGTCGCGGTGTCGTAGCGGGGCAAGGGCCACGGCGCGTCCCGGTCCGTCACGCAGTCGCCCATGATCACGCGAATGCCGGCGTCCTCGTAGGCCTGCAGGCACGCGTCCGGGTACTTGGTCGAGCCCGGATCGAGCAGGCAGACGGTGCCGTTCTTGACGAGCTCCACCAGGGCCAGCAGCGAGGCGTGGTACTCCTCTTCCTCGGTCATGGCCCCCTGCAACGTGAACACCTGCTTCAGCGGGCTGCCGACGTCGTCGGGGAATATCCCGCGCACGGGATGCGCGTAGCTGATGTGCATGTGCCCGTTGAAGAAGCCGGGCGTCACGACGAGGTCGCGCCCATCGATCACCCGATCGGCGCGTGCGTCCGCCAGCTCGGCGGCGCGGCCGACCCGGCTGATCCGGCCGTTCTCCACCAGAACGGCGCCGTCACGGATGATGCGGCGCTGGGCGTCCACGGTGATGATGTAGCGGGCGTGGTCGATCTTGAGGGAGGGCTGCGCCATGAAGGGCTCCTTCCGGAGATGGGGCCGGGGGCTAGGCCGAGCCGCGCGCCAGACCGTCGAGAAGGCGCGTGAGCGCGTCGGGCGCGGTGACATTGGGGCTGTGGCTCGCGTCCATCTCGTGATAGCGCCAGCCCTCGCGCTGGGCGCGCTGCGCGAACGGCAGGAACACGTCGATGGGCGCCGTGCGCGCGCAGCGGATGTACGTGCGAGGCAGCCGGGCGCCGGCGCCGGTGAGCTTGACGGGCTGGGTGAAGCACCGCCGTGGCTGCGGCACGCGGCGCGGCATGATCCAGGCCACGTCCTCGGGGCTCATGTCCGGCGACAGCGGATTGGGCGGCGTGCGCCAGTCGTCCGCGGGCCAGCTGCGCTGGGCCTCCGCCGGGACCAGGTCGATCAGCGCCTGCCCATCCTGGGGCACGAAGGCGTCGAGATACACGAGCTGGGTAAAACGCTCGGGCGCGCGGTCGGCCAGCACGGTGGCGAGCATGCCGCCGTAGCTATGCCCCACGAGGATCAGGCCATGCAGGTCCTCGCAGTGCAGGGCGCCGAGGAGATCGGCGAGATGGGTCTCGAGATCGACCTCGGGGCCGGCCAGGTGCGCGCGCTCGCCGAGGCCGGTCTGGGTGGGGACGACGAGGGCGTGCCCACGCTCGCGCAGGAGCGGGTGCATCTTCTTCCACGCCCAGCCCGCCGACCAGGCGCCGTGCGCGACGAAGAAGGTGGCCATGGAACGCGCGGGCGGCGTCGGCTCAGGTGCCCACGGCGGGATTGCGCCCCACCGCGCCCAGAGGCACGAAGGTCCGCTCGATCAGGTCGCGGGCCTTGGCGGGATCGAGCCCGTTGGCCTGCTGGCACGGCGTGGAGTCCTCGAAGATGCGCTCGGGGTCGGCCCAGAGCCGGTACTTCTTGAACGTGTCTTCGAACTCGATGCCGAGGGCGCGCGCGAAGACCGTGATGTAGTGCTCCAGCACGATGGGCCGCTCGGCCTCGAAGGGGCAGAGCTGGCGCTGGCAGCCGTGATACATGCCGGCCAGCGTGTCCGCGCCCGCCGCGAGGGCACGATCGAGCTCGCCGAGGGCGAGGGCGCGCCAGCCGTCGGGCCCGAGATTCTGCATGAGGGCGGGGTTGCAGCTTCGCCCGAAGCGCGTGTCCGGCGGCAGGTCCACGACGGTGAGGCCGGGCACGGCCGCGAGCAGCCGCCGGCCCGCCTCCGCCTCGCGCAGCCGCGCCTCGCCCACGCCATGCCCGTGCAGCGCGACGGTGCGCGGCGCTACCGGCGCCAGCGTGAGCTCGCCCAGCCGCCGCGCGAGGAACTCGGCGGTGTGGCTGGTGGGGAAGGGCAGCTCGAGGTGCTGCACCTCGTCGTAGAAGTAGATGCAGGACGGGCACCACATCACCACTTCCTGGGGCGTGTACTTCTGGAAGTGCTCGAGCGTCCGCCGGTTCATGCCGGTCGACGCAGCGGTGTCCCCGTTCTGGTGATGCACGATCCCGCAGCAGTAGGTCGGGCCGCCGACCGCGATGTAGTCCAGGCCCAGCCGGTCGAACACCGCGGTGACCGTCTTGATCATGTGGGAGGTCCGCAGCACGTTGCAGCCGAGGTAGAGCACGATGTCGTGGTGCTCGGCGTCGCGCGGGGGCGCGGCCAGGCGCCAGGTGCGCTCCGCGGGCCGGGTGACGAGATCCTGCGCGACCACGATGTCGCCGAAGTACTGCTTGTAGTCGAAGGCCATGGTCCCTCCTCGGCCGATGCTACGCGGCGCTCCCCGCCAAGTCAAAGTGTGCGATCCTCGCGGGAGGAGGGCTCCCCATGACCGCCTCTGCCCCGCTGTTGCTCCAAAAGGACGGCCCCATCGGCTGGATCGTCTTCAACCAGCCGGAGAAGCGCAACGCGGTGAGCCAGGAGATGTGGCAGCTCATGCCCGGCTACGTGGAGGACCTCGCCTCGGACGACTCGATCCGTGTCGTGATCCTGCGCGGAGCCGGGGAGGCCGCCTTCGTGTCCGGCGCCGACATCTCCCAGTTCAAGGACCGCCGGCGCAACATGGCCGACGAGGCGGAGTACCGGAAGATCTCTGCGCGCGGCGGCCAGGCCCTCGCCACCCTCGCCAAGCCCCTGCTCGCCATGATTCACGGGGTGTGCGTGGGCGGCGGCGTGGGCATGGCGCTCAACTGCGATCTGCGTCTCGCCGCCGACGACGCGCGCTTCGGCATCCCCGCCGCGCGCCTGGGGCTCGGCTACCACTACCACGGCATGGAAAAACTGATGAAGCTGATCGGGCCCGCCTACACCAAGGAGCTGTTCTTCACCGCGCGCACCGACTTCAGCGCGCAGGATGCCCTCCGCATGGGCCTGGTCAACCAGGTCGTGCCCAAGGCGGAGCTGGAAACCTTTACCCGCGACTACGCCCTTCGCATTTCCCGTAACGCGCCCCTGACCATTCGCTCGGCGAAGACGACAGTGGAGACGCTCCTGCGGCCGGAGGGAGAGCGGGACTTCGCCCTCCTCGACAAGCTCATCGCCGACTGCTTCAACAGCGAGGACTACCAGGAAGGCGTGAAGGCGTTCTCGGAGAAGCGGCGGCCCGTCTTCAAGGGGCGCTGAGCGCCGCACCCGCGGCGCGGGAGACCTGGAACATGGGCAGGGCGCTCGCCGCCGCGCTGACCTTGGCGCTCGCCGCCGCGACACCGACGGCGGCACAGGCGACGGACCGAACTTATCGCGTGGGGTTCGTGGGCCCCTACAGCCCCGGATTGGATTGGTCGATCCTGCTCGCGTATCAGAAGCGCCTACGGGAGCTCGGCTGGGTCGAGGGCGAGAACATCTCCACGACCTACCGATGGGCGGACGGGAACTTCAGCCAGTTCCCGAACCTCGTGGAGGCCATCATGGCCGATCCGATCGACGTGCTGGTGGTCCCCTGCGGCCCCCCGATCGGCACCGCCCGCGCGCGCAATCCTCACATCCCCATCGTGGCAGGCTGCATCGACCTCGCCGGGTTCGGCGCGGAGATCGACACGCTCAGCCGGCCGGGCGGCCTCACCACCGGCTTCACCTACTTCTCGCCCGCCGCCACGTCACGCCGGCTGGAGCTCCTCAAGGGCCTGGTCCCTGGCCTCGCCCGCGTGGGGGCGCTCCATCACCCGCGCTCCAGCTGGACACCGTATCTGGGCGAGGTGGAAGCGGCGGCAGCGCGCGCGGGCATCGATCTCCGCCGCCTGGAGTGGCGCGACCCCGGGGATCTGCCCAGCGTGTTCGACGCGGCGAAGAACGGCCGGGTGGACGCGGTGATGACGCTCGGCGACAGCCCAGCCCACTTCTACCGGCACTACCTGTTCAAGCTCGCTGCGGAGCGCCGCCTGCCGGTGATCTACGATTTCCCGATGTTTCCGTCGGCGGACGAGGTCGGCCTGATCGCCTACTACGCCGAGGTCGGCGCGCTGTTCCGCAGCGGCGCCGAGCAGGTGGACCAGATCCTCCGGGGCCGGAAGCCGGGGGACATCCCGCTGGTGACCCCCCAGAAGTTCCGGCTGCTCATCAACGGGAAGGCGGCGCGCGCCCTAGGGCTCTCGGTCTCCCCCGCGCTGCGCGACCAGGCCGACCAGATCCTCGAGTGATCAGCCCTGCGCGGGGCGGCGTGCGTCGAGGCGCGTGCTCTGGTAGGTCGCGCCTTCGCCCATGTCGCTGTAGGCGGTGGAGCAGAGCATGTTGATGGTGCCGGCGTGGGCTTCGCCCACCGGCCGCTGTCCGGGCACGAACGCCACGCCCTGCGGCGTCTCGTCGCTCACGCGCAGGGCGAAGGTCACCGCGCCGCGCTCGTTGAAGAGCTCCACGGGCTCGCCGTCGCGGAGGCCGCGCGCCCGGGCATCTTCGGGATGGAGGACGCATTCCGGCGGGCCCGCCTTCTTCCGGAGCGCGGCCACCCCGGCATAGGCGGTGTGCGCCTGGAAGTACCCCGGCGCAGTGAGCAGGCGCAGCGGGAAGCGCGCGGCGGTGGCGGCGTCCCCGGGATCGGCGACCCAGTCGGGCATGGCGGGCAGGCCCTGCCGCTCGAGCGACTCCGAGTAGAATTCCAGCTTTCCCGAGGGCGTGCCGAAGGGTCGCCCCGTCCCCACCGCGATGGGGTCCGCCACCTTGATCGCGCCCCCCTCGCGGATCGCCCCGGGATCGAGCCCGGCGGCGGGCCCTTTCGCGTTGCGGAACAAGGCGCGGATGAGCTCGTCGGTGTCCATGGAGAACACCGCGTCCTTCACGCCCATGCGGCGCGCCAGCTCCTGGGCGAGGCGGCGGTTCGGCCAAGCCTCCCCCTGCGGCGGCACCACCTGGGGAACGAACTGCATCCAGTAGGTGCCGTAGGCGCGCACGACGTCCTCGCTCTCGTAGTGCGTGGCCGCGGGGAGCACGATGTCGGCGTAGCGCGCGGTGTCGGAGAGGAAGGGGTCGTGCACCACGGTGAAGAGATCCTCGCGTGAAAGTCCCCGCCGCACTGCTGCCGCGTCGGGGCACGTCACCGCGGGATTGTTGGCGGCCACGAAGAGGGCGCGGATGGGCGGGTCCTGCATGGTCAAGAGCGCCTCTCCCAAGCGCGAATGATTGACCGCCCTGACCGTCGCGGGGCCGGACGGCTTCCGGATCGCGCTCGAGTCGAAGCCGAAGCCCGCCGCGGTCATGAGGAGCGCGCCGCCGCCGCGCTTGGCGTGGGCCCCGACCACGCCGGGCAGGAGCGACACCGCGCGCACCGCCTGGCCACCGTTGGTGCAGCGTGACATCCCCTCGCCCAGGCGGATGAAGGGCGCCCGCGCGCGGCCGTACATGTGGGCGAAGCGCTCGAGATCCGCCACCGACACGCCGGTGATCTCGGCCACCCGCGCCGGCGCGAAGCGGGGCAGGACTTCCGCCTCCAACTTCTCAAACCCTACGGTGTTCTGCGCCAGATACGCTCGGTCGCAGAGCCCGTCGCGCGTGAGCACGTGCATCACGCCCAGCGCGAGCGCGGCGTCCGTTCCCACGTTGACGCGCAGGTGCCAGTCCGCGCGAGCGGCGGTGCCGCTGCGCCGGGGCTCGATCACCACGAGAGGCGCGCCCTTCGCCCGCGCCCGCTCGACCAGCGGCCAGATGTGCAGATTGGTGGTGAGGAGGTCCGCGCCCCAGGAGATGACGAGGTCGGACTCGACCACGCTCTCGGGATCCGAGCCCCCGACGCTCCCGCAGGCGGCGTCCCAGCCCGCCTCCGCCGCGGTATCGCATACCGTGCCGGCCTGGAGCCGCGTGGCGCCCAGCGCATGGAACAACCCGAGCACGAGGCCGCGGTTGAGCTGGCCCTGATGCGCGCTGTAGGCATAGCCGAGGAGCGCGAGCGGCCCGGCCTCGGCCACGATGCGCTGCCAGCGCGAGACGATCTCGTCCAGCGCCTCGTCCCAGCCGATCGGTGCGAAGCGGCCCTCGCCCTTGCGGCCGGTGCGCCGGAGAGGGCGGAGCACGCGCTCGGGCGAGTGCACGAGCTCGTGCTCGCGGTTCACCTTGGCGCAGAGGAAGCCCGCCGTCAGCGGATGGTCGGGATCGCCCTGGAGCTTGAGGAGCCGCCCGTCCTCGACGGTGGCGACGATGGAGCACTGGTCGGGACAGTCGTGGGCGCAGGCGGTGCGGACGGTGCGGATCACGTCTTCTGTTTTACCGCATCCCCCACGGCGGCGTCGGAAAACGTGCCTTGCCCGCAGCGACCTCGTCCGGCCACACGATGATCTGTCGTCCCTCCTGCCACTGGATGGTCACCATGCGATGGCCGAGCTGATAGCCCCGCTCGTCCACATCGAAGCCACCGAAGACGGTGGTTGTGCTGAGCTTGAAAAGGTACTCGCGGAGCCGCTCGGCATCGAGGCTGCCCGTCCGGTTGATGGCCTCCGCCATGAGCATGCACGCGGCGTAGGCGGCGGCAGCGTGATACGAGGGGGGCCGCCCGAATTCCGACTCATAGACGGCGGCGAACTCGCGCGCCCCCGGATAGTTCAGGCCCGGCTCCCATTGCGAGGCGCCGTAGACGAACTCCGCGGTCTTTCCGAGCGCCTTGTAGAACTCCGGAAGGTCGCCGCCCACGGTGGTGCCGAACATCCTCACGTTGACGTCCAGCTCGCGCATCTGGCGCGTGATCGCCACCACATCGTCGAAGTAGGTCGCGGCGGCGAGCACGTCGGGCGCGGCCGCCTTGATCTTGGTGAGAAGCGCGGCGAAGTCGGTCTGAGCCTTGGGATACGCCTCCTGCAGCACCACCTCCAGCCCGTGCTTGCGGGCGATCGCGATCGCCCCCCGCACCGAGGTCTTCGGGAACAGCGTGTCCTCGTAGATGAGGGCGACGGACTTGAGACCGTTACGCGCGGCCAGCTCGATGAGGCCCTCGAGGTACGCCTCCGCGGGCGACACCAGCATGATCACGTAGCGCCGCCCCTTCTCCCAGATGCTGCCGGCGGAGCCGAGGGGGGCGAGCATGAGCTTCTTGTACTTCTCGGTCACGTTGGCCACGGCCTCGGTGATGGCGGAGGAGTAGGGCCCCATCACCAGCTCCACGCGATCCTCGGTGATGAGCCTCTCGTAGAGCCGCACCCCGGTCTGGGGGTCCGAGCGGTCGTCATAGAGCACGAACTCGACGGTGCGGCCCAGCACGCGTGCACCCTCGTTGAGCTGCTTCTGGCAGAGAGCGTAGCCCTCACGGCCGTAGAGGCCGGGCTTGGCGTAGGCGCCGGTGAGGGAGAGAGATGCGCCCACGCGGATGGGCTGGGCGGCGGCGGGAAGCGCACCCGCGAGAACGACGACGGCGCCCGCGAGGAGAGCGGCGAAACGGAGCGGGATCACGGATCGGATCTCCTTCAGCGGTTCAGCCGAACCAGCACCTCCTCGGTCTCAGCGACCAGCCGGCGCACCACCTCGCCGGCGGGGACAATCTCGCGGATCAGCCCCGCCGACTGACCGCACGGGGCGTTCCCGTTGTCGACATCGCCCAGCTCGCGGGCGCGAATGCCCGCGTCGCGGCCCACACGCGCCGCCTGCACGGGGAACGGCTGTATCTCGCCCTCACGCTTCTCCCACTCGCGCGTGAAGTTGTTGCGGATGAGGCGGCAGGGCTTGCCGGAGGCGGCCCGCGTGACCACCGTCCCCTCCTCGTCGAGCGCGACCACTCGCTTCTTGTAGTTGTCGTGGCAGTAGGACTCGGGCGTGGCGATGAAGCGCGTGCCCATCCACACGCCCTGGGCGCCCAGCGCGAGGGCCGCGGCGACGCCGCGGCCGTCCGCCATGCCGCCCGCCGCCAGCACCGGGCGCGGCGCCACCGCGTCGACCACCGCCGGGATCAGCACCAGCCCGGCGATGCGCCCGGTGTGGCCGCCCGCCTCGTGCCCCTGGGCGATCACCACGTCCACGTCGTTGGCGGCGTGGTCGAGGGCCTGCTTCACGTTGCCGCAGAGGGCCATCACCTTCATGCCCTGCCGGTGCGCCTGCGCGGTGACGGGACCGGGATTGCCGAGCCCGGCCACCAGCACCGGCACCTTCTCCTCGAGGGTGATGTCGGACCAGGCGCGCACGGTGTCGGTAAACTGCTGGGCCTCGCTGCCGGACACGCGCACGCTCGCGAAGAGGATGTCCACGCCGAAGGGACGATCGGTGTGGTCGCGGACCTTCTTGATTTCCTCCCGCAGCTCGCGCGGCGAGAGGTTGGCGGCGGCGATGACGCCCAGGCCGCCCGCGGCCGACACGGCGGCGGCGAGCGCGGAGCGCGCGACGTAGCCCATGCCCGCCTGGCAGATGGGATACCGGATGCCGAGGAGATCGCAGATCGGCGTGTGCAGCGCGCTCCGCGTCGCGGTGGTCATAGCCCCTCCTAGCTCGGGTGCGCGCGAACGAAGTCGCCGATGACGCCGATCGCTTTCCGGCCCTCGTCCAGCATGGGGAAGAACCAGTGCCACACGTGGATCATGTCGGGCCAGACCTCGAGGGTCGCGCTGACGCCCGCGGCCTTCGCCCGCTCGGCGAGGGTCACCGCGTCGTCCAGCAGCACCTCCTCGCTGCCCACCTGCACGAGCAGCGGCGGCAGGCCGGCGAGATCGGCGAAGGCGGGCGAGGCCAGCGGCGTGCGCGCGTCGGCGGCGCCGAGGTAGGCGCGCGCCATCTCTCCCACCCCGGTCTGGGTGACGATGGGATCGCCGGCGGCCTTGGTCGCGTACGAGGCGCCGGAGCACGTGAGATCCACCCAGGGCGAGATGCACACGCCCGCCGCCGGCAGCGGCAGGCCGCGGTCGCGGAGGGCGAGCAGGGTCGCCACGGTGAGACCGCCGCCCGCGGAGTCGCCCGCCACGACGATGCCGGCGGGCGGCACCCCGCGCGCGAGCAGCCAGCGATAAGCGGCCACCGCGTCCTCGACGGCAGCGGGGAAGGGATGCTCGGGAGCCAGGCGGTAGTCGGGTAGCAGGGTGGCCGCGGCCGCCGCGCCGCCGAGGGCGGCCGCGAGATGGCGGTGCGAGCGGGGCGAGCCGATCACGTAACCGCCCCCGTGCAGGTAGAGAAGGGCGGCGCCCGCGTGCGCGGCGGGCGGCTCCAGCCACTCCGCGGCGATCTCCGGCCCCCGCTCGGGCTTGATGGCGACGGTCTTGACCCCGATCTCCGGCGGCAGCGGGAACACGCGCTCGGCACGGTCGTACTGGGTCCGGCGCTCGGCCACCGTGGTGGCGGGCGGGACCTTGGCGAGGTGGGCGCGGACGACGTCGATGCCGCTCATTCGGCCTCCCGGGACTCGCGGATCTTCTTCGTGCCGCGGATCACCGGAACCTCGGGATCCATGACGAAGCGGATGCGCGGCAGATCCGTGTCGCACGTGCAGACGGTGGACGAGATGGGATTCTGCAGCGCGAGGCCGGGGGCGCCCCACGCCTCGCCGTCGAGCCGGCTCACCGTGGGCCGGCCGCGCTCGGCCTTGTGGAAGGTGTAGCGCGGGTCCACCTGCACGAGCCAGGTCCCCGTCTTCCCGTCGACGGGCGCCTGCGCCAGCGTGACGGAGTGGATGTACTGGACGTCGCCTCCCGAGATCGGCTGCGGGTCGACCAACGCCGCATCGAGGACGGGCACACCGTCGCGCAGCACCTGCGCCATCACGCGGTCGTGGCGGCGCTTGAGGGAAACCGTGGCGGCCTCCGCGGGCATCCCCCAGCGCTCGCGGAGCGCGGCGGCCGCCTCGGGGGTGCTCGCGTAGGCGCGCAGGATGAAGCCGCGCGGATGCGCGCCCGCCCGCGCCATCAAGCGAAGCTGGGCGAGCAGGAACGGGCCCACCGGGCTCTCGGGATAGCGCGAGACCAGGAGGGTCACGTACGACGGGATGGCGGGGTGCACCGCCTTGGGGAGCAGCGCGTGCGTGGCCCGGGGCACCTCGAAGGCCATCTGGAGGATCTCGGCCTTGGGCAGGCTCCACGGCTCGGTGTCGAGGTCGCGGAGGACGGGCAACGACGTGACCGCCGTGGACAACTCGAGCGTGCCGAAGAGCGGCATCAGGCGGCCCCGCCGTTGCCGCTCTTGGCGTCGCGGAACGCGGGCATCACTTCCTTTGCGAACAGCCGGAGGCTCGCCAGGACGTCCGCCTGCGGGATGATCTCCATGGCGTTCAGCAGGAAGTTTACCCGGTCCACCCCGACCGCCTCCCACTTCTTCATGGCGCGGATGATGCGCTCGGGGTTGCCGAGCCCGAGCCCCTCGCCCGCCTGCTCATTGGCGTCGGGGCCGGTCGCTTGACGGCGAAGCTGCGGCAGCAGGCCCAGAGAAGGATACGAGCGCGAGGGATACGCCTCGCGTGCGGAGATGAGCTGGGAGGCGAGGTAGTTGAACGTGTCCGCCATGCGGCGGCCGGTGGCGCGGGCCTTGTCGTCGTCCTCATGGCAGTAGAGGAAGTTGACCGTGCTGACGGAGTCGTTGACGAACTCGCCCACCGGATCGCAGAGCTGGATGCGCCGGCGGTACTCGGCGATGCGCCGCTCCTGCTCGGCGAACTGGCCGAAGGTGAGGCCGAGCGAGCCGAGCCCGCGATCGGCCGCGTCCAGCTCGGTGCCCGGGCTCGTCACCGCCACCCACATGGGCGGATGCGGTCGCTGATAGACCTTCGGGATGATGCAGCGCTCCGGCATGGACCAGAACTCGCCCTGGTAGGAATAGGTCTCCTGCGTCCACATCTTGGGCAGGCAGCGCACGAACTCGTCCCAGGACTTCTTGGTGATGTCGGGATCGACGCGGAAGCCGCCCAGCTCGTTCCAGGTCGCGGAGCGGCCGGTGCCCACCTCGAGCCGGCCGCCGGAGAGGATGTCGAGCACGGCGGTGCGCTCGGCGATTTTGATGGGGTGGTTGAACTCGGGCACGCAGACGATGATTCCGTGCCCCACACGGATCTTCTTCGTCACCATGGCGCAGGCGGTGAGGAACATCTCGGGGGCCGGGCAGTGGGAGTACTCCTCGAGGAAGTGGTGCTCGACGGCCCAGACCTGGTCGAACCCCAGCTCGTCGGCCAGCTTCACCTGCTCGAGCGCATTGTTGTAGACGGTGCGCTCGGACTCCCGCGTCCACGGGCGAGGCACCGAGATCTCGTAGAAGAGGCCGAACTTCATTACGTTTCCTCCTCGGCTGGGTTGCCTCTAAGGTCGGTCAGAGCGGGTCTCATTGTCAAACGTCAACGCCTTGACCAGGGCTGAGGCGGCGGGCTACTCTCGGGGCCTTTAGGTCCCCCGCTGCCGAGGAGGTGTAGTGACGCCGGAATCCAAGGACCAACTCGCCCTCGAAGTTGCGGCGCTGCGGCAGGCGCTCGCCCAGGAGCGGGCGAAGAGCGCCGGGCTCGAGGCCAAGCTCGCCGAGGCGGTCGCGCAGCAGGAAGCCACCGCCGAGACCGTGAGCGTCATCTCGCACTCGCCCACGGACGTGCGGCCGGTGTTCGAGACGATCCTCGAGCGCGCGGCCAAGCGCTGCGAGGCTCAGCTGGCATTGCTCTGGCTCTACGAGGGCGGAGCGCAATTCCGGGTCGGGGCCGGCTACGGGGCGCGCCCGGACACCTTTCAGTGGCTCCAGCAGGGGCCTCAGCGATTCGGACGGCCCTTCTTTCGCGAGAGCGGCCCCTGGCGTGTCGGCCAGGTCGCGGACGTCCGCGAGACCGACCCCTATCGCCAGGGTGACCCGTTCTGGACGCGGACCGCCGATCACGAAGGCATGCGGACCCTCTTGAGCGTGCCGCTGGTCAAGGAAGCGCGCCTCGTCGGTGCGATCGCGATCTACCGGCGCGAGGTCCGTTCGTTCACCGATGTCCAGGTCGCCCTCGTCAAGACGTTCGCCGATCAGGCGGTGATCGCCATCGAGAACGTGCGCCTCTTCACCGAGCTGGGGGCCAAGAACACGGCCCTCGCCGAGGCGCTCGAACAGCAGACCGCGACCAGCGAGATCCTTCGCATCATCTCCAGCTCCCCGACCGATGTCCAGCCCACACTCGACGCGATTGCGGCGAGCGCGACGCGCCTCTGCCACGCCGCCAACGGTCTCGTCATGCGCTTCGATGGCCGCCTCCTGCATCTCGGCGCGCACCATAACGTTCTGCCGGAGCGGCTTGCTGCTCTCGAGCAGACGTACCCGATGATCCCCGACCGCAGGGGCGTGAGCGGCCGGGTGGTCACCACGGGTGCGGTCGTCCACGTCCCGGACGTCGGCACGGATCCCGAGTACGCGCTGCCGGCTGCGACGACTTCCGGCTATCGGAGCGCCCTCGGTGTCCCGATGCTACGAAATGGAACCTGCATCGGAGCGATTCTGGTCGCGCGTGATCGCGTAGCGCCGTTCACCGACAAGCAGATCGCTCTCGTCCAAACGTTCGCCGACCAGGCCGTCATCGCGATCGAGAACGCGCGCCTCTTCACCGAGCTGGGGGCGCGCAACCGCGACTTGACCGCCGCGCTGGACCGCCAGACCGCCACCGCGGACGTCCTCCGCGTGATCAGCCGAGCGCAGGCTGACGTCCAGCCGGTTTTCGAGGCCATCGCCGACAGTGTCGTGCGACTGTTTGGCGCGTGGTCCGCTTCGCTGTTCCGGTACGAGCAAGACCTCGTGCACCTGGCGGCGGTGCGCGGCGGGCTGCCGGGAAGCATCGAGGTCTTCACGGAGCAGCGCAAGATCCCGCGCGTAGCGAGGGCGGACGACCTTGCCGGCCGACCGATCCTGACTCGCACCGTGCAGCACGTCGTCGACATCGACGCCGACCCCGTGTGGGGCCCGGAAGTCCGCGCGGATGCCAGGCTGCGCGGCTTTCATTCCGCCCTCGCGGTGCCGTTGCTGCGGGGAGCCGACGTGGTCGGGGCGATCGTCGTCACCAAGAAGCCGGCGGGCGGCTTCGCCCCCGCCGAGATCGCGCTGCTCGAGACCTTTGCCGACCAGGCCGTCATCGCTGTCGAGAACGCGCGCCTGCTCACCGAGCTGCAGGCCAAGAACGCCTCGCTGACCGAGTCGCTGGAGCAGCAAACGGCCACGGCGGCGATTCTCAGGGTCATC